>JFJP01020619.1_pt1 | contig 10876 bp, 5 predicted proteins | sample 431651 | NCBI WGS metagenome assembly JFJP01 (sample SAMN02602958, study PRJNA72255) | Microbial mat metagenome, whole genome shotgun sequencing project. | biome: fresh water; feature: sink hole; material: water; isolation source: purple microbial (photo- and chemosynthetic) mats found in...
TCCCGCCGCGCACCAGCAGGGTGCGCGGGTTGCCGCTGTTGATCACCCGGGCGCGGCCATCGTCGGCGACATCGACGACGGTGAAGGTCGAGTAGCCGATCTTGCGTACCGAGCACACCGGCAGGGTGCGTGCGATCAGCTCGGCGCTGCGCCGGACGTCGCGGCCGGCGGCGGTGTGGCTGGCCGCGATGGTGGCGGTGAGCGTGGACAGCACCGCCGCCTTGACCCCGCTGCCGAGGCCGTCGGCCAGCACGCAGACCAGCCGCCCCTCCTCGGGCAGGCGGCGGACGACGACGGTGTCGCCGGCCACGCCCTTGCCGTGCTTGGCGCAGCCGGCCCAGTCGGCGTCGAGGAAGAGCGTCATCGGGTCCGCCGTAGGCGTCGACGATCTGACCGAGCAGCCCCTCGGTCTCGGCCGCGTTCTCGCCCAGCAGGTAGGCGATGCGCTGCACCGTCTCGAGGTGCTTCTCGATCGCCTCGCGGGCGCGGCTGGCGACCTGGGCCCGGCTCATCGCCGGGGCGGTGATGTCGACCAGCACCGCCCCGACCACGCGCCCGGGATCGACAGTGAAGATCGAGCCATGCAGCACCCGCGTGCCACTGCGCAGGTCGTGCTCGAGCAGGTCGCCATGGCCGTCGAGGACATGACGGAACTGGCGCGCGAAGGGGACGATGTCGGCGAGGGGCACTCCGGCCAGGCCGCCATCGGCGAAGCGCGCCTCGCAGCCGCTGAGCACGGCGAAGTTGCGATTGCACTCGACGATGCGCAGGCGGTCGTCGACCAGCACGGCGCCGGCCGGCATCGCCGCGAGCAGGGCATTGGCCTTACGCTGGGCGAGCTGGCGCATCCAGGTGACGCACTGGCTCGGCTCGGCGCGGCCGGCGCACAGGGCGTTGGCGAAGTCGCGGCAGGAGTCGTAGCCGCAGCCCGAGCAGTTGAGCTCGTCCTCGACCGTGCGCTTGCCGGTGCGCGCCAGCGCCGCAGTCAGCGCGGCATCGTCGGCCCAGACGTCATCGACCGGGATGGCCGGCCAGGCCAGACCCGCCTCGACCGGTGGATGCGGGGTGCCGTCCCCCACCGCGTCGGCGCCGAGGACGCGGGCGCGGCGGCGCAGCAGGCCGTCGCGCGCGGTCATGCCCGGGCCGTTGATGCAGCCGCCAGGACAGGAGAGCGTCTCGACGAACATCGCCGCGCTGGCCGGGTCGAGCCCGGTCAGGGCGAGGTCGAGGTCGGTGATGCCCGACCAGGCGGACAGCGCGCCGCTGCCGCCGTGCTGGCGGATCGCGCCGAGCATGCCGCCCTCGACCGGATACGTCGCGCCCTCGGCGGCCACGCCGAGGACGAAGCGGTCACCCTCGTCGCCGGTCAGCGTGGCCGGAGCGATGCCGGCCTCATCGAACCAGCGCCGCAGATCGGCGAAGGTGATGGCGGCGGCGAGCAATTCGGGATGGTCGTCGGATTCACGCTTCTTCGCCACGCAGGGCGAGATCAGCACCACGCTGGTCGCCTCGCCGAACGCGCTCTTGAGCATGCGCGCGTGCGCCAGCGCCGGCGAGGCCAGCGGGGTGAGCGACGGGGCGAGGGCCGGCCGGTGCTTGCGGATGAAGTCGACCGCCGACGGGCAGGCGGTGGAGAGGTGCAGGCGCTGCGGCTCGGCCCGCTGCAAGGCGGCCACCGCGGCGCTGACCGCGCGCGCGCCGAGAGCGGTCTCGCTGGCGCAGGCGAAGCCGAGGCGGCGCAACGCGGCGATCAACTGCCCTGGCTGCAGGTCGGGGAACTCGGCAACCCAGCTCGGCGCCACCGAGGCGGCGACCGGACCGGCCTGCAGCAGCGCACGCACCTCGGCGAGATCGTCGCGCACGCGCTTGGCCTTGGGCGGGCAGGCGGCGACGCAGCGCCCGCAGGAGATGCAGGCTTCGGGCCGGACCTGGGCGTGGCCGCTGCCGACCTGGATCGCCTTGACCGGACAGGCGCGCAGGCACTTGTAGCAGTCCTGACAGGACGCCTCCTCGGTGTAGACAGGGGCGTGGCGGTCCATACGCGGGATCCTAGGCGGTCGGTGGATGTCGCAGAATACGCAACCGTTCAGATGCTGACTGCATGCACCAGCGGCATGGATGCCGAGTCTTCCCGTAGCGCCGACTGAAGTCGGCGCTACGGGACGAACGTCTTCTCCAGCAGCGCCTTGAGGGCGGCCGGATCGGGGGCGTGGTGCTCGACGCCGTCGATCAGCACGTTCGGGCCGCGCACGCAGGCGGTGCCGCAGCGGTGGCCGCGCACGTCGGCGGTCAGGCCCTGGGCGGCCAGCCATTGCTGCACCAGCGCGGGGTAGCTGGACGCCCCCCGCGCATAGCACGACGATCCCAGGCAGATCTCTATCGTGTGCACCGGCTCAGCTCCGCGCCGATCACGGTCATCACCTTCTCCAGCGTCGCGCCGGTGACGATCTGCTCGCCGACCCGGACGTTCGGACCCTCGCCGCAGCGTTCGAGGCAGAAGGTGGCGCGCACATCGACCTGGTTCGTCAGACCGCGGTCCTGCACCGCCTGGACCAGGGCGTTGACCAGGTTCTGGCTCTTGCGCAGGTGGCAGGCGGTGCCGAGGCAGGCCATCACCAGCAGGCGCTCCTGCTTCGGTTCGCCGGTCGACAGCAGCAGGTCGAGATCGCCGATGCGCTTGCGCGGATGGTAGTGGGTATGCAGCGCCTCATGGGCGACATGGCTGCCGGGATCGCCAAGCCGGTCGCGGTACAGCTGACGCACCTGGTCGTTGTCTGCTGCGTTGCGCAGCACCTCGGCGCGGTCTGCCGCGACGATGCCCTTGGCGCGCTGGGCGCGCACCGTCCCGTCGTGGCTGACCGGCTGGCCGGCGCCGCCGATGCAGCCGCCTGGGCAGGCCATCACCTCGACTAGATCGTACTGCGCGGTGCCGGCCTTGATCTCGGCCAGCAGCCTGCCGGCCTCGCCCAGGCCGCTGACCACCGCGACGCGGACTTCGCGCCCGGCGATGTTCGCGGTCAGTTCGCGACGGCCGTCGCCGTCGTGCAGCTTGGGGAACTCGGCCTGGCGCAGCCGGCCGTCGCCGAGCACCGCGTCGGCGTAGCGCAGCACCGCCTCGGTGACGCCACCGCTGTTGCCGAACAGCACGCCGGCACCGGTCTTGTAGCCGAACGGCATGTCGGGGGCCTCGGGCTCCAGGGTGCGGATGTCGAGTCCGCCGGCGCGGATCAGCTTGGCCACCTCCTGGGTGGTCAGGACGATGTCGACATCGCGCTGGCCGTCCTGGCTGAACTCGGGGCGGCCGGCCTCGAACTTCTTGGCCGTGCACGGCATCAGCGACACCACCACCAGGCGCTTGCCATCGACGCCGAGCTTCTCCGGCAGGACGCGCCGGGCGAGCGAGCCGAACATCTGCTGGGGACTCCGGCAGGTGCTGAGCTGCGGCAGCAGATCGGAGTTGAACTTCTCGGCATAGGCGACCCAGGACGGGCAGCAGCTGGTGAACATCGGCAGCGGGCCGCCGGTCTTCAGCCGCTTGACGAACTCGTTGGCCTCCTCGACCACGGTGAGGTCGGCGGTGAACGAGGTGTCGTAGACCTGGTCGAAGCCGAGGCGCTTGAGCGCCGCGACCAGCTGGCCGAAGCTCTGGGTGCCGGCCGGCAGGCCGAACTCCTCGCCCAGGGCGACGCGCACCGCCGGGGCGATCTGCGCCACCACCGTGGCCTTGGGATCGGCCAGGGCCTGCCAGGCCGCCTCGATGTCGTTGGCCGGGGTCAGCGCCCCGGTCGGGCAGACGCGGCTGCACTGGCCGCAATGGACGCAGTCGCCATCGCCGAGGCCGACGCCGAAGGCCGGCTGGACCACGGTGCCGGCGCCGCGGTTGGCGAAGTCGAGCGCGCCGACGCCCTGCACCTCGCCGCACATGCGCACGCAGTCGCCGCACAGGATGCACTTGCCCGGATCGCGGTGCACCGCCGGGCTGGTGCGGTCGTGCGGCATCGGCTTGGCCGTGCGCTTGAAACGCACCTGGTCGACGCCGACGCGGGCGGCGAGGTCCTGCAGCCGGCAGTCGTTGTTCTTGCTGCAGGTCGGGCAGGAGCCCTCGTGGTTGGCCAGCAGCAGCTCGAGGGTGAGCTTGCGCATCTGGCGGATCTCGCGCGTGGCGGTCTTCACCACCATGCCGGCTTCAGGCACGATCGAGCAGGAGGAGTGGATGCCCTTCCCCTCGATCTCGACCAGGCATAGCCGGCAGCTGCCGTAGACCGACAGCTCGCTGTGGTAGCAGAAGGTCGGCAGGTCGACGCCGCTGGCGCGGATCGCCTCGAGCAGGTTGCGTTCGCTGCCATCGATCGCGACCGGACGGCCGTCGATGGTGATGGTCTTGGTCGTGGTGGCTTGGCTCATGGGATGTCCTTCGACAGCGCAAGACTTGGTTGGATAATGGTATGGATGGCCACAGAGACACGGAGATCCACAGAGGGCCACAAAGTCGAAATCTGGTCGCCCGTTGTCCGTCTCCGTGATCCTCCGTGGATCTCCGTGTCTCTGTGGCAAAAGACCGAAATCATGCGATAGCCTTTAGCTTGCATGCGGTGACGCAGGCGCCGCACTTGATGCACTTCGACTCGTCGATGAGGTGCGGCTGTCTCTTCTCGCCGGTGATGGCGCCGACCGGGCAGGCCTTGATGCACAGGCCGCAGCCCTTGCACTTCTCGGCGATGACCGCCGGCGTGCTCAGCGCCTTGCACTGCTTGGTCGGGCAGCGCTTGTGCAGGACGTGGGCCTCGTACTCGTCGCGGAAGTAGCGCAGGGTCGACAGCACCGGGTTGGGCGCCGTCTTGCCCAGGCCGCACAACGAGGCGACGCCGACCGTCTTGGCCACCTGCTCGAGCAGGTCGATGGTGTCCTCGGTGGCGCGGCCTTCGCAGACGTCGTCGAGCAGGGCCAGCATCTGGCGGGTGCCCTCGCGGCAGGGCACGCACTTGCCGCACGACTCGTGCTGGGTGAAGCCCATGAAGAAGCGCGCGACGCTGACCATGCAGGTGCGGTTGTTCATCACCACCATGCCGCCCGAACCGACCATGGCGCCGACGCCGCGCAGCGAGTCGTAGTCGATCGGCAGGTCGAGGTGCTCGCGGGTCAGGCAGCCGCCGGAAGGTCCGCCGATCTGCACCGCCTTGAGCCCCTCCTCGCCGAGGACGCGGTCGCCGTCGGTGACGCCGCCGCCGATCTCGAAGACGATCTGGCGCAGGGTGGCGCCGAACGGCACCTCGATCAGGCCGGTGTTGGCGACGTGGCCGGTGAGGGCGAAGGTCTTGGTGCCGGGACTGCCCTTGGTGCCGAGGCGGCGGAAGGTCTGCGCGCCCATGCGCAGGATCAGCACCGACAGGGCCAGCGTCTCGACGTTGTTGATCACCGTCGGCTTGCCCCACAGCCCGGACTGGGCGGGGAAGGGCGGCTTGGGCCGCGGCATGCCGCGATGGCCCTCGACCGAGGCGAGCAAGGCCGTCTCCTCGCCGCAGACGAAGGCGCCGGCGCCCTCCATCACCTCGATGCGCAGGCCGCGGCCGGTACCGAAGACGTCCGGGCCGAGGATGCCGGCGGCGGTGGCGTCGACGACGGCCTTGCGGATGCGCTTCACCGCCAGCGGGTATTCGGCGCGCACATAGACGTAGCCGACATTGGCACCGATGGCGCGCGCCGCGATCATCATGCCCTCGATCACGGCGTGCGGGTTGCCTTCCATCACCGAGCGGTTCATGAAGGCGCCGGGATCGCCCTCGTCGGCGTTGCAGACGATGAACTTGCCCTCCTTGTCCGGCTGCTGGCGGGCGATGTCCCATTTCCTACCCGTCGGAAAGCCGCCGCCGCCGCGTCCGCGCAGGCCGCTGGCGAGGATCTCAGCGCAGACCTCCTCGGGCTGCATCTCCATCCACGCCTTGCGCGCCATCTGGTAGCCGCTGCGGTGCAGGTAGGCGCGCAGGTCGTCGGGGTCGATCACGCCACATTCGGCGAGGACCAGCCGCTCCTGGCGGTTGTAGAACGGGATGTCGGCCTGGCCGGCGCAGCGCCTGCCGTCGGCGCCGGTGTAGAGCAGCCGCTCGACCCGCCGGTTGGCGACCAGGGTCTCGGCCACGATCTCTGGGACGTCGGCGACCGTCACCTTGCAGTAGAGCAGGCCATCGGGCGCGATGGTGACCAGGGGTCCCTGCTGGCAGAAGCCCTGGCAGCCGCTGGCGGCGACGGCGACGCCGGCCTTGGGCTCCTCGGTCTTCAGTTCGACCACCACGTCCAGGCCGGCGGCCTCGAGCTGGCGGACGAAGGCGTCGCGCACGTGCAGGGCGCCGGCGCTGACGCAGCCGGTGCCGGCGCAGATGACGATGCGACGGGTGATCGCGTCAAATGCCTTGCCGTAAGCGATGCCGACGGCGTCGATGTCGATGGTCTTCACTTGGCTGCCTCCTTGGCGCGGATGGCGTCGACCAGCGCCGCGCCCTTCGCCGGCGTCATGCCGCCGTGCACCTCCTCATCGCAGACCACCACCGGCGCGAGGCCGCAGGCGCCGAGGCAGCTCACCGTCTCGACCGTGAACTGCATGTCGTCGCTGGTCACCTGCCCGTCCTTCAGCCCGACCCGCTTGCGGATCGCCTCGAGGATGGGGATGGAGTCCTTGACGTGGCAGGCGGTGCCGTCGCACAGCTTGATCACATGCCGGCCTTTCGGCACCAGCGCGAAGTGCGCGTAGAAGCTGGCCACGCCATAGACCTTGGCCGGGGACAGGCCGAGCGAGGTGGCGACATACGCCATCACTTCGCGCGGCAGGAAGCGGTATTCCTCCTGCACCTCCTGGAGGATCGGGATGAGCCGGGCCGGGTCGCGGCCATGCTGATCGAGGATGGCGCAGACGCGGGCGAAGCGTTCGGGCGCCGTCGCGGCCGGAGCCGCCGGGGAGGTGCAGGTTGCGGTCATGTGGTCCTCGGAGGTCGTTTCTTGTTCAGGCTGAGACGATGCGACAGCACGGCGAGGCTCTGGGCCAGGTCGACGTGCTCGATGATGACGCCTTCGGCGGCTTCGGGCCGCACCGCGGCGAAGCTCCACACCGCCTCGATGCCGGCCTCGACGCAGGCGCGCAGGCCCTCGTTCGCCTGCGCCGAGGGCAGGGCGAGGACGCCGAGGCTGATATGCATGCGCCGGGCAAGTTCGGGCAGCTTGGCCATCGGCAGCACCGGCTTGCCGGCGACCAGGGTGCCGGCGATGGCCGGATCGGGATCGAAGGCGGCGACGATGGCGAGACCGCGCTCGGCGAAGCCCTCGTAGGCCATCAGGGCGGCGCCCAGCGGGCCGGCGCCGATGAGGAAGGCCTCGCCCGGATTGTCCCAGCCGAGGAAGCGCGCCACGCCCGCGGCCAGTTCGCGCAGGTCGTAGCCGACCTTGGGCCGGCCGGGGACGCCGCACACCGCCAGGTCCTTGCGCACCTGCGTCGGGTCGAAGCCGAGCGCGTCGGCGAAGTGCGTGCAGCTGACCGTGGTGCGGCCCTCGCTCTGCCACTTGTCGAGCAGGCGCAGGTACAGGGGCAGGCGGCGCAGGGACGGGACGGAAATGGCCGTGGTCATGTACTCTCCGGGGTGCGCCACTGGGCGCGCCGCCTGGATCGCATGCCGTGCCGGGTACCGCAAGCCCGACGCCGCGTCCTGCCCGTCGGTGCGGGTCTCGGTGCTCTCGGCAATGGGCGGTGGGGGCGGCATGGCTTATCGCTACATTTTTCTCTATACATCCGACAGTCCGACCTGCCAGGCATATGGGGAATATTTTCTCTATACATGCGATCTGTGCTGGTCGACCTCTGCATGGAGTGCATGCCCGTATCTGCACAGCGCTGTCGGTCGACCGTATAATTCTCTCATAGGTCCATATTTGAATTAATCTTGAGTGATATCACCCACCTCAGTCGATCGATGTATTTATGGTCCTTTTTTGGCTGTCGTAATTCGTGACTTGCATCTATTTCTTCTCGTCAGCCTCATCGTGAAATCACTTAGGGGAGTAAGAGCATCATCCTGCAGATATCTGGATACGTAAGTCACCAGTAGCGCACTGCCGCCCACGCCGCGAGGGACCCCCGTGACCATCCTGCTGTTCCTCATCCTCTTCCCCCTGCTGCCGGCCGCACTCCTGGCGGTGGTCGGCAACGACACCCTGCGCGGCCTGATCATCCGGGGCTCGGCCCTGGTCATCGGTGCGGCCTCGATCGTCGCCGCGGTGCAGTTCCTCGGCAAGCCGGCCCAGGGCTTCGACTTGGCCGCCGCCGGCATCTCGACCCACGCCGTGGATCTCACGCTGTTCGGGGTCGAGACGGTGCTCGCCCTGGCCATGATCGCGATGTGCTTCGTGTGGAAGACGAAGCAGTGGTGGATCCCGGCCCTGATCCTCGGCCAACTGATCATCGTCGCCGCGGTCGAGTTCGGCGGCACGGCCGCCCCGGTGGCGCAGCAGCTGCGCATCAACGACCTGTCCGTCATCATGGTGCTGATCATCGGCATCATCGGCTCGGCCATCGCCGTCTTCGGCGTCGGCTACATGCGCGACTGGGTCCACCACCACCACGACGATCCCGACCGCCGCCGCGAGTTCTTCTCGGTGATGTTCCTCTTCCTTTCGGCGATGTTCGCCATCGTCCTGGTCAACCACCTGTCGTGGATGTTCCTGTTCTGGGAGATCACCACCCTGGCCTCGTTCCTGCTCATCGGCCACAGCCGCAGCCAGGAGGCCACCGGCAACGCCTTCACCGCCCTCGGCCTCAACACCCTCGGCGGCACCGGCTTCGCCGTCGCCCTGCTGTGGCTGGCGATGCTGGCGCCGGAAGGCCAGCGCACCCTCGACCTCACCGCGCTGCTCGCCCTGGGCCAGGCGGCGATGATCCCGGCCTGCCTGATCGCCTTCGCCGGCCTGGCCAAGGCCGCCCAGCTGCCGTTCTCGCGCTGGCTGCTCGGCGCGATGGTCGCGCCCACCCCGGTCTCAGCCCTGCTCCACTCCAGCACCATGGTCAAGGCCGGCGTCTTCGTCCTGCTGATCTTCGCCCCGGTCTTCCACCACACCCTGCCCGGCTACATCCTGGCCTGCATCGGCGGCCTGACCTTCCTGATGACCTCGCTGGTGGCGATGACCCAGAGCAACGCCAAGCGCGTGCTGGCCTACTCGACCATCGCCAACCTGGGACTCATCGTCATGTGCGCCGGCGTCGGCTCGCCCGAGGCGGTGTGGGCCGGCATCATGCTGCTGATCTTCCACGCCGTGGCCAAGGCCCTGCTCTTCCTCACCGTCGGCTCGGTCGAGCACCGCATCGGTTCGCGCGACATCGAGGACATGAGCGGCCTGCTCGGCTCGCGCCGCGGACTCGCCCTGTGCCTGATCATCGGCATCTGCGGCATGTTCCTCGCCCCGTTCGGCATGCTCATCTCGAAGTGGAGCTGCCTCGAGGCCCTGGCCAACGTCGGCGACTACCCGCCCATCCTCGCCGTCCTGCTCGCCTTCGGCTCAGCCCCGACCCTGGTCTTCTGGACGCAGTGGCTGGGCAAGGTCATCACCGTGGGGCCCGGCAAGATCGGCGAAGGCGACGTCCCGCGCGACGAGGCCTTCACCCTCGGCCTGCTCGCCATCCTCACCCTGGCCGCCAGCCTGTGCTTCCCGATCTTCGCCACCCACGGCGTCGAGACCTACCTTGCCGGCGTCTACGGCAGCGTACGCAGCATGCCCGGCAGCATCCTGCTGATCATGTTCATCATGCTCGGCATGATGCTGGCCCTGCCGCTGTTCTACTTCTTCCTGCCCAAGAAGCAGACCCTGGTCGCGCCCTACCTCGCGGGCGCCAACCTGCCGGGCAACCTCAGCTTCCGCGGTTCGCTGGCCGACCAGCCGATCACCAACTCCAACTACTACCTGCACAACCTGCTGCCCGAGCAGAAGACGATGGACCGTTCGATCATCGTCGGCATCGCGCTGCTGGTTGTCCTGGCCGGCGCCACCGTCGCCTTCACCCCGACGCTCGCCGGGACGATCTCCGCCGCCGTCGCCGCGCCGGGCGGACGCCTCGAACTGTGGCAGGTGATCGCCGCCTGCGTCGGCTTCATCGTCGGCGCACCGATCCTCGGCGGCCTGCTCGCCGGCGCCGACCGCATCCTGACCGCACGCATGCAGGGCCGCGTCGGCCCGCCACTGCTGCAGCCCTTCTGGGATGTCGCCAAGCTGCTGCAGAAGCGCCACGTCGCCGTCAACCTGCACCAGAACTTCTACGTCCTCGGCTTCCTCGCCTTCACCATCGCCTCGGGCTGCATCTTCTTCGCCGGCGGCGACCTGCTGCTGACCATCTTCGCCTTCACCGTCGGAGGCATCTTCCTGGTCCTCGGCGCCTACGCCCCCAACAGCCCATACAGCCACATCGGCGCCCAGCGCGAACTGATGCAGATGCTGGCCTGCGAGCCGATGCTGCTCCTCGGCGCCCTCGGCCTGTTCTACGTGACCAACAGCTTCAACGTCTACGACCTGATGCTGACCGAGAAGCATTCGGTGGTGTGGCTGCCCGGCGTGCTCATCGGCATCCTCTTCATCCTGACGATCAAGCTGCGCAAGTCGCCCTTCGACCTCTCGACCTCGCACCATGGTCACCAGGAGCTGGTCAAGGGCCTGACCACCGAGTTCTCCGGCCCCTCGCTGGCGCTGATCGAGGTCGCGCACTGGTACGAGAACGTCTTCCTGCTCGGCCTGATCTGGGTGTTCTTCGCCTGGAACCCGTGGATCGCCGGCGCCGCGGTGGTGATCACCTACCTCGCCGAGGTCCTGGTCGACAACAGCAGCGCCCGCCTGACCGTCGTCACGATGA
>JFJP01024723.1_pt1 | contig 10873 bp, 2 predicted proteins | sample 431651 | NCBI WGS metagenome assembly JFJP01 (sample SAMN02602958, study PRJNA72255) | Microbial mat metagenome, whole genome shotgun sequencing project. | biome: fresh water; feature: sink hole; material: water; isolation source: purple microbial (photo- and chemosynthetic) mats found in...
ACTTATGAGTATCGATTAGTTGAAGTGTGCGATTAATGAGCTCTCGCTGGGCTGTCTCGTCAGCAGTCGACAGCGACTCACGGCTTGACTCGCCGACCTCGAGGACTCTGTTCTGGCTGCACCAGTCTGCGGCTTGTGTCGCCTGCGAGGAAAGCACATCGCTGCAGATTCGAATAACCCACAGACGGGAACACCAGAGCGACCTTAAGATTCGAAGAAAAGCAGCATCAACCAGGCATGCTCTAAAATGCCACATTTGATAAAGGAATGCCGCTGACCTTCTTCGAAGTGATGGATGAAGTTTAACCTTTGTACTAGTTTGCGAGCTGTATGCTTTATTGGTGCTCTGGGGTCATTTGACGTTTTCTTGTGATGGTCGGACTCCTCCGTCTGCGGCCGGACACTCGCAGACCGGATGTCCCCTCCCGACGAGTCGGCAGCGGACGCGGTCCACGAGTCTCTCAAAAAGAAGCAGCAGGCAGGAGCCCTGGAAGATTCACTTTTCCTCCGATTATAAAATTCTCGCCCGCAATCCGAAATAAATATCGCAACTCGACCGACCACGAGATGGACTTGAAAGAAGAAGAAGAGAAGCTGCTGCTGCAGCTCTACCCCTCGCGTCTGTACATATTCCGCTTCGAAGACACTCTCCGCAAGTCGCTCTACGGCCCCGGCCGCAAGAGCAAGTACTTCGAACTCAAGACCAAGCTCACCCAGCGACTCTGCTTCATGCGCTACCACGAGCGGCTGCCTCTGGGCACAGACCCTCTCTTCCCCAAACTAAGAACCAACATGCTCGACGAAGCCTTCCGCGAACAGGTCATCCGAGAAGAGCTCGCCCTGCGCAAACAGCAGTTCCTGGACAAGGTGCGGCAGGGCGACCTTGCCTCGCTGGACCTGGTCCAACGGCTGCTGGTCCCTGCAGCGCTCATGCAGCAGCCGCCAGAACTCTTAAATCTCGCTTCGAAGCTCTAATGAATCTGCTGTTAATTAATGCCTGCCGCAAGTTATCAATTTGCAAGTTCCGAGGATGAGCAAGACATCGTCCAACAAGTTCTCGCGAGCTCGCTTCCTCTACCCAGACCTCTCGCTGCAGATGCAGAAAGACGAAGAAGAGCGCGTAGCCTTCCCCTCACCAGATGCGACAGAAGAAACTTAAATCCATCGAAACCGACAGGACCAGACGCGCACAGATCGAGAAGCTCAAGCAGCAGGCCAAGAAGAAAGACATCGAGCAGGTGCTGCAAGACTTCGGTCTCGACCTCAACAACGTGCCCAAGAACGTCGAGTGGATACCTCTCGAGTTCTTCGACGACCTCAGGTTCGAAGACAGACACCCTCTAGAGTGGGTCGAGTTCTTCATCGACGAGAAAGGAGACAAGATCGACTTCACTGCCCGTGCACTGGTGCAGGACGAGAACGAAATCGTCACCTGGGAGCCCTGCACCGTCGAAGGCTACAACGCCCAAACCAACAGGTGGAGGGTCGTCTTCGAAGACGGCCACCGCACAGACATCATGAGGATCCACCTGCTCTTCGACGTCGAAGACCCCGACAAGTTCGGAGAGAGACTCTCCCAGGCCTACGTCGACCGCATCTACATGGACTCCAAGATCAGATACGAGTTCTACATCAACAGCATGCCTGCCACCGAAGCAGGCGAGCTGAACCAGACCAGCATGAACCGCATCCTGCAGAAGTCCAAAAACACCAAGAAACTCCGAGAGAACGCCCAGCTGCCCCTCGAAGCAGAAAAGGCAGACGTCAACAAACTCTACTCTCGCACCATGAACAAAATCCTCTTCAACAAGTTCCTCGAAGAAGGCGGAGACAAGTCCACCATCCTGCCCAACAAACTCATCCTCCCCGACGCCCAAGAAGACCTGCCGCTCCAAGTCCAAGGCGTCGGCATGATCGAGCTCAACCGAGCCACCGAAACCTACGAACCCAAAGGAGAGTCCTACCGCTACCCCAGCTCCAAAGCCTTCTCAGAAATCTTCCAAGACTTCTGTCTCGAGACCGTCCTCACCAAGCGATGCACCATCAGCGCACTCCACGAAATCAGACAGATGTGTCTCGACGTCGAAAAGAGAGAAATCTTCAAGACCAAGTTCAGCAAAGAGATGAAGTACGAAGACTTCAAGCAGATCCAAGAAACAGCCTGCTCCCAGCTGCTCTACTCCCTCAAAGAACAGTGGCTCTCCGACATCTCGCAGAAGATCAAAGCGAACTTCAGCAAAGAAAAAGGCGGCTGGTTCGACCTCAACAACATCAACGTAGCGAACTACGAGACCGGAAAGCTCAAGTCTTTCTTGACACTCGTGAGACTCGAGATGCAGGCGTCTCTCAAAGAACTGATAAGGACGAACTTCACCAAATACGTCGACACGATATATTCGTACGTGCCCGAGTCGATCCAGATCATCAGTCAGACAGAAGTGATCAACACCTACAAAGACGGCAAAGTTATCGACAGCAGACAAGAACCAGACTACCGTCGGACTCACGTGCCTCTCTTCTCTATCGAAGTCAAGATCGTGGAAGACAAAATCAAGTTCTCCTACACCCCCAAGTACTTCCATGGAAGCGTCCTGAGAGTCTTCGAAGACACGCTCGTTGAGCTGGGCAAGATCCACGACGTGGAGTCGAAGGTGCTCGACAACAAAATCAGACGCAGAGAGAACTACCTCAACTGTCCCAAGCTCGAAGCCACCAAACCAGAAGTCCCAGACCCGACCATCAGACCCAAAGAGTACATCTCCGAAGACTTCTGGATCTGGGAGCTGCATGACCGGCTCGACCAAGTCATGACCAAAGCCTACACCCCTCTGCAGGACTACATCAAGAAGCTCGAGCCCTACGAAGACATCATCCGCCTCAACCCCGAAGAGTTTTTCGCCAAATACGACAAGCCGGAAAACCCCAAACCTCTCGAGTTCTTGCTGGAAGAGATCAGGAAGTACCGAGAGAAAGAAGATGCCATCGCCAAAGAGCTGCTGAGCTTCATCCAGGTCTCTTGCTTCCAAGTCGACTGCAGAGAGCTCATCGCATCGCTCAAGAACACCAACAAGAACGTCGCCAAAACGCTCACAGACATCATCGCGAGGAGATACAGCAACAAAGCCAACGACATCGACAACAAGTACAAAGAGATCCGAGCCTTCATCGAAGCAGACCCCCAAGACATCGAAGCTCTCACCGAGATCGAGCAGTTCATCGAGAACGAGATGCCGGGAAAGATCCAGCACCTCAAGACTGACGCCTCTGAAGTGATGCGCGTCTACGACATCCTCGGAGACATGTACTTCCGCGTCCCCGAAGCAGACCTCGACACCAGACTCAACATCAACTACAAGTACCCTTCAGACATCGACGAGCTGGTCGAGAAGCGGCTGAAAGACCTGACGAACAAGAAGAAGAAGCTGCTCGAAGAGATGAAGTCCGAACAGACCGACTTCAAGCAGAAGATCGACTCGATGGAGGCTCGAGTGAACTCCTACTACCTCAAGATCGGCACGGACATGCACAAAGAGATCTTCGAAGAAGTGAACCGCACGGACCAAGAGCTGAAGGAGCTGGTCGACCGGTCTCGCAGGTTCAACAGCCGCGAGAGTCTCTTCGGCCGCGAGCAGTCGGACTACTCCAAGATCGGAGGCATGATCAAAGAGTTCGACCCCTACCTCAACATGTGGCGCATCGTCCACAACTGGTCCAAAGGCGTCATGGACTGGATGTACGGCGCCTGGGAAACCGTCAACGCCATCGAAGCGCAGAACTTCGTCGAAGACGGCTCGAGGATCCTCGGCCAGGTCTCGCGGTTCTTCAGAGACAAAGACCCCATCCAGTTCGCCCACCAGATACAAATCGCAGACACCTACAAGAAGAAGATCGACGAGTTCAAACCCAAAGTCCCGCTGCTCGTCGCACTGCGGATGGAAGGCATCGAAGAGCGCCACTGGAAAGAGATCTCCGAGAAGACCAAGAAACACATCGACCCTTCGGCTCCAGGCTTCAACTTCGAGCGAGTCATCGAGCAGGGCTTCATGCAGGACACCGCGATCTGCCAAGAGGTCGGCGAGCGGGCCAGCCGCGAGTTCCGCATCAAGAAGCAGCTCTCCGAGATGCAGCAGAAGTGGGAAGACCTCAACTTCAAGACCGTCCCCTACAAGAACACCACCCACTCGCTCATCCAAGGCTTCGACGAAATCGAGACTGTCCTCGACGAACACCTGTCCAGCACCGGCGCCATGATCGTCAACCCCTACAACAAGTTCTACGAACAAGACATCATCGAGTGGAAGGACAAAATGGTCACCGTCTCCTACGCAGTCGATGAGTGGAGACGCTTCCAAGGCAAGTGGGCCTACCTCCAGCCCATCTTCGACGGCGGAGACATCTCGCGCCACCTGCCCGAAGAAGCTCACAAGTTCAAGCAAGCAGACAAGTACGCCAAGGGCAAAGTAGACTCGGTCAAGAAGTCCCCCAACGCCCTCAAAGCCTGCACCGAAGACGAAACCGTCGAGACTCTCAAAGCCAACAACGTGATCCTCGAAGACATCCAAAACGCGCTCAACCAGTACCTCGAAACGAAGCGCTCCAAGTTCGCTCGCTTCTACTTCCTGTCCGACGACGACCTCCTGTCCATCCTCTCGCAGACCAAAGAAGTCGAGCGCGTCCAGGAACACCTGCGGAAGGTCTTCGAGAACGTCAACAGACTCGAGTTCGACTTCGAGAAGCAGATCCACTCGATGTACTCGGTCGAAGGAGAACGCGTGCAGTTCCTCGAGCCCCTGGACCCCGTCGGCAAGCAGGTGGAGGACTGGATGTCAGAGGTCGAGAGCATGATGAAGAAGTCTGTGCGAGACGCACTGCTCAAATCGATCAAGTCGTACCGGCCCGAGACTCGCGTCAAGTGGTTCTTCGAGAACCCAGGCCAGTGCTCGCTCAACGGCTCGCAGGTGCACTGGACGAAGGAAGTCGAAGACGCCATCTCGAAGAAGAAGCTCAAAGAGTACATCGACAAGCTGCAGCACCAGCTGCTCGAGATGGTCAAGCTCGACAGGAGCAGCTTCAGCGTGATGAAGAACATCACCATCGAAGCACTCATCGTCATCGACGTGCACGCAAAAGAAGTCGTCGAGCTGCTCGAACGATCGAACATCACCGACGTCGGAGCCTTCGAGTGGATCAGCCAGCTGCGCTACTACTGGGAGAGCGACAACTGCTGGTGCAGGTGCATCCAGACCAACTTCCCCTACGGCTACGAGTACCTCGGCAACACCAACAGACTCGTCATCACGCCGCTCACCGACAAGTGCTACATGACCCTCATGGGCGCCATCAAGCTCAACCTCGGAGGCGCTCCTGCTGGCCCCGCAGGCACAGGCAAGACCGAGACCACGAAGGACCTGGCCAAAGCCCTCGCGAAGCAGTGCGTGGTCTTCAACTGCCAAGAAAGCATGGACTTCAGGTTCGTCGCCAAGTTCTTCAAAGGCCTGGCCAGCTCGGGCGCCTGGTGCTGCTTCGACGAGTTCAACAGAATCAACATCGAGGTCCTCTCCGTCATCGCGCAGCAGCTGCAAGAGCTCTTCAAGGCCAAAGCCGAAGGAGTGGTCGACCTCAAGTTCGAAGACACCATGATCAAGATCCTGCCCACCTTCAGCGTCTTCATCACGATGAACCCTGGATACGCAGGCAGAACTGAGCTCCCCGACAACCTCAAAGCGCTCTTCCGACCGATGGCCATGATGGTCCCCGACTATGCGCTCATCGGAGAGATCAAGATGTACTCCTTTGGCTTCACCCAAGCCAAAGTGCTCTCCAAGAAGATGGTCACGACCTTCAAGCTCTCCTCCGAACAGCTCTCGAACCAGAAACACTACGACTACGGCATGCGAGCAGTCACCTCCGTTATCAACGCAGCAGGCCTGCTCATGCGCAAAGGAGAAGAGTCAGACGAGTCCAAGCTGCTGCTGCGAGCGCTCAGAGACGTCAACGTGCCCAAGTTCCTCAAAGACGACATCCCTCTCTTCGAAAACATCATCACCGACCTCTTCCCCGGCGTCGACAAGCCGACCTACGAGTACGGCAAGCTCAAAGAAGCCATCTTCGAAGCCTGCGAGTTCTACAACCTGCAGAAGATCGACCCATTCATCGAGAAGATCCTCCAGCTCTACGACACTATCCAAGTCCGCCACGGCCTCATGCTCGTCGGTGGCACGGGAGGCTCCAAAACCTCGAACTACCTCGTGCTGCAGCGAGCCATCACCAGACTCAAAGAAGAAAACCCGCAGCGGTACAAGAAAGTCGTCGTCGACATCATCAACCCCAAGTCAATCGACCTCAACCAGCTCTACGGAGTGGCCAAAGACCTCAACTGGGACGAGGGAGTCATCGAGATCGTCGCAGAACGCGCAGTCAAGAACCAGGCCAACGACGAGTTCAACTGGATCATGTTCGACGGACCGGTCGACGCGGTCTGGATCGAGTCCATGAACACAGTCCTCGACGACAACAAGAAGCTCTGTCTGTCTTCGGGCAAAGTGCTGATCCTCACGAACCTGATCACCATGATGTTCGAAGTCGAGGACCTGCAGGTCGCTTCGCCTGCGACGGTCTCTCGCTGCGGCATGGTCTACATGGAGCCAGAAAGCATGGGCAACCTGCACTTCGTCGAAAGCTACATCAACAAGCTGCCCGTCATCGTCAAAGAGAAGAAAACCTTCGTCCCCCAGTTCAAGCGCCTGCTGGACTCCTACCTCTACCCCATGCTCAGGTTCATGCGCAGCAAGTGCAGAGAGTGCATCCAGACCTTCGACAACAACCTCATCTGCTCCTTCATCAAGCTCTTCCACGTCCTCGCCTTCGTCCAGCGCAAAATCGCGACCCCCGAAAACGTCGACGAGCTGCAGAACCTCCTCGAACAGTACGTTATCTTCTCGATCGTCTGGAGCATCTGCTGCACGGTAGACCAGGAAGGCCGCAAAGTCCTCGACGCAGAGCTGAGGAGACTCATGGACGAGTGCAAGAGCGCCTTCGCCTTCGGACAAGGAGCCACCATCTACGACTGGCAGTTCATGCCCGAAGAAAAGAAGTGGAGGCTGTGGACCGAGGAGTTCAAAGGCTACCAGATCGAGCCGAACAAACACTACTCCGAGATCCTCGTCCCCACGGAAGACTTCGCGCGCTCGTTCTACCTCATGAAGACTCTCCTGTCGAACAAACTCCACACGCTCATGCCCGGCCCGACAGGCACCGGCAAGAGCGTCAACGCTTTCTACCTGCTGCAGAAGGGCCTCACGGAAGACTTCAACTCGCTCTCGATGTCGCTCTCTGCTCAGACCAAGTCTTCCCAGATCCTCGAGACCATCTGGGACCAGGTCGAGCGACGCCGGAAAGGAGTCTACGGCCCCGCGCAGCAGCGCAAGTGCGTCGTGCTGGTGGACGACTTGAACATGCCTCAGAAAGAAGAGTTCGGAGCGCAGCCGCCCCTCGAGCTCATCAGACAGTACCTCGACCACAAGCGCTGGTACATCTTCAAGCCGCAGAAAGACTACGTCGAGATCGAAGACATCGTCATCCTCGCGACCATGGGCCCGCCCGGCGGAGGACGGAACCAGATCACCAACAGACTGGTCCGCCACTTCAACATCATCGCCTACGCAGAGCTGCAGGACTCAGTCATCGACAACATCTACTCCACCATCCTCACCGCGCTGCTCGCCAAGTTCGACGAGCCTGTCCGACTGACCATCCCCAAAGCCGTCTCCGCGACCATCAACATCTACAACGAGTCCAAAGTCAAGCTGCTGCCCAAGCCCGGAAAGAGCCACTACCTCTTCAACCTCAGAGACATCTCGAAGGTCTTCCAAGGCATCTGTCAAGGCAGCTACAAACACATCAAAGAGATCGAAGACTTCTGCAGGATCTGGTACCACGAAAACATGCGCGTCTACCACGACCGACTGACCACCGAAGATGACCGCAGCCTCTTCAAAGACATGCTCGCCCAGCAGCTCACGCTCATGGGATCCGACCCCCAAGAAGTCATCAACCACGAGAGAATCATCTTCGCAGACTTCCTCTTCGGCCGAGAGTCGGACAACCCGCCGTACTACCAAGTCGACGACCTGAACAAGCTGGTCGCGCGCATCGAAGACTACCTATCGGACTACAACCGAGAAGTCGGAGCCAAGAAAGCGATGAAGCTGGTCATGTTCCTCGATGCCTGCGAACACATCTCGCGCATCTGCAGAGTGCTCCGTCTGCCCAACGGCCACTGTCTGCTCATGGGAGTCGGTGGCTCTGGTCGACAGTCCCTCGCGAAGCTGTCCAGCTACATCTTGGACTTGAAGAACTTCTCCATCGAGGTGTCCAAAGACTACGGCGTCAAAGAGTGGCGAGAAAGTCTGAAGACGCTCATCATGGGAGCCGTGGTCGAGAACAAGCCGACCTGCTTCATCTTCGTGGACACCCAGATCGTCGTGGAGTCCATGGTCGAAGACATCAACTGTCTCCTCAACTCCGGAGCGATCATCGGTCTGCCGCTGAACCCGGAAGAAGCCAAGAGCATCGAAGACGCCTGCAAAAACGACTGCGTGCGCAACGGCACCCCGCCGAACAAGATCAACATGTTCAACGCTCAGCTCAACAAAGTGAAGAAGAACACCCACATCGTCATGGCCATGAGTCCGCTGTCCAGCCAGTTCGCCACCCGTCTCCGCATGTTCCCTGCACTCATCAACTGCTGCACGCTCGACTGGTTCACCGAGTGGCCCGACGAAGCACTCATCGGCGTCGCAAGGAGGAAGATCGAAGACTACATCGAAGAGTTCAACATCCACAGCACTGTCACCCAGATCGTCGAGATGTTCAAGATCATGCACAAGTCCGTCGAAAAGCTGTCCGTCAAGTACCGCGCAGAAGTCAAAAGAATCAACTACGTCACTCCGACGAGCTTCTTGGAGCTGCTCAACCTCTACATCTCCGTGCTCAAGAACAAGTACGAAGATAACAAAGTGCAGTTCAAGCGCTTCGAAGACGGACTCAAAAAGCTGCAGTCTGCTGAAGAATCCGTGGCTGAACTGCAGGCGAAGCTCATCGAAGACAAACCCAAACTAGAAGAGTCAGAAAAGCAAACCAAAATCATGCTCGAAGGCATCAAAAAAGAGAAGGCGCAGGAAGACGAGGTGGCCAGAGTCATCGCACTCGAAGAAATCGAAGCTATCAAACAGACCACAGAAGCGAACAAAGTCACCAGCGAAGCACAAGCCAAAAAAGAAGAGTCTGACAAGAAGCTCGAAGAGGTTCTAGCAAAGACCAAAGACCTGAAGAAAGACCACATCACGCAGCTCAGAACCTACGCGCAGCCACCAGTCGGAGGAAAACTCGTCGTCCAAGCACTGGTCTACATGTTCTGCGACGACTCACTGGTCCCCGGCATCTACAAAAAGACCATCGACGATCTGTTCAACATCGGAAAGAAAGAAGTGCTCGCTGACGCGGACAGGCTGTTCAAGGCTGTGTCTGGAGCTGGAGGCTTCATCAAAGAAGAAATCGACCCCAAGAAGATAAACGCAGTCATCAAAAACTGCAGGCCAACTCCCCAGTGGAACTTCGAGTCCGCTAACAAAGTCTCCGCCTCGGTCGGCCTGCTGTACCTCTGGGTCGAAGCCATGATCGAGTTCAACCAGATGTACAACGACGCCAAACCCTTGCGAGAACGGCTGGCAGCAGTCACTAAAGAGCTGGCCGAGAAGACCGAGGAGCTTCGGCTCAAAAAGAAACAGTATGAGGAGTCCCAGGCCAAACTCAAGCTGCTGAGCGACCGATACCGCGAGCAGGAGACACAGAAAGAAAAGCTCGCTCTCGATATCAACCAGTGCACACTCAAACTCGAACGCGCCTTCACGCTGGTCGGACTGCTTGCAGACGAGAAGAAGAGGTGGAACGAAGAGATCTCCAAGATCGGCCTGTCTGAAAAGCTCATCCCTCACGACTCGCTCGTCGCAGCAGGCATGGTCTCCTACTCCGGTCCCTTCACAGCTGAGTACCGCGCGAGTCTCGAGAAGATGTGGGTCGAGAAGCTCACCGAGCTGGCCCTGCCTCACACCCCAGACCTCAAGATGATCAAGTTCTTGGGAGACCCTGTCCAGATCCTCGACTGGAACCTCAACGGCCTGCCCAAAGACGACACCTCGATCGAGAACGGCATCATCATCGAGAAGTCCAAGCGCTGGCCGCTGATGATCGACCCTCAGAACCAGGCCAACAAATACATCAAGTCCATGGGAGAGAAAGTGCAAGAGCGCATGGACCCGATCAAGGCGTCCTCCCCTCAGCTCATGAACCAGCTAGAAATCCGCATCCAAAACGGCGACTGGGCACTGGTCGAAAACGTGGGCATCAACTTGGACCCGTCTCTCGAGCCGATCCTCCAGCGACTCGTCGTGATGACTGCAGGCACCAAGACCATCACAGTGAACAACAAACAGATCCCCTACAAAGACACCTTCCGCTTCTTCATGACCACCACCATCCCCAACCCCCACTACTCCCCCGAGATCTCCGCCAAAGTCACCATCATCAACTTCGGCATCACCCCCAGCGGCCTCGAAGACCAGCTGCTCTCCAACGTCATCAAACTCGAGATGCCCATCCTCGACGAAACCAAGACCAAGATCGTCAAAGAAAACGCAGAAAGCAGACGCACACTCAAAGACTGCGAAGACAAGATCCTCAAGAACCTCTCCGAGTCGACCGGTGACATCCTCATGGACGAAACGCTCATCAAAGAGCTCTCCCAGTCCAAAGCCACCTCCTCGGACATCGCAAAAAAGATGGTCGAGTCTCAGCAGACCGAAGAAGACATCGA
>JFJP01032874.1_pt1 | contig 10873 bp, 9 predicted proteins | sample 431651 | NCBI WGS metagenome assembly JFJP01 (sample SAMN02602958, study PRJNA72255) | Microbial mat metagenome, whole genome shotgun sequencing project. | biome: fresh water; feature: sink hole; material: water; isolation source: purple microbial (photo- and chemosynthetic) mats found in...
ATTTTAAATGAACGTATGAAATTATTTAAAGGTGATGCTTGTTTTCAAAGAGATAAAACTTTACAACATTTGCGGTAAGATGTAAAATGGAAATAAATTACTTCAAGACCACCTTCAAACAGGTGGTTTTTTTATTTGACGCTTTGAGCAAAAAAAGGTTTTAACACATGAAAATCGATAAAGAAAGTGCTTTATATTATCACCGTAATCCAACGCCCGGAAAATTAAGCATTCAATCCACAAAACCGCTTGCAAATCAATGGGATTTATCATTAGCCTATTCACCTGGAGTTGCGGCGGCGTGTGAGGAAATCTTACGCGATCCGAAAGAAGTTGCAACCCTAACTGCACGGAGCAACTTGGTTGCAGTAATTACGAATGGAACGGCGGTTTTGGGGTTAGGAAATATTGGACCGTTGGCGGCAAAACCCGTGATGGAAGGAAAAGCGGTTTTATTTAAGAAGTTTGCGGGCGTGGATGTCTTTGATATTGAAGTCAATTGTAATGATCCAGACCAACTAATTGAAATCATTGCGGGATTAGAACCGACTTTTGGGGCAATTCAATTGGAAGATATTAAAGCCCCTGAATGTTTCAAGGTTGAGAAAGCGTTGCGTGAACGTTTAAAAATCCCCGTTTTCCATGATGATCAACATGGTACGGCAATTTGTGTGGCGGCGGCGATGTTAAATGGTTTGCGCGTCGTTAATAAAAATATCAATGAAATCAAAATGGTAGTTTCTGGCGCAGGCGCAGCAGCGTTGGCGTGCATCGAATTATTGGTTGATTTGGGTTTAAACGCTAACAACTTGATTATATTAGATATTAAAGGCGTGGTCTACAAAGGTCGCACCGAAGAAATGGACGAATATAAAGCGCGTTATGCCGCCGATACAAATGCGAGAACCTTAAATGATGCAATAGAAAATGCCGACGTTTTCTTAGGCTTATCTGCACCGAATGTTCTCACATCAGAAATGGTTGATAAAATGGTGGAATATCCTTTAGTTTTTGCATTGGCAAACCCTGTTCCAGAAATCATGCCAGAAGACGTTTTAAAAGTCCGTCCCAATGCAATTATTGCAACTGGACGTTCGGATTATCCTAATCAAGTTAATAACGTATTATGTTTTCCTTTTTTGTTTCGCGGATGCTTAGATGTTGGAGCAACTAAAATCAACCGAGAAATGGAAATTGCTTGTGTAAAAGCCTTAGCAGATTTAGCAACTACCTCAACCTCAGAATACTCGGCTGCCGAAGCGGGAGATGTTTTAACTGCGGCGTATGGAAAAACTCACGAATCAGGATTTGGTCCAAAATACATTATTCCTAAACCATTTGATCCACGTTTAATTACGACAATTCCTCCCGCCGTTGCAAAAGCAGCAATGGAAACTGGGGTAGCAACTCGTCCCATTACAGATTTCAACTTGTATTATGAACAGTTAGGACGCTATGTTTCTCGGTCGGGAAATATTATGCGGAGTATCTTTAATTTAGCCAAAGAAAATCCTAAACGAGTTTTATTTGTAGAAGGTGAAGACATTCGGGTTTTAAGAGCGGTAGAAGTTTTAATTCACGAGAAAGGTGCAATCCCTGTTTTAATTGGGCGTGAAGAAGGGGTTTTACGCAGAATTGAAGAAGCGCATTTAAATATCCGTCCGCACGTTGATTTTGAATTAATTGAGCCGAGAAACTTTCATTTACGCAAAGAATTATCTCAAGAATATCATGATCTTATGGGTCGCAAAGGCGTTCGACCAGATGAAGCCCAAGTCATTATTAGAACTAATCCCACTGCATTAGGTGCTTTGTTATTGAGAAGAGGATATGTCGATGCTATGCTGACAGGTCCGTTGGGGATATTTCAAGAGCATTTGAAACACATTACAGACATGATTAATTTACGCCCGAATATTCGCAAAATGGCGGCAATGCAAATGCTTATTTTAGATAAAGGAACGTATTTTATTTCTGATCCGTATGTAAATGCTGATCCGACTGCGGAAGAAATTGCGGAAATTACCTTGGTTTCTGCAAATGCGATTCGATTGTTAGGATTAACGCCAAAAATTGCTTTGATTTCACATTCTAATTTTGGAAGTTTGAAAACACCGTCTGCCATTAAAATGAGCACGGCATTACAAATTATAAGAGCAAGAGCACCCGATTTAGAAATCGATGGTGAAATGCAAGCAGATGCGGCGTTGCTCGAAAATGTGCGTTCACAGTTGCTCAAAAATTCTCCTTTGAAAGGCGAAGCAAATTTGCTCATTATGCCAAATGTTGATGCAGCAAATATTACCTTTAATACTTTAAAAGCGTTAGCAAATGGGGTTTCGGTTGGTCCTATGTTATTGGGATTAGAAAAACCAGTTCATATTTTAAGCCGTTCGGTAACAACTCGCGGTGTCATTAATTTGAGCACTATTGCAGCGTATGCGGCGCACGTTCTTCCAAAAACTCCTTATTAATTTGATTGAGAAAATAGGGCATTATTTGCTCTATTTTTGCTCACCGCCGTTTGAAATAATCACATAAAAACCCTTTCTGATTTTTGGTTTCCGCATTAAAGACGATGTTCCTTTCATTTTACAGGGTTTTAAATTAACCCATTGAAATATAAAGCTATTTATTGAGTATTTATTTTAGCGCTCCATTTTTCACTACAGATGTGGTGTTAATGTGACAGTGATTGTTGCATTTTTGTTGCAGTGTTGTTAAACTCCGACTTGTTTGACGATTGGCTGATCTTCGAACCCTTTTTTGAGATCAGCTTGGTCATGTTCTTATAAAAATAGTCAATTAAATCAACAATTTGGAAGATAAAGGCAAGTAGTAACCTTAACAACAACAGGAGTTATTTATGCGACACCGCAAATATCAACGATGGTTAGGCGCGGCGTTATGCGTTTGGCAAATGCACGCGATCGCCAGTGTCGATGAATCGCACACGGTGCTTTCTGAACAACCCGACCATCCCGTAGAAAATGGCATTCAACCCATTCAACCGTCTGTGATCCCCAAAAAAGGGAGTCCAACACAGAAAGCGCTCGAAAAATTAGCGGACAAAGCCGCCGCCAAACATGATTTAAATCTTTATTTATTTCGTGCATTGATTACCCACGAATCAAATTGGAATGCGGGCGCGGTTTCTCGTCAAAATGCGATTGGATTATCCCAAGTTCAACCCGCCACTGCCGCCGACATTTGTGGGCTTGATTCTGAAGAGTTATTCGATGCAGAGAAAAATCTCGATTGTGGGGCACAGTATTTCTCTGAACTTTTAGAGCAATTTGGCACAGTTGAATTAGCCTTATGCGCGTACAATGCAGGTCCTAACCGCGTGAAAAGACACGGAAAATGTCCCGCAGATTACAGCGTTACCCAAGAATATGTCAGAACAGTAACCGAAACATGGCGCGAAGACCTTTGGAGCAACGTGTGGGTATTAGATAAATGGGGCTACCATTTGGAAGATATGTTTGACTTTTCTTAACATAGATTTTCAGAAAAACCTTGTCGTTTAAAACGAGAGTTTTCTACAAATCTATTCCAGCGCATGATCTAGGAAATCGTGCGCTTTGTTTTTGGCTTTTAAACGTCGTTTTACTATTAAAAAATCCCCTTCAAATCAATCAATTACCTACAAAACTTACCTGCTTTCATCATCAAGTTGCTCATCTTATTGAAACACTCACTATCGACCGATGCTTAGGTTTTTCTAAAAATGGTCGAGGAAAGCAAGTCCTTTCGCTTGTTCATTAAATAATAAAAACCACATGCCTATTTACGCCTTCCTTCAATTTTTTGAACGCGCTTGTATTGAGAGCGTTTTTTGATGGGTTATGCTATATTTGGGTGTTTTAAAAATCTCAAATGTACGGGGAAAGTGAGATGCGAATCAGATTATTTGGATTGTGCGGATTGTGTTTGATGTTAGCAGTGCAAGCCGCTGATTTAACTGTGGTTATGGAGAACGGACAAATGTTGCTGCCTGAATTTAACGGGCAAGGCTCAGCAACATGGGAAAACGGCGACCAATACGAAGGCGAATTTGCTAACGGAAAACGTCACGGCAAAGGCACTTATATCAGCAGCGCAGGCGATAAATACGAAGGCGAATATCAAGAAAGCATGCGTCAAGGACATGGCGTTTACACTTGGAAAAGCGGCAATCGATATGAAGGAAATTGGGATAAAAATCAACGACACGGCAGAGGCATTTATACTTTAGCCAATGGAAACAAATATGAAGGCGACTTTGCCCACAATCAAAAATCTGGCAACGGTAAATTCACTTGGGCGAATGGCGACGTGTACGAAGGCAGCTTTAAAGACGACAAACGTACGGGCAAAGGCGTTTATCGTTACAAAAACGGCGAGGTGTTTGACGGTGAATACCTAAACGATTTGCGCGAGGGCAAAGGCTCTTACACTTGGAAAAGCGGCAACAAATACGAAGGCGATTGGACAAATAACAAACGCAACGGACAAGGTACACTTACTTGGAGCACGGGCGAACGTTATGTGGGGCATTTCAAAGACGATAAACGCGAGGGTCAAGGTGAAATTTATTCGGCGTATGGTGATGTTTTTAAAGGCAATTTTAAAGATGACAAACGTCACGGCAAAGGCACAATGCTCACCGCCGAGGGCGAAACCTTAGAAATGTGCTTCAACGAAGGTCGCCGCGTTTCACCCACCGAAGATTGTCCCGCCAATTAACTAACTTTAAACACACCCAAGCCAAATTTATTTCATTTAACTTGGGTGTTTTTTTGTCTTAGAATGGGTTTAAGTTTCGGTGTCAAGAAAAGCACAATATTTTTTAAGGAAAAGTTAAAACAACTAAATTAATACTTTTGAAAGGTTTAAATATGAATTGATTATTGAAATGACTCAACTTTCCAAACAGGAAATTGAATAATTAAAAGCACACCGATTGATAAGAACTCTAGCATGAAAAGGATAATTACGATGGAATTTTTCTCAAAGAAGAAAGAGGCATTACAACCAATTTTAAACACGATTAAAGATCGTTCAAAGCATTTAACCCGTTTATTAATCAAGAAAAAACCCACGCAAAACCAAATCTACGCAAAAGCAATGATCAGCTATTTACAAAAGAAATTGCATTCTTCTTATTTGTCAACTGATCAAATAAATACATTAGAACTTTTTTTAAGCAAACTGTTTGATCTTTTGAAGGATTTATCAACACCTTTAGTGCCACAACACGAAATAGAAAGAGCCTTTCGTCAAGTTAAACATCATAATCTTGATTTGGTGAGAACAATCTTTGAGAAACTTCGCAAATATCACAAAGAACGCAAAGACGTTTTGGAAGAAGCAAAATATTTGAGATTTTTAACGGTAATTTATGCAATAGAAACCCATAAGAAACTTGCTCAAGTATTTTTTGAGGAAAGCAAAAGACTTGCACCAGAAAATCCCGATAATTCTTTATTAGAAGTTCTCTTTCATAATGATTTGTTATTTCCAAAAGAATTGCTCAAAGGAACAATTTATAATCCTAACCTTATTTATCCTGTGCCAGAAAACGGCGAAGTGGATTTGAGAAGAATTAGAGAACCGTTGCAGGAACTTTATCAAAGCATTAAAAAATATCAGATTAAAAACAATAACATAGACGTGTATGTGAAATTTGGATTGAAAGGAGGATTGCGTAAAGAACCCCAAGAAAACGAAGATTTAAAACTTTATTATGAGGTTTCAAATCGTGATCTTGGACGCATTGAAAGTTTGAGCAACATGAGTTCTTCTACGATTAAAAGCCGTCGTTTTTCCTTTGAAGAGATAAAAAACTTTTTAGAATCAAAGCCAAAATAACTATGTTGCCACAAAACTGAGGAATCAGAACGCGACGTGCCGTTGTGAACTTCTGCGCACGCCCGTTCGCAATTATCTCAATGAATACAAAGACTTTCGTCAATAGAAATGTAAGATAAAACAATCTCTTAATTAAAATAGTTGTATTATTTCTTTAGTTGTTTCTTTTAAATTTACGCCACAGGGCTTTTAAATCTACAGAAACACCCATCAATTCGGGTTTGATTTCAAAAATTTCTTCGCCACGATTTAAAAGTTCTTCTTGTTTTAAGCCGATGTTTTCTAAAACAGTATTCATGGTTTGTAACATTTGTAAAACTTGGGCTTCTGACCAATTTTCTATTTGCATAATTCCTAATAAATGTTTAACTTTATAGGATTTGTTAGGTAATTCTGGCGGAACATAATCGGTTTGCTTATTTTCGATCAATTTGAGCAAATATTCATAAGAAACGGTAATCTCTGGATGATCTGGCAGACCAATTTTATAGCGAATGTTTAAGTGAGAAAAACTGCGATGAATATCATTTAAAACAAATTGCAACACGGTTAAATATTCACGCGCTTTTTCACCTTGAATGTGGAGTTTTAATTGTTGTTGATGGGTTTCAATTAAAGCGGTTGTTTGATACGTTTGATCAAATAAAACAATCCCATTTCTCCAATACAGATTATTTTTAATGGAATGGTGCATTCTCACCACTAAACGAGTAAAAATAGATTTGGGAAGAAACTCATAATCTAAAATGAAATGAATCGCGTGTTGAGAATCAAAGTCAAAATCAGGTTCATGAACAGGGAACAAATCAGGCAATAAAAAGGTTTGTTGATCTAATGCAAAACACAATTCAAATTTTTTCATTAATTCAAGCAAATAATCATGTTTATGGCTTGGATAAAGTTGATTATTTAATAAATTAACTAATTGATTTTTAAGTAATTTTCCGTGATTTGCTAAACTAGGTGCATTGATAATGGTATAAACCGCTTCAGTAAGCCATTGAGGATTAATCACATTGGTTTCACGCAACCATGCGTCTTGGAAATGAATAACCAATCCTAAATCATGTAAGAAATTGATTAACGTTTGTTGTTCACTTTCTTCAGAAATATGATATTGTTGGCAAATGTCGATGTAATGATCATAACTGGTAAAGTTTCTTTGCATGGCTTGTTGTGCAATCGCGTTTTTAACTTGAAACCAGCGGTGAGGAAATAAGGTATTAATTAATTCAATGTCTGGTAAGGCATTTTGAATGGTATTTTTTAGATCATCAATGCCGTTTGAATGAGCGCAAGAAATTCGACAAAAGGCTTTGATATTCGGATATTTTTCTTTTAATTGGCGACGAGGAACATCAAAATGAGGATTCTCATCGATTTTATTAATCACAATAATCACAGGCGCGTTTTCTGCAAAAGTTTGAATGTGTTTCAACCAATAATCAACTTGGCTTTCACGGCGGCTATCCAGCACTAATACATACAAACTCCGTTTCGAGAGGAAAAATTGATGCGTCGCGTGCATAATTTGTTGTCCGCCAAAATCCCATCCATTTAAAATTATCTCTTTGTTTTCAAACGGAAATTTTAACGGTTGAATATTAATCCCGTGCGTTTGTGATTCTTGAGGATTAAAGGTTTCTCCGCGCAAACATTTCATTAACGAGGTTTTACCCGCACCGCCATCCCCAATTAAAATCAATTTCGCTTCATTTAAAGGTTGTGGTGTAATCGAAATACGAGGTTCTTGAATCGCTGTTTGTGGGATTTCTGCAACGGGTATTTCTAAAGATTGTATGGTAGCTATTTCATGTTGAACAATAATTGCAGGTTCAACGATTTCTGTTTCTTCTAACGCCTTAAAATACTCAGTAATTGCTTGTTTGCCTTGTTTTACAATTTCTACAGGTGGAACTTCAAATGGATTTCCATAAACATTAATGCCATTTTCATCATAACTGTCTTTCCAAACAATCTCTAAATTTAATTTCAATAAAATCTTGGGAAAAAACTTGAATTGATTGTTTATCAAATCAAGTTTTTCTAATTTCTTCAAATTCCCAATTGAAGTAGGCAATTCTTTGAGTTGATTTGAATCTAGAATAAGTCCAGTTAGATTAGTTAAACGCCCAATTTGAGCGGGCAGTTCTTTGAGTTGATTATTACCTAAAAAAAGATAAGTTAAGTTAGTTAAATTCCCAATTTGAGCGGGTAATTCTTTGAGTTGATTATTACCTAAAGAAAGAAAAGTTAGATTAGTTAAATTCCCAATTTGAGCAGGCAATTCTTTGAGTTGATTATTACCTAAAAAAAGATAATCTAAATTAATTAAATTCCCAATTTGAGTGGGCAGTTCTTTGAGTTGATTATCATCTAAAAAAAGAATAGCTATATTAGTTAAATTCCCAATTTGAGTAGGCAATTCTTTGAGTTGATTTTTACTTAACTCAAGATAAGTTAACTTAGTTAAATTCCCAATTTGAGCAGGTAATTCTTTGAGTTGATTTGAATGTAAATTAAGTCTAGTTAAATTAGTTAATTGGGTAATTTCAAGAGGAAATTCTGTTAAATTATATTCACGCAATCCTAAACCAATCACTTGCTGGGAATCATTTAATTGATAGCCTACTGAACCCCATTCTAATTTAGTTACTTTTTCTAATTTTCTATCAATACGTTTTTCAAGTTTTGCAATAATTTCTAAATCAGTTTGCCGTCTAAAAAAACTAAACATAACAAATCTCCTTGATTGAATTAAACCACAAACCACCTACCAATAAATAACAATACAACTGTCTAAATAAATCATTTTAATCCCAATTTTCACGATTGGTTTGAATATAATGTTCAATTTCTGCACTTGAACGTTGAGGTGAATAAGGAATTTGATGAATGCTCTGGAGTTTTTGCAAAAGATTCTCTGAATTTTCAATCGCTGAAGTCGAAAAATATTGATCTAAAATCGTAATTAAAACTCGAACAGGTTTATTGATAGTCGGCATTTCATCGTTGAAATGCAAACCCGTTTGAGGATCATATAAACCTTCTAAAGTAATGTGCATAAAAAATCCTAAAAAATATGGTAGTGTTTAGTCTAACATCCGTGAAAAGCTCCCACGCTGGAGCATGGGAGCTAGCGGCAATATTTTACCGACACTTTTCATTTGACTAAACAGTAGTGAGTAATTTAGAGTATTGTTTCCCTTCTCATTCCACGCTCGAGCGGGGTATCATCTTTTAAAGATTTCTCAATCTCTATATTATGTTGCTTCAATAATTCATTCACAAAGCTATCCACTTCCACAATTAAATTCGGCGGCAATTGACGAATCTTTTCTTTAAGTAATGCTAAATCATTTGACATAACAACTCCCTTTTTGATCGTTAAAAAAGTGATTTTTTGGTGCAACCGTACTCTACATAGTTGAGGATTCCAATTTGCGTAAATCATTATCAAAACTTAACCATTGGCAAACCTTAATTTTAGCATGAGCAAATACGACTGCATCTACAATATCTACCTTATTCTCACCAAATAATTTGAGTGCAAGACGACAAACATTTAAGTTATCAACTTCTATTCCCTGATAATTGAGCAACGCCATTAATTCATAGCTAATCCGTTCTCGTGGTACTTTGTAGAATTTTTGTAATACAAATACACATTCTGTGAGCACGCTTTCCGCCAAAAATGCACGCTGAGTTCCTTGTTTGACTTCTTCCATAAAATCACTCGCCCGTTGATAATGTTCAGCATGATCTGCTAACAGATAACGCAATAATACATTAGTATCAACGACTTGCAAAACGATCATAAAAATACTCCTGACGGGCTTGTTCACGAACTTCGTTTAGTGGAATATAAATTTGCGCATATTCTTTCAAACTTCCACCAACGTCATGTGGTAACGTATTTTGATTAGTTTTAGTGGTGTTCAAAAGCAAATCAATGTAATCCTCTACCTTTGCAAGAATCAGTGGAGATAATTGATGGATTTTTTCTTCAAGTAATGCTAAATCATTTGACATAACAAATCTCCTTTATTTGTCGTTTAATTTGGGGTGGCTAAGGTGAGGAACTTGTCGGGAGAAACGCGCTTGGCTGCGCCGGTTGGACAAGCCCGCACGCACATTGCGCCTTTTAAATCTTTGCACATATCGCATTTCACCGCTTTGGTGTTTTTTAAATCTTTGTTTTCATTGATTAATGATCTACCCGGTTCGTTTCCCCAACCAAAAAATAACCAACGCCACAAATGGGTTCGTTGGCGAATCGGATGCGCCATTTGAATCACGCCGTAAGGACAATTTTTCTCACAATGCCCGCAGCCAATGCAATTGTCCGCAATAAAAACTTCTCCATTTTCAGCACGATGGATCGCGTCGGGCGGACAATCTTTCATGCAATGGTTGAAAGTGGGTCCCGCTTCTCGATCCAAACGCGACGTGCCGTTGTGAACTTCTGCGCACGCCCGTTCGCAATTATCGCAATGAATACAAAGACTTTCGTCAATTAAAAGCACGTCAGTTGCCTCGCCCAACCCTTGCGCAACCAAAAATGAAATCAAATTTCCGGTTTGGGGTTGATTTTCCATTTGAATTTGACGGGTCAAATCGTGATGAAAACGCGCTTCTAAACGTTGGCGCAAAGTCGTTGATCTTTCTAACAATGCGCTAAATGCTTGACTATCAAGGCGAATTGTTTCGGTGGCGACGGCAGCTCGAGCAGAAAAGGCTCTCGGTAAATCACTCAATAACGCGGTTTCGCCAATGTAGTTTCCCGCAGAAATGTAAGATAAAACAATCTCTTGCCCGCCGATGATTCTCGATAACGTCACCGATCCGCTGCGAATCAAATGCAAACTATCGCCCATTTCACCTTCTTTGAAAATAATGCTATTGGCATCAAAGGCTTGGATTTTTGCAGTGTGAACAATCGCGGCGAGATCGCTGGCGGGAATTTCAGGGGCAAAATGCGCTTGAATCGCTCTTAAAACAAACATTTGGTCGATGGCGC
>JFJP01040654.1_pt1 | contig 10873 bp, 9 predicted proteins | sample 431651 | NCBI WGS metagenome assembly JFJP01 (sample SAMN02602958, study PRJNA72255) | Microbial mat metagenome, whole genome shotgun sequencing project. | biome: fresh water; feature: sink hole; material: water; isolation source: purple microbial (photo- and chemosynthetic) mats found in...
TGCCGAACTTCCTTCATCTTTCTATATATGCGTTTTATCAGTACATAGCCCGAATCCTGAAAAGCTTCACAGTACTCGACTGATTTTCCTTTTTCACTTCCATAGATTTCAATGAGTTTCGCCCTGAATGGTTCTGCATTAGATCTTTCTTCCCATGTTTTACCAAGCCATTTTCTGCGGTCAGAATCAGAAGTTGGAACTTCACTGAGAGCGCCCCTGTTAAATGGAAGCCATTCATACATTTGTGAGGTGTGCTGATGATACATGTCAATCTTCTTCTCAATTACATCATCTATTGCTACAGCTATATCAGCTTTAAATGCTTCCGGATGAATAAAACCATCGCTCATAAAAAGGAAAACCGGATTCTTTTCAAGAAATTTAACTTCAGGTAGAATTTTTGGAACTGTAACCATGTAGGCTGCATCAAGTACCAGAACACCAGTATACCTGTGATCGGGATGATAATCGTATGGACGGGGAAATATTACAATATCTGCCTTCTGCTCCCTTATAAGTTTTATTACCTGCAGCCTGTTTTCATATGTAGGCATCAATTGACCGTCGTGATTATCGAGCGTTATGTATCTTACACCAATAACTTCACCTGCTTTTCTTGCTTCTTCCCTGCGGATCTTTGCAAGTTCAGCAGGTTGCAATGACTGATGTCCTGCATCACCATTTGTAAGAGAAACCATTAAGACATCGTGACCCAGTTGAGCCCATTTATAAGCACATCCGCCTATCTTATCCGGATCATCAGGATGAGCTCCAATGATTATAATATGAAGCTTTTCTTTGCTCTCCTGACTCCTTAAAATGGGAGAGAATAGCACCATTAAAATCAACAGAAATGAAGTTGTAATTGTTTTCATAATTATCAGATTTATAGTTTGGTTACTTCTTTTACAAAATATTTTGTCAAAGTATACCGACATTGCGACCCCGACGGAGGAAGGGGAAGCAATCCTTTGCCCTGCCCAAGCCCCTGCCCAATATCTCATCGTCGGCTATGTTGATTTTACTAAGGTAATTATTTATTGCAAATTGCTTTACTGTTATATCTTTGAAAAAAATAATTAATTTACATACTATGAAACAAGGTATTATTCTGGTCGCTATTGCTTTATTTTTTAATTCTCTTGTTTTCGGGCAGGAAAAGACAGTTTATGAGAATGGATATCTGGTTAAGGTTGGGGACATAGCACCTGATTTTACAATTAATGAAGCCGGTGGTAAAAGCTATAAACTTTCTGATCTGAAAGGAAAGATCGTTATGCTGCAGTTTACTGCCAGCTGGTGCAGCGTATGCAGAACAGAGATGCCATTCATTGAGAAGGAGATCTGGCAGGAAAAGAAATCATCCGGTTTGGTTGTTCTTGGAATAGACCGTGATGAGCCCCTTGATAAAGTACTTAAATTTAAAAAAGACATTGCAGTTACTTACCCGCTGGTTCTTGATCCGGGGGCAGACATTTTTGGTCTGTATGCGCAAAAAGAAGCAGGAGTTACAAGAAACGTTATTATTGACAGAACAGGTAAAATAATATTTCTCACGCGCCTTTTTGAAAAAGAAGAATTTGAGCAGATGAAGAAAGTGATTTTCACAGCCCTGGCTTCAAAATAATAAGCTCATTTTTACGTTATTGGAGTATGAGCACTCAAAAAGGGACTTGATAAAGCAACCTTTTCTTATTTATTTACGTTACTAGAATGAGTTATTAAATTTTTTGAATTGGTAATTCGTAATTATTTATTTCTGAACTAGAAACTTAAAACTTAAATCTTAAAATGATGAAGAGACTATTTTCTATTTTGCTGGTGATAATGATTTCACTCCCTGCTATTTCACAGATAAAATTCGGTCTAAAAGCCGGAGTCAGTACAAATAATCTGTCGATGGCCACTGTAAAAACTCTTACTTCAGGTTCAACTTCTTATACTGTCGATGCACTCTCTGAAGCAAAATATGGTTTTCACGGAGGCGCATTTTTAAGGCTTACTTTGCTGGGTATTTATGTCCAGCCTGAATTATTATTTGCTACCCGTACAAATGAGTATACGGTTACAAATGTACAGACAAGTGCTTCAGAGGTAGTAAAACAAAATTTTAATAAACTTGATATTCCGGTGATGCTTGGTTTCAAACTGGGACCGCTGCGTCTTAATGCAGGACCTTCAGCTTCTCTTTTGATAAATACTCCAAAAGAACTTATTGATAGTCCTGATTTTGAGAGTATGTACAGTAGAATGACAATAGGTTATCAGGCTGGTGTCGGTCTTGATATTCTAAAGACTCTTACGGTAGATCTGAGGTACGAGGGAAGCCTGAAGAAATATCAGAATCAGATTCAGAACCTTACAGGAACTACTGTTAACCTCGATGACCGTTCCAACGGGTTCCTTTTAAGTCTTGGACTAATTTTCTGATTCCTAGAAATGAAATCCATTAACCGCAAAGGTCGCTAAGGTATCTCGCAAAGCTCACAAAGCAATGAATAACTGTTTCTTACTTTTGCGTACTTTGCGCCTACTTTGCGTACTCTGCGGTTAATTGTTTTCTTAGCTTACACTTATTATTTTGATAACAGCATCTTTGCAGCAACAAGCAGCAAAAGGACCCCAAATATTTTTTTCAAAATGGGTTGCGGAATATTAATTGCCCACTTTGATCCGAAGTATGAACCTGCTAGGAAGCAGATTGCAAGTATTATTGCAACTTTGATATCTACCTGTCCGGCTTTATAATAGTTATATGCAGCCAGAATACCGATCGGGGGCAGCATAACTGCAAGGCTTGTTCCCTGTGCCATCTGCTGGCTGAATCCCATGAAGTAGACCAGTGCCGGAATCATTATAATGGCACCACCTATTCCGAGCATCCCGGCCATAACTCCGGTGATAATACCTATTACGATAAGAATCAATAACATAGATGTTGCCATAATCAATATTTTTAGTTAGCTGTAAAATTCAAAATTATAAAAAAAAGGCACATGGCACACGACTCACGACACAAGGAATAATAATATTTGATACTCCAGCGTTCATTGTTTGTCGTTCGTCGTTTGTCGTTCGTCGTGCGTCAATCCCAATCAGCTTTCTATTTTATTTGTCACTTTAAACATTATCTCTAATTTTGTCCTCAGATCGAAAGGCAATGACTAAAAAACTTCTATATTATTCTCTTTTACTTATCGGGATCTTGATACTGACAGGAGGACTATTTGTTTACAAGACTCTTTTTGGTACAGGAATCCATGTTGCAGATAATAAGGTTATATATATCCCTACTGGTTCATCTTATAATAGTGTACTTGATACACTTTATTCAAATCTTGATATTAAAAAACCTAAACTGCTTGATTGGGTTGCAGTTAAAAAGAAATATCCTGAATTAATAAGGCCGGGTAGATATGTGATTGATTCTGACATAAGCTATGTAGGATTAGTCAATCTTCTAAGATCAGGCAGGCAGGAACCTGTTAAGGTGACTTTTAATAATGTAAGGAGCCTTTTTCAGATTGCAGGCAAGATTGGCAGGCAGATAGAGGCAGACTCGGTACAACTCGTTAGCTACTTTTCTGACGAATCAAACTATGAGAGTGATGGTTTTAAAAGCGAAAATATAATAGCATTGTTTATTCCCGACACTTATGAGTTTTACTGGAATACAGATCCGGAAGAATTTTATGAAAGAATGCTGAAAGAGTACAGAAAATTCTGGAACGAAGAGAGGTTAAGCAGGGCAAAGGAAAAGAATCTCACTCCTGTTGAGGTAGCCATTCTTGCTTCAGTAATCGACGATGAGGTGGCTAAGAAAGATGAGAAACCACGAATTGCGGGTGTATATCTTAACAGACTAAAACGTGGAATTCCCCTTCAGGCTTGCCCAACAATAAAATTTGCACTTAATGATTTTACTATTACAAGGGTACTTAAGAAACATCTGATTGTTGATTCCCCATATAATACCTACCGGCATAATGGATTCCCGCCCGGACCAATTGGCTGCCCGTCAAAGGAGGGTCTTGATGCAGTTTTGAATGCTGAAAAACATGATTACCTCTTTTTTGCAGCAAAAGCGGATTTCTCAGGCTATCATAATTTTTCCAGAACACTATCCGAGCATAACAGGTTTGCGGCTCTTTATCAGAAAGAGTTGAATAAGAGAAAGATATTTAAATAGTTCCGATTACTTCTACTTCACGTTCGAGCTTTACTCCGAATAGATCATTTACTGACTTACTTATTGATTCAGAAAGATTATAGATTTCTTTTCCTGTTGCTTTGCCGTAATTTACGATGACAAGTGCCTGTCTGTCGTGAACACCGGCATCACCAATCCTTTTTCCTTTCCATCCGCATTTGTCAATCAGCCAGCCGGCTGCAAGTTTTTTATAACCGGGAGCATCAGAATACTGAGGCATGTCAGGATATCTTTTTAAAAAATCTGTTGCCATTTCTTCTGTCACAACAGGGTTTTTGAAAAAGCTGCCAGCATTGCCGGTTATTTCCGGATCGGGTAATTTGGATCTTCTTATGTTTATTACTGCCTGCCTTACATTAGCTGTAGATTCTTCCCCAAGTCTGTTCACTTCGTCTTTTAGTGAGACATAATTCAGGTTTGGTAATTGCTTGATATTCAATTTGTAATAAACTCTGGTAATCAGGTATTTACCTTTGAGGCTTTTCTTGAATATACTGCTTCTGTATCCGAACTCACATTCATCAGCATTGAATACTCTTACTGAGCCATTGTGGGTATTTATCGTTTTAACCTTCTCAATCAGATCTTTTACTTCAACCCCGTATGCTCCGATATTCTGTACTGCACTGGCGCCTACAGTACCGGGAATGAGTGAAAGGTTTTCCAGTCCGGAGAAACCTCTGGCAACGCTCCACATAACAAGTTTGTCCCAATTAACACCAGCACCGGCTGAGATTATCATATTATCTGCTTCTTCCTTTATTATCTTTATTCCTTTAAACTCAGAACGCAAAATTGTACCTAGGTAGTTCTCCGTGAATAAAATATTGCTTCCACTGCCCAATATTATAAGCGGTTTTTTCAATCTGACCTCACCACTGAAAACAGAAAATGCTTCTTTAACACTCTGCAATCTTATTATGCAGGCAGCTTTATAATCAAGTCCGAAGGTGTTGTATTGCTTTAGGGAAACATTTTTGTTTATTATCATTGGTTTTTTTCGTAAATGTATTTAAAATCTATCCTGTTTAAAATACTTGCTTCGCCTGACATTTTAATTTATCTTTATCTGTATTATGTTTTTTCAGACATTATTTTAGTAATTTTAAAACTGCCTGATATGAAAACAAAACTACTATTTCTTTCTCTTCTGATCTTTCCCTTAAATATTCTAAACTCGCAGGTTCCTCAGGGATTTAATTATCAAGCTATTGCCCGCGATGGAGAAGGCATACCTGTTAAGAATGTCACATTGCAGGTAAAAATAAGCATTCTGGCTGATACTGTTATACCTGTCGTTGTTTGGGAGGAATTGCATCCGTCTGTCACCACCAATTATTACGGAGTATTTAATCTGGTTGTCGGATCAGGAGTAAGGCAGGCTGGTCTGGCAGCTTCATTCAGTGAAATAGACTGGGGTAAGACGGAGCTATTTATTAAGACTCAGGTCTATTATCAGAGTGCATGGAAAGTAATGGGTTCGGCCAAACTATGGTCGGTTCCTTACTCAATGATGGCAGGCGATCTGAACGGGACACTGAAAAAACTGAACGTCAGTGGTGGTTCTTCAAACCTGGATGAGGCCCTTTTTGAAGTTAAGAACAGGGATGGACAGATTGTATTCGCAGTATATAATGAAGGCGTGCGAGTTTATGTTGATGACCAAGCCAAAGGAGCCAAGGGTGGATTTGCTATTGGGGGCTTTGGTGAGGCAAAAGAAGGTAATCAGGAGTATTTTCGTGTAACACGCGATAGTACAAGAGTATATGTTAGCGATGCTGCAAAAAGTCCAAAAGGTGGTTTTGCAATAGGAGGATTTGGGGCTGAAAAGGCAGATTCTTCTTCATTTTTTCAGCTAAATCCCAGAAATTATTTCATCGGTCTAGGAGCAGGATATTCAAATACATCGGGATGGTATAACTCATTCATTGGTCATAAAGCAGGATATTCAAATACTACAGGAAGTCAAAACTCATTTATCGGCTATTATGCTGGTTATTCAAATGTGACGGGTTCCAGAAATATTTTTATCGGCGACTCATCCGGTTACAGAAATACAACAGGACGTTTAAATGTTTTTGTCGGCAATCAGACTGGGATTGAGAATTCAACAGGATTTCAAAATGTCTTGGTCGGTCAGTGGGCCGGGAATTCAAATACTACGGGAAACAGAAATGTTTTTATTGGAACTGCAGCAGGTGTATCAAATACGGAGGGAGTAACAAATGTCTTTGTAGGAAACTTCGCTGGAGCATCTAATACAAAAGGATTTCAGAATGTATTTCTTGGAAGAACAGCAGGATATACCAACACGGAAGGTTCAAATAATGTATTTTTAGGCAACGCAAGTGGACTTAGAAATACTACAGGGAGTGATAATATTTTCATGGGTACAGAGGCAGGTCTCTCAAATACTACTTCTCATGATAATATTTTTTTAGGAAATACTGCTGGACATGAAAATTTGACAGGATTTAACAATGTCTTTATTGGAAATACAAGTGGATATAATAATACTGAGGGTTATCAAAATGTTTTTATTGGACCAGGTTCCGGGTATACCAACACTAAAGGAAATCATAATACCATGATAGGAGGCGTAGCGGGAAATTATAATACAGAGGGAAGTGATAATACATTTCTTGGTATGTATAGTGGTAATTGGAATACAACCGGCGAATGGAATACATTTGTTGGAGCGGGAGCCGGAACGCAAAATTTCACAGGCTCCAGGAATACTTATGTAGGATACAGTGCAGGGAATAGTGCAACCGGAAGTGACAATGTGTTTATCGGAATAAATGCAGGTTCTAATGAAATTGGATCGAACAAACTATATATTGAAAATGAAGGGAATGATTTTAATGGCGCTCTTATTTATGGTGAATTTGATAATAATATCCTTCGCTTCAATGCCGATGTTACAATAAGCGGGAAATTAACTTTCGCGGGTGCCGATAAATACAATCTTTTCCTAGGCGATTCTGCGGGCTATTTCAACTCTTCGGGCCAATATAATACATTCCTCGGAACAGAAGCAGGAAATCATAATATAGGAGGATCAGGAAATGCTTTCATAGGGACATGGGCAGGCGAAATCAATTCCGGTGGTAGTCGTAATACCTTTGTTGGAGTTGCTGCCGGCGCGCAAAATACTGAAGGAACGAACAATGTGTTTCTCGGTTATGGTTCTGGATACACTAATTCCGGGGGAGTTGGAAACGTCTTCCTGGGGAAATCTGCTGGATTCAAAAATGAGATTGGTAATTCAAGTGTTTTTATAGGGTTCAACGCCGGCTATAATGAAACAACATCAAACAAGCTTTATATTGAAAACAGCAACGCTGATTATGCTAATGCATTGATTTACGGTGAGTTCGATAATAACTATCTGAAGCTAAATGCCCTTACATCTGTCAGGGATGCATTAATACTTGAGCCACGCGATACTCCTCCATCTTCTCCGGCAAAGGGCACTATGTACTTCGATTCAACTGATAATAAACTTAAAGTCTTCGATGGCACTATATGGCACTCTCTCTGGTAAGCAAGTGAATTTCGAAAAAAGTTACCCGGAACCCAGTAACCAGTACCCATTTTTTCCCATGATTTTGCTACTTTTAACTTATGACACATCCCGCTCCTATACCAAAAGTAGCTTTCTCCGTAACCAACTGCATCTGCTTCGATCAGCGTGTTCTGAAGATGGCAGAGACAGTAAGTAGTCTGAATTGTGACATAACTATTGTTGGACGAAAAAAGGGAATATGCTGCGATCCCGATTCTGTTCCTTTCAGAACAAAACGATTCAGAATGCTTTTCAGGAGTGGATTCTTGTTTTATAAATGGTTTAATATCAGGCTGTTTTTCTATCTGTTATTTCATCGGTTTGATATACTGGTAGCTAATGATCTTGATACTTTATTGCCGAATTACCTTATCTCGAAACTAAAAGGCTTACCTCTTGTTTATGATTCTCACGAATATTTCACCGGCGTCCAGGAACTTCAGAACAGACCCTTTATAAGATGGATCTGGAAGATCATTGAAAAATCAATTTTTCCGAAATTGAAATACGTACTTACTGTAAGTGATTCTATAGCACGGCAGTATGAATCTGAATATGGAATAAAACCATTAACTGTAAGAAATTGTGCACGAAACTCCGGCAGTATTATACCAATTACACGTAAAGTAATTGGTGTCTCCGCTGACCATCTTCTGCTTGTCTTGCAGGGAACCGGAATTAATGTTTCGAGAGGAGGGGAGGAACTAATTGATGCAATATCCCTGACTCAAAAATTAACATTGTTGATAATCGGATCAGGTGATGCATTGGATACTCTTAAATCGAAGGTATTGGAACCAACTTTGGGAGCAAGAGTCAGGTTTATTGACAAACTGCCATGGAATGAAATGATGAGATATACAAAAACTGCAGATGCAGGTCTTAGTCTTGATAAAAGCAATAATCTGAATTATACATTCAGTCTTCCAAACAAACTGTTTGATTATGTCTCTGCAGGTATCCCTGTCATTGCCGGAGACCTTCCGGAAGTAAGTAAAATAATCTCAGAGAATGGTTGTGGTTTAATCATTCCTGAAGTTACTTCAGAGAAAATTTCGAAAGCTTTAAATGAACTCCTTGACAATCCTGAAAAACTTGCATATTTAAGAAAGAATGCTGCTATAGCATCAGAAAAACTAAATTGGGAAACAGAAAGTGAAATCGTTATAAAATTGTATAATGAGGTATTAGGGCTCAAAGGCGCATCGGCTCAAAGGCGCAAGGGCTAAATCAAAAACTGTTCTGACTGCAAGACTGCAAGACTGCACGACTGCAAGACAATTTTTCCTATCTTCGCCCAAAATAATTACCATGAAAGAATTCATCAGAAAACACTATTTTTTAATAATTTTCACAATCGTCGGAGCTGTGGGAGGATTTCTGTACTGGAGATTTATTGGTTGCGAATCAGGAACATGCCCGATAAAATCAAAATGGTACCTGAGTACACTCTGGGGAACTGCCTTTGGATACCTTGCAGGTAGTATTATTAAAGATATTATTGTTAAGTTTAGGGAGAAAAAACAATAAAAAACATAGTTATGACAACCAATCGCCGTAATTTCTTAAAAACAGCAACATTCGCCGGAGCCGGCGCGATGACCTCAGGTTTAATAACCAGCTGCGCTCCGAAAGAGCCTGTTTCTAACCTGTCTGTAATACTTTACTCAGTTAAAAAATCGCATTCCCAGAAGTTTAATATGTCGGGATATGCTGCCCCTGCTCTTTCAACTGTAAGAGTTGGAGTTATCGGTCTGGGCGACAGAGGCTCAGGTGCTGTTGAGAGATTATCATTCATCGAAGGTGTTGAAATTAAAGCTTTTGCTGATCTCAGGAAAGTTGCTGTTGATGGCTCTCAGAAGTATCTGAAAAGCATTGGAAGACCTGTAGCACTTGAGTTTTCAGGCGATGAGAATGCATGGAAAAAATTGGTTGAATTACCTGATCTGGATCTTATATATATCTGTACGCCATGGATCTGGCATACTCCGATGGCCGTTTACGCAATGGAGAACGGTAAGCATACTGCCTGTGAGGTTCCGATAGCCCGTACAATAGATGAATCATGGCAGCTGGTAGAAACATCAGAAAGGACAAAAAAGCATTGCATGATGCTTGAGAACTGCTGTTATGATTTCTTCGAGCTTCTTACGCTTAACATGGCCCGTAACGGTTTATTTGGTGATATTATTCATGGTGAGGGTGCTTATAATCACAATTTAATGGGTTATAATTTCAAGAAACCGAATGATGAGAGGCAAACAGATGGTGCTTACACGGGGATGTGGAGGCTTAAGGAGAATGCTACCCGCAACGGAAACCTTTACCCGACTCATGGCTTAGGTCCGATATGTCAGGTATTGAACATCAACAGGGGCGATAAGATGGAGTACCTTTCATCGTTTTCAACAAATGATTTTACAATGGGTCCGAATGAGAAGTTACTCTCAGCCAACGACCCTTACTATGCTGAATGGAAAGATTCAAAATTCAGGGGAAATATGAATACAACCCTTATCAGAACTACCCTTGGCAAGACTATAATGGTACAGCACGATGTATCATCCGAGCAGCCTTACTCAAGAATTCATCTAGTTAAGGGCACTCAGGGAATGGCAGTTAAATATCCCAGGCAGATGATAGCTCTTGGTGAGAGCTGGGCAAAAGATGACGAAATGAAGGCCATCTCAGAAAAATACACTCCTGAAATTGTAAACAGGGTAGGGGAATTGGCAAAGAAAGTAGGCGGACATGGTGGTATGGACTTTATCATGGACTGGCGAATGATTGACTGTCTGAGAAACGGATTACCGCTTGATCAGGATGTATATGACGGGGCTTTGTGGAGTGCTGTTGCACCTTTGAGCGAATGGTCTGTTGCCAACAGGTCTCAGTCAATAGATATTCCTGATTTCACCGGCGGTTCATGGAAGACAAACAAACCTCATGGAATCAACATGGAAACTGGCGGAACAACAAAAGTGCTCGAGGTTGTTGAAGCTAAGGAGGAGATGCAGCTTAATGTGAAGTAGGTGGTGGTGAACAGTAATCAGTAATCAGTAATCAGTAATCAGTAATCAGTAATCAGTAATCAG
>JFJP01043737.1_pt1 | contig 10873 bp, 7 predicted proteins | sample 431651 | NCBI WGS metagenome assembly JFJP01 (sample SAMN02602958, study PRJNA72255) | Microbial mat metagenome, whole genome shotgun sequencing project. | biome: fresh water; feature: sink hole; material: water; isolation source: purple microbial (photo- and chemosynthetic) mats found in...
TCGTAAATATTCCCGATATTGTTGTGAGAACTTGCAATTTCAGCTAAATTACCTTTCAGTTGCTTTAATTTAAGACTTTCTAACAGTAAATTTAACGCCACATCAAAATGCCCTTGCCCGCGATAGTAGTTACCTAAATTATTGAGAACTAAGGAAGTACCAACAGTATCTTTTAATTCCACATACATACTGAGCGAATACGCAAGACTTTGTTTTGCTTGGTTAAATTTTTCTAATCGCAAACTAAGCACTCCAAAGGTATTCAATGCTTTAGCAGATTGCTGAGACACTGTAGATTTTGTTACCAACTCCACTGCAAGTGAAGAATATTTGTATGCCGAATCGATTGATTTGTTGTTATAAATTACCGCGAGCTTATTGAGTAAAGCAATACGATTGGTGTCGGAGGTAGATTTTTGGTAGAGTTTCAAAACGCTGTCTGCCAACATGTTTTGTTGAGCTGCGGAATTGAAAATGTTCGCAAAAATAAAAAAAAGGATTAACGAATTATAAAATATAAATAGTCGCATAAATGTTTTTTTACAAGTACATTAGCTACAAATTTTGCAAAGTTGCACTTTTCAATAAAAATTTTGAATTTTTTAAGTAGTGAATTATGATAAATATTACTTTTATTATAATCAATTACTTACACTTTCAAAAATTTCGGATATTTATAACCACCACTAATGGTGCTTCACACCGAAAAAAAACTTTTTTTTCATTTCAAAGATACAAATTAATTTTCCAAAACAATTTTTCTTTTCATTACTTTTTTAAATAAAATATTTGTTGATGGAAAGTTTTAATAGAAAAAAAATTATATTTGCAAATAAACACTTCTTGTGAAATGTTAGTAATAAAGCAGGAAACAACAAAAAAATATGTTGAAAGAAAAACATTCTTACAAATTTTTACTCATAAAAACAATTGAGATAAATGGTGAAGAATTGTACGTTTTAGAAGATCCTTTCGGAAAACGACATACTTTGCCTACAATTTATTATACACATTATCAGCTTAATGTGCCTTCAGAAGTTGTTTGTAAAATTGACAAAATAAATTGCACCGGGCGAATTTTTTTAGAACCGGAACACCCTTTCTACAAAATTGGCGGTGTTTACCAATTCAAAATTAATGAAATACGCAAAATTGAAGATACACTTTACCGTTATTCATCGGAAATGGAATACAAAAGCTACGAAATAGTTGTTACCGATTGCAATAATCAGCCTCACTACGTTACTCCCTACCGATGGCAGCTACATAAAAAATACAATGCACAATATATCAATTGTGTGGTTTTGAGAATTACAGCCGGAAAATTTCACCTTAAAAACCTTGATAAACAGCACCCGTATTTCAAAATTGGAGAAGAATACAAATTCAAATTTATAAAAATAAAAAATGTTTTAGACGAAAACAATAACATACAAGTAGTGTGTGAATTAAAAGGTACTGACGGCTATATTTATACCGCCCCCGCCGAACTGCATCAACTGCACCCGAAATACAAAAAAAATTATATTGTTTGCAAAATTATGGATATTGAAAGCGGTGATTTAATTTTGGAGCAACTGAATGTTTAAGCATCATTTTGAGTTTTGTAAAGCAAATTACAAAAACTCCAAATGATGCTCTTGAGGAAAATTTTATTCTACGGTTTTCTTTGTAAATACTTAATTATAAACATATTAGTCTTTTGATGGTTAGCTGTATTGTTCCACCTTAACGAACCAAAACCAAGCGAAAACCATAACCAAACCTTTTATAACTCGGCAAACTGTGCCCTCTATAAAAAACACTACAATTATTACTATCGCCTAAAACACTACCGCCGCGAAGCACTTTTTCGAGCCCCGCTTCTGCTCCGGTTGGATTAATTTGAGGATCCTCATAGTAAGCTCCGTACCAATCGCTGCACCACTCCCAAACGTTACCGCTCATATCGAACAAACCTAAAGAATTTGGCAACTTTTGACCTACTTCATGAACTCTTGAACTACTATTACCCGAATACCATACATATTTTTCCATTTCAGAATCACTATTTGTGCCAGCCCAGTAATATGGTGCTCCTACAACAGTATCGCCACGAACCATTTGAAAATTATAACCTGCTGCATATTCCCATTCGGCTTCGGTTGGAAGACGATAAGTTTGTCCGGTTATCGAATTTAATTTCTGAATAAATACCTGAACCTCATCCCACGACACATTATCTTTTGGGCAATTTGCGCAACCAGCACTTTGATTTGTTCCCATTATAGCGTCCCATTGCGCACGAGTTACTTCGCACTTGCCCATGTAAAATGTTGAAATGGTTACTTTATGAATTGGTCTTTCATCAAAATTTTGATCCTTCTTCCCCATTGTAAAAGTGCCACCTTCTATTCTTCTAAAAACCATACCATTAATTTGATTCGTAATTTCAATTTCAGTATTTTCAGTGAGAATATTTTGGGTAGCATCTGTTGTACCTGAAATTGGATTAATGAAACGTGGAATTTTTATTTCAGTTACATCGCTTTCAACAATTTCAATATTTTGCATCCATATTTTTACATCCAATTCTCTTACTTCAAGAACATAATTTCCTACTTTTATTTCATTAATTTGATATTCGCTTTGTGCCTGCACTCTTCCAAGAAACTGGTTATCCAAATACAAATCGCCCGATATTTCCGATTTTAATAGTAGATTGCCGGTTGCAAAAGTTCTATGTGGCTGAGGTAGAGTTATTCCCAAATCATTTTTTGCCAATATTAAGTTTTCAATAAGCATATTACATTCTTGAGGAAATTGTTTATTTCCACTTGCTTCAACCACCTTTCTTCTGGTATTTTGAAACACTTCCGTTATGTTTTGTTCAATTTTCAGTTGTTCTGCTAAATATTCTGTATATAAGCCATTTCTGCTATTGTGGTTGCTACCGCCATCTGCTGTTTCTCCCTCACGAGTGGCAAATGCAATAATACTACCAACCGGCTGATTGGAGATAGTTCTATAACCCGATGAGGAATTAGCATATCCAAAACTTGGTAATGGATTGTTTCGGCAAGCATCAAGAATCATAATATTCACATTCTTTTGATTTCTGGTAAAAGCATCTACAATGAACTTTACATCAAAGGCTTTATACTTAATCATTTCGTCAGAGTTCGAATTAATATCTACGGGGAATAAATAATTAACGCCGTCAATATAAGCTCCATGACCGGCATAATAAAACAGAGCCACATCATATTCTAAAATTTTGTTACTAAACTCCGTAATTGCCCATTCCATTGTGCGAAGGTTCGCATCTGTTTTTTTAATAACCTCAAAACCTAATTCTTTTAAAGTAGCTTCCATTAAGTTCGCATCATTTACCGAGTTTCTAAGTGAGCCTACTGCTACATCGGAATAGTTTGCGTTTCCAATTACAAGTGCAAGCCTTTTTTCGGGTGTTTGTGCTAAAAGAATGCTTGCGGCAAAGTACATAAAAATGAACATTAAAAGTTTGTTTTTCATTGAAATTGTCGAGTTTTTGTTATGTTACTAAAATTTATTTTTAAGAAAACTTTCCCTACAAAAATATTAAATTATTTGGTATTTTAAACTTTTTTGTGGAATTTTAAAGAACACTGTTTCGTTTTTGGAATAATGATGTTTTATTAAGATATTCATTTTCAGTAAATAAATAAAAACTTAATTTATTGGTATAGCATAACCTCAAAATTATTCAAATTACCATTTTTTTTATTTCTGAAAAAATTCAAAAGATTAGCAAAAAACCGGAACAAAAAAGAAGATAAAAAATTCAAAAATATAAACTACTGATTGATAGAGAATTTCATAAAAAAATAAAAAAAAAGCTTTCAATAATAGCAAGTTAAAAAAAATATAATTATTTTTGTTGCCTTAGAAATATTATCTATAAATAAAGTCTCACTTATTAATTAACTTATTATTAAATGGTTGAATACAACGAAAACATCGAAAATAACGAAGAAATCGTTAATGATGTTGAATTAAACGAAGAAGTTGTGGAAGATGAATCAGTTGAAGAAATTGATGAATTGGAAGAAGAGGAGGAAGAATTAGAAGAAGAAATTGACGAAGACGAGCCGGAAATTATTCTACCAAAAGCACAAGTAGAAGCTTTTGACTGGGATGCTTTTGAACTTGCAAAAGACGGCTACAAAATGGAAGAACGTAAAGAGTTAGAAGCTATTTACGACAAAACTCTTTCTACAATTACTGTTAATGAAGTATTGGAAGGTACCGTAATAGCTATTAACCCACGCGAAGTGGTTGTTAATATCGGTTACAAATCGGAAGGTATTATTACCATCAGCGAATTCCGTTACAATCCGGATCTTGCAAAAGGCGACAAAGTGGAAGTATATGTTGAAAGCGCTGAAGATAAAAACGGTCAATTGCAACTTTCACACAAAAAAGCCAGAGCTTTACGCTCTTGGGACCGTGTTAATCAAGCTCTTGAAGGAGACGAAATTATCAAAGGTTACATTAAATGCCGTACAAAAGGCGGTATGATTGTGGACGTATTTGGTATTGAAGCCTTCTTACCGGGTTCACAAATTGATGTGAAACCTATTCGTGACTACGATATTTATGTTGGAAAAACAATGGAATTTAAAGTGGTTAAAATTAATCACGAATTTAAAAACGTTGTGGTTTCTCACAAAGCACTTATTGAAGAAGAACTTGAGCAACAGAAAAAAGAAATTATTTCGCGTCTTGAAAAAGGACAAATCTTGGAAGGTACCGTTAAAAACATCACTTCTTATGGGGTATTTATTGACCTCGGCGGCGTAGATGGTTTAATTCACATTACCGACCTTTCTTGGGGACGAGTTTCTCATCCGGAAGAAATTGTTCAACTTGACCAGAAATTGAACGTTGCTATTCTTGATTTTGATGATGACAAAAAACGTATCGCTTTAGGATTAAAACAATTAACCCCACATCCATGGGACGCTCTTAACCCGAACTTAAGCATTGGCGATGTAGTAAAAGGTAAAGTAGTGGTAATGGCTGATTATGGCGCATTTGTAGAAATTGCTCCGGGTGTTGAAGGTTTAATTCACGTTTCTGAAATGTCTTGGTCGCAACATTTACGTAGCGCACAAGAATTCCTTAAAGTAGGAGACGAAATTGAAGCGAAAATACTTACCCTTGACCGCGAAGAACGCAAAATGTCGTTAGGTATCAAACAATTGAAACCCGATCCATGGTCAAATATTGAAGAAAAATATCCTTCAGGCTCTACTCATGGCGCAAAAGTTCGTAACTTTACTAACTTTGGTGTTTTTGTTGAAATTGAAGAAGGTGTTGACGGTTTAATCCACATTTCTGACCTTTCTTGGACGAAAAAAATTAAACATCCGGCTGAATTTACTTCCATAGGTGAAACTATTGACGTAAAAGTGTTGGAAATTGACAAAGAAAATCGTCGTCTTAGCTTAGGACACAAACAATTGGAAGAAAATCCTTGGGACGTATTTGAAACCATTTTCAAAGTAAACTCGGTTCACGAAGGTACTATCGTAAATATTTTCGATAAAGGTGCGTTAATTGCTCTTCCTTACGGAGTTGAAGGTTTTGCTACTTTACGCCATTTATTAAAAGAAGACGGTACAACTGCAATAGTTGAAGAGAAATTAGATTTCAAAGTTATTGAGTTCTCAAAAGCCTCAAAACGAATCATTCTTTCTCACACCAGAGTTTTTGAAGATGCTAAAAAAGTGCAACAACAAGTAGCTAAAAAAGTTGTGAAACCGGAAGCTACCGCTAATCGCACCGACAAAAAAGTGAATATCAGCATAGAAAAAACTACTCTTGGCGATATTTCCGAGTTAGCAGCGTTGAAAACACAATACGAAGAAGACGCAAAAGACAAGCTTAAAGGCAGAAACTAAACAAGGGCTAAGAAATTTACGATTTGATGCAATTTTTTTCAAAATATTTTTGTTTTATATTGCAAAAAATCGTAAATTGCAAAACAGAATTAAATAAAACTGCTACGAAATGAAACTGAAAATCGAAAAATTTGACAATTATACACTCATTAAAGTATTGGTTGACAAATTAGATACGGAAATTGCACCTATTCTAAAATCCGAGTTGGTTCTGATAGCCGGAAACGGCGAAAGAAACATTATTCTCGATCTTAGCAAAGCGGAATATTGCGACTCTTCCGGTTTAAGTGCAATACTTATTGCCAACCGACTGTGTAAAACATCGAAAGGAACCTTTGTACTTACCGGATTACAGCCGGCAGTAGAACGTTTGGTTTCAATTTCGCAACTCGATACCGTACTGAATATCACAAATACGGTAGAAGAAGGAGTGGAGTTTATTTCGCTGGAAAGCCCAAAATAGTTTTGGTATTCGATGATTTTATCTACACCATTGTAGGTGGCACTTTTGAAAAAATGATTTTTGATGGAATAAGTGCTCAGCCAATTTTATTCAAGCGTTTTGTAAAAAACAAAATTATTGAATTTTAAGATGTTGTAATAATTACTAATATCTTTTTTTATTGGCTTAGCACTTATTTTTTTACATCTTTTCATTTTTTCGCTTTTGCTTTTTTATTAAATTGTAATTATGTAAACTCTTTGTAATAAAGGCTATTACAAATTCATAAAAACATAATTTGGAAAATTATTTTTATGTTTGAAATCACAATTTTAGGAAGCTCCGCCGCATTACCTACAACACTACGAAATTCAACCGCTCAGGTATTGAACATACATGAGCGGTTTTTTTTAATTGATTGTGCCGAAGGTACACAAATGCAACTTCGCAAATACAAAGCGAAACTTTCGCGCCTCGACCATATTTTTATCAGCCACCTGCACGGAGACCACTTCTTCGGGCTGCCCGGGCTCATTTCAACCCTCAATTTAATTGGACGAAAAAATACAATTCATATTTACAGTCCTCCCGGGCTTCAGGAAATTATGCATAGTTTATTGTTTCATTTTAAAGACATTACGTTCAAAATTGTATTTCACGTTTTAGAAGCCCCAACTCCACAAATTATTTTTGAAAACAAAACAATTACGGTTACTGCATTTCCTTTAAATCATCGTTTGCCTTGTATGGGCTTTCTTTTTAAAGAAAAAGAAAAACCGAAAAACATAAACAAAAATTTTATTGAATATCATCGCCCCGGAGTTAAACAAATTGTGGACATAAAATTCGGTGCCGACTTTACCACGCCGGAAGGAGAAATAATTCCTAACTCTCACATTACCACCTCTCCCACTCCACCGCGCAGTTATGCCTTCTGTTCCGATACTTCTTTTGTAAAAGAAAATATTAAAATTGTGGAAGGCGTAGATTTGCTCTACCACGAAGCTACATTTCTGAACGACAACCTGAAAACTGCTTACAAAACAGGGCATTCCACCGCCGAACAAGCCGCTACTTTTGCAAAATACGCAAATGTAAAAAAACTTATCATCGGGCATTTCTCCGCTCGATACACAAATACGCAAGATTTTGAAGATGCCGCCAAAAAAATATTCCCCCAAACAACTGCCGTAAGAGACGGCGACAAATTTGTGATTGAATAACTGAGTATAACTTTTTTTGAAGAAAGTGAAAATTAGTTTTATTCTTGATAAAAAACTTGGTGTCTTCTATTTTTTTCTATTGTGTCTATTTTTTCCTATGTTTCTATGTGTTTAAAGCGTTGATAAACAGAAATTTAAAACACATAGGTACATAGATTTACATAGGCACATAGTCTTTTTCCGGCATCTTTCTTAATTTTGAAAATTTAACTTCGCTTTAAATAACTTATTTTCAAGAAAATGAAAGTTAGTTATATAGTAGGTTTAAAATTTAAAAAAATAAGGTTTTTAAAAACAAAATTGTAAAGTATAAATGAAAGATGCCAAAACTTACATTTCAAAAATAAGTAGTTATACAAAAATAAATGACACTTATAGTTTTTATAAGTATCGAATAATCAGGCGAAAGCAACATTAATCACTAATCATTAATCACAAATCATTACTTATTTGTGTTCGTTTTATTGTTTTTTTTTGAAAATTCCAAAAAAATTTATAACTTTACTAACTGAAAAAATTGATTTTATTCCAAATATTTTTTCAAGAAAAAAAATAATGAGTACTAATAACTAAATATAAATTAAATCCTTAACGAGAAATGAAACAATATTCAACCTTATTAATTATTGGAGTTGTAGCTCTAATACTGCTAATTGTATTGAGCAGCAATATTTTTATTACGCTTGAACCCGGTGAAAAAGGTGTGATTTTTAGAAAATTTGGCGATGGTTTAGATAAAGACAATATCTATGATGCCGGTTTCCACATTATTGCTCCTTGGAATTTTATGTATGTTTATGAAGTGCGTGAACAAAAACAAGAAGAACAAATGGACGTGCTCGACAAAAACGGTTTGTCGGTAAGTGTTGATGTTACTGTACGTTACTATCCGGTTTACGACAAAGTAGGTTATTTGCACGAGAGTTTCGGCGAGTCGTATCGTGAAAATCTTGTGGTGCCGGAGGTGCGTTCTTCAGTACGAAAAGTGATGGGGCGTTACTCTGCCGAAGAAATATATTCCACAAAACGACAAGAAGTTGAGGAAGCGATTATTAATGAAACGGCTGAGATTTTGAAACTTAACAATATTGAAATGAAAGCATTGCTGATTCGTTCCATTAATTTGCCGGACAAAATTAAAACGGCTATTGAAGATAAACTGCAAAACGAACAAGAAGCTTTGGCGTACCAATTTAAACTGGAACGCGAAAAAAGCGAAGCCGAAAGAAAACGTATTGCTGCCGAAGGTGAAGCTGCTGCTAACAAAATTATTAACAGTAGTTTAACTCCTGAACTTTTGAGAATGAGAGGTATAGAAGCTACTCTTAACCTTGCTACTTCCGAAAATGCCAAAACTGTGGTTATTGGCGGTAGTGACGGATTGCCTTTAATTTTGGGAAATAACTAAACAAATTTATAAAAATTGAAACCCGTTAGGTTTTTAAAACCTAACGGGTTTTTAATCAATCACTTGTTTTTTTATAACTTCCCTAACGGTTATAAATTAAAGTAAGATGAGCGAGTCGTTTAGCAAGATCTGAATTAAGAGCATTTTCGTTCATTCTCCATTGCCAATTACCGGCAGCTTTTCCGGGTGTGTTCATTCGCGCCGAAGAGTTCAACTCCAAAACATCTTGAATAGGCGTTACTGCAATATTTGCAACAGAAGCCCAAGCAGCACGAATCAATTTCCAACAGATTGATTCGTTGGTGTTGAGGTATTCATACAAATATTTTTTATCTTCATCTCTAACAGTTTCAAACCAGCCATTAACGGTGTCGTTATCGTGAGTACCGGTGTAAACCACACAATTTTTTTCGTAGGTGTGAGGCAAATATTCGTTATCTTCTTTTGAATCGAAAGCAAATTGAAGAATTTTCATTCCGGGCAAATCATGCGAATTTCGTAGGTCGGTAACTTTATCGGTTATTACGCCCAAGTCCTCGGCAATAATTTTTATGTCAGAAAATTCTTTAAATAAGGCATCAAGAAGTGCTTTGCCCGGTCCTTCGAGCCATTTTCCGTTTTCGGCAGTTTTTTCGCCATAAGGCACAGCCCAGAACGATTCGAGTCCTCTAAAATGGTCAATACGAACAATATCGTAAAGCACCAAATTGGCGCGAATACGTTCAACCCACCATTGATAACCGTTGGCTTTCAAAACTTCCCAGTTGTAAATCGGATTTCCCCAAAGTTGTCCGGTGCGACTAAAATAATCGGGTGGTACGCCGGCTACCAATTCGGGGCGGCGTTTTTCGTCAAAGCAAAAAATTTCAGGATTTACCCACGTATCTGCGCTGTCGTAAGCCACATAAATTGGAATATCGCCAACAATTTGAATGTAGTTTTGGTTGGCGTAGGCTTTCAATTTTAGCCATTGTTTGAAAAATTGAAATTGCAAAAACTTATGAAACATAATACTTTCGGCAAGTTTTTCTTTAAATTCCAATAAACTTTCCTCCTCGCGCACCACAATATCAAAAGTCCAGTCGTGCCATGGTTTGCCATCGTAATGTTCTTTTAATGCGGTAAATAGGGCATAGTCATTAACCCAGTGTGCATTATTTTCGCAAAAATTTGTAAACTTTGCTTGTTCTGCTGACGAGGCGGTGGCTTTAAATTTTTCATAAGCTTTCTTCAATACGGGTATTTTGTGAGTAATCACTTTTCCGTAATCTACGCTATGAGCGTCAAAACCGAAATCGGTATGCAAGTCAGCATCGGAGAGCAAACCTTCTTCTTGTAATGTTTCGAGGTCTATCAAAAGCGGATTTCCGGCGGCAGCCGAAAAACATTGGTAGGGAGAATCGCCGTAGCCCGTAGGACCGAGCGGCAATATTTGCCATAATTTTTGACGCGACTCCACCAAAAAGTCCACAAATTTATATGCTTGTTTTCCCAAAGTTCCTATTCCGTATTTGCCGGGCAAAGACGTTGGGTGAAAAAGTATTCCACTTAATCTTGTGTTTTTCATTTCTACTGTTGATATTTAAAGGGTTAACATTTTTTTCTTTTTTTCCTTCAAGATGTATGACAAAAATATCAATAATTTCATTTAATTAGTTGATTTTCAATTGCCCCGACCTTTAGGTCGGGGATTATAATAAATCCATGAAATTTAGGGCTTTAGCCCTTTTTTGTCATGCAAATTGAATTTTGCGCTTGCGCAGGTGTTTTTCACCTGACAAAACGAAGGCTGTAAGCTGGGGTGTTAAATTTTAACATAATTTATAAACCAAATTCGTTCTAAAAATGCCTTTAGGCATTTAATGTTTATAGAAAA
>JFJP01040655.1_pt1 | contig 10872 bp, 10 predicted proteins | sample 431651 | NCBI WGS metagenome assembly JFJP01 (sample SAMN02602958, study PRJNA72255) | Microbial mat metagenome, whole genome shotgun sequencing project. | biome: fresh water; feature: sink hole; material: water; isolation source: purple microbial (photo- and chemosynthetic) mats found in...
AACATCAGCCCCCGGATCAGCGACGAGACCAGGGCTTGGATCACCGAGAACTTCAGCTCCATTTCATCCGGGGCCACCCATCTCCTGGAGTCCAACCGGGTCCTCTACGCCCGCACCCTCCAGGAGCTGAAAGGCCATTTTTCACGGCCTGAGCTTATGGCCATGATCGACGTGATGAACGCCCACATGCTCAACCCGTTCACCTCGGGGACGGAATTGCCCCTTGCCCTGGGGGACGCCATGGATCTCGACGGGCTGGCTGAAAAATGGGAAATTGACGGCCGGGAACTGGACACAAAAATATCCCTGCTCTCCGTGTATCAGGTGGCCGCCCTGGAGTGGTGGGCCAACGGCTTCTGGTACGGCGGCGGAGAAGAACGCCCGGAACGGGATATTGACAAATATGTCGCCGCCCTGCTGGGCAATCAAAAGGAAACCAGCGATGCCTGATTTTGATCTGGTGCCGGAATTTGACGACGAGCTGGAGCTGCTGGAGTTCGATCTCCCCCTTGAAATAGAGGGCTTTTCCCTGGATTTCGAGTTGGAGACGGCGGCGGCGGTCACCGACACCGTTATTATCAAGCGGTATCCCCGTCCGCGCACCGTCCGCTATCGGTACGCCGCCGATCTTGCCGCAAACACCCCGGACCTTGCCGACGGCGAGGCCATGTATGCCGTGGTCTCCGGCAACTTCATTTTCGGGGATTATCTGGAGGCCCTGATGGTGCAAAAAAATTATCTTGCCACCGAGATGCTTATCGCCACCCTTTCCATGAGCCAGGAAAATGTGGACAGCCTGAAAAACATCATGGCCGGCGGCTACGCCGAAAGCCTCTCCGTCATCGTTTCCGATTTCTGGTATGCCCACGAGCGACGCCGCACCGGCGGGGTGCCGTATATCCTCGACACCCTGGGCGGTGACAACTTCCACTTCGCCGCCGCCGGACTGCACACCAAAGTCGCCTTGATAAAGACCAGTTGCGGACGCCACCTGGTCTTGCATGGTTCGGCCAACCTGCGGTCATCACGAAATATCGAGCAGTTTTGCATTGAAAACAATGAGCCCCTGTTCGCCTTCAACAAAAAATGGATGGCGAAAATCCTGCACCATTTCGGTGCAACCAACAAATCAGTAAGAGGCGACCAACTATGGCAGACAGCAATGGAACCGCAAAAAAAGCAAAGCTAGCAACCTGGGGAGCAAAAAAGAGCGCCGCCTCAAAAAGGAACCCGAAGCGCAAGTAACTTAAAAACCCCGCCATCTAAAAAAGGCCATTCCTTAAAAAAGGAGTGGCCTTTTTCATTTTTCACCTCCTCTTATTTAAATTTCAATTTCTTTTTTTTCCGGCGTCCAATTCTCCACTCCTCAAAAAACCTGTCAAGGAAAAGAATCAATAACTATGCGCATCCATCAATAACTATGCGCATCCATCAATAGTTACCCGCATCCACCAAACCCCCCAAAATCGTCGGCTATCATACCGACATGGCAACGATACCCTTTACCACCTGGGCCGAGCTCTTAGCCCACCTGCTCACCTGTTATCGCAATCACGTTTTTTCGCAGACCTCCGCCATGACTCAGGGCCATTCGGTGACCTGGTCCACGGCGGCGGAATTGCGTGAGGCGATCGAGCACGCCCGTCTGATGGCAGGCCTTGAGACCGGGACGGTTTCCACCCGGGTTTATCTACGCGATGGAGGCCGGGGATGATCCAGCCAGCCCGTCTGATCGGTTCCGCCCTGGACTCCCTGGTGGGGATTTTTTCCCCGCGCATGGCCCTGGGTCGGCAGTATGCGCGTTCGGCGATGTATGCCGCTGCGCAGTCTCCCCGCACCATGGGCTCGTGGGCGCCGGTGGATGCCGCGATCAATGACGTTATTTCCAATTCCGCCCTTTCGGTGCGGGCCAGGGTGCGGCAGCTGGTGCGGGATTTTCCGTATTTCGCGCGGGCCGTGGCCATCAACACCGACTACATCGTCGGTTCCGGGATTGTCTTTCAATCCGCCATCACCCTGCCTGACGGCAAATTCGATAAAAAAAGAATCCAGCAGGCGGAGGACGCCTGGAATATGTGGGCCGATGAGGCCGATGCCGGGGGCCGGTTGCACCTCTACGAGATGCAGGCCCTGGCTAAACGGCAGGAGCTTGAGTGCGGCGAGTATTTTTTGATTATCCGCACCCTGAAAGATCGCAAGCGGTATCTGCCGCTGGCCTTGCAGATGTACGAGGCGGACTGGTTGACCAATATGGGGGCGACTTCCGCCTCCGGCAATCAGCTCCACGAAGGGGTGGAGTATGACAAGTCCACCGGTCGGGCTTTGGCCTACCACTTCACCGATCCCGACGGCTGGGGCAAGACGGTTCGGATTCCGGCCGAGCAGGTGATCCATGGGTTCCGCACCCTGCGCCCCGGTCAGCTGCGCGGGATTTCCGACTTTGCGCCGGGGATTATGGTGGCCAAGGATCTCGCCACCTATATGGACGCCGAGATTGACGCCGCCAAGATGGCCGCCCGCTGGGTGGGAACCATCGAGACCCCGGACATGCTGGGCCGGCAGATCGGGATGACGGTGGAGGATGGCAAGAAGATCGACACCATCGAAAACGCCATCATCGAATATCTGCGCCCCGGCGAGAAGATGAACCTGATGGCCAACCCCCGCCCCGGATCCAACTTTCCGCCCATGGTTAAGCTGATTTTGACGATGCTGGCGGTGACCACCGGCGTCCCCTATGAGATCCTTTCCGGCAATTACGAGGGGATGAATTACAGCGTCGGCAAGATGGTCCGCAACGATTTTGCCCAGATGCTGCGCCCGCAGGTGACCCGCCATATTCGCGGCTTCTGCAACCCGGTGAAGAGCGCCTTCTTTGATGCCGCCGTGCTGGGCGGACGCCTGCCTTTATTCCGCGACTATTACACCAACCCCACCCCGTCTCTGCGCTGCACCTGGCAGCCGCCGGGCATGGAGTCCATTGATGTGGCCCGTGAAACGAAATCGATGATCGACCAGATCAAGGCCGGACTGCGCTCTCCCCAGGAGATTGCCGCCAGCCGGGGCCGTGACCTGGAAGAGGTCTACAAAGAGATAAAAGAGGCCCAGGACCTGGCAGAGAGTATGGGGGTGACCGTTGATCTCGGGGCGATATCCACCGCCCTGGCCAATAACCCCGCCGCCCTTGCCGGGCAGGACGCCAAAGAACCGAAAAAAGGAGCACCAGCCAATGAATAAGAAATGCCAACCATCCGCCATCCCCGGCCTTCATTGCCGCAGCGGCCAGGAGCGCTCCGTCCAGACCCGGTCGCTTTCCCTGCGCCTGTCTGCGGACGGGCCGGTGAGCATAGATATTGCCGCTCGGTCGGTGGAGGTTGTCGCCGCCACCGAGAACCGGGTGCGGGTCATGGATTACGAACGATGGGAGGCCATCGACGAGATCCTGCTGATGTCCGGGGCCGTCTTGCCGGGAAGTCGGCAGGTGCCATTGCTTGACAGCCATGCCCGCTATTCCACCTCTTCGGTGATCGGCAGTTGCCGGGGCCTGCAGGTGGTGGGGTCGGAGCTGGTGGGCCGTTCCGTCTTCGCCGATGATCCGGCGGTGGAATCGATCTGGAATAAGGTACGGGGCGGGCATCTCACCGACTTTTCGGTGGGCTACTCGATTAACGAATCGGTGTGGGTGCCGGAGGGGCAGACCTATGCCGCCGGTGACCGCAGCTATGAAGGGCCGGTCCGGCTGGTGACCTCCTGGACGGTCAAAGAATTATCAGCCTGCCCCATTGGGGCGGATGCAGCCGCCAAGGCCCGTGCCGAGGCGAATTTTACGGGAGACAAAGAGAAGGCTCTCGAACCATCAATGGCAAGGACAATCTCCGAGCCGCAAAAAAAGGATGTAACAGCTATGGACAAAGAACTGCTGGCATTCCTCGAAAGCCGGGGATTGCCAAAGAATGCGACAGAGGAAGAGGCCCGGGTATTTATGCGCGGCCTTAATGACCAGCCAGCCGGAAAGACCCCTGAGAAGGGACCGGATGTGGATGCCACCGTGCGGGCCGCCATCACCGATGAGCGGGAGCGGTTTGCCGAGATTTCGGCCATGGGCCAGCGCTTTGACTGCGCTGATCTGGCTGCCGAGATGATTCGCTCCGGGCTCACCATCGACCAGGCCCGGGCCAAGGTGCTTGACGCCGTGGCCGAGCGCAAGGCCGCTGATAAAGATCCCGGCTTCCGGGTGACCGTATCCGGTGATGAGCGCGACAAGTTCCGCGCCGCCGGGCAGGATTCTCTTTGTATGCGGGCCGGGATTATCGTTGAAAAACCAGCGGCCGGGGCGCAAGACCTGATGGGTCATTCCCTGCGCGAGATGGCCCGCCATTCCCTGCTGTTGGCCAATCAGGCCACCGGCGGCAACGTTATGGAGATGGTTGGCCGGGCGATGACCAGCAGCGACTTCCCGGCCCTGCTCTCCAATGTTGCCAACAAGTCTTTGCTGGCAGGATACGAGACCGCCCCTGAGTCATGGAGCACATGGTGCGCCGCCGGCTCTGTTTCTGACTTCAAGACCGTGGATCTGGTGGCGGCTTCCGAGACCGAGGATCTGGACCAGATCAGCGAGTCATCTCCTTACGGCTACGGCAAGCGGGGGGACTCTAAAGAGCAGATGCAGATTGCCACCTTCGGCAAGCTCTTCGCCATTACCCGCCAGACCATCATCAATGACGACCTGGCCGCCTTGACGGATATTCCCATGGCCCACGGCGAGGCAGCCGCCCGCAAGATCGGCGATGTGGCCTATGCGGTGCTGACCGCCAATGCCGCGATGCGTGACTCCGTGGCGTTGTTCCATGCCAACCATGGAAATCTGGGAACGGCGGCGGTGATCAGCGAGAGCACGGTTGCCGAGGCGATCAAGTTGATGGCCCTGCAAAAGGATCTGCTGGGCAAGCGTCGCTTAAATATCAACCCCCAGTTCTTCATCGCCCCCCAGGCCATTCGGGGTGCGGCTGAGATCTTCTTCGCCTCCAACCAGTTTTCCGCCTCCGGGGTGACCTCCACCCGCAGCAATCCCTATGCAGGGGGTCGCTTTATCCAGGTCTATGATTCCCGCCTGGATGACTCCTCCGCCACCGGCTTCTATTTCGCCGGACCCAAGGGCAAGACGGTCACCGTCTTTTTCCTCAACGGCCAACAGGCTCCGTATATGGAGACCCGTCAAGGTTGGAGCGTGGACGGGGTGGAGTACAAGGTGCGGCTCGACTGCGGGGCCAAGGCCATTGACTGGAAGGCGCTGGTAAAGAACGCCGGGGCGTAATCACTCGCGAATCTGGAAATGACGGATGACGGATTAAAGGCCGCCGTCCGTCATTTTTCCACCATTAAAATACAAGGAGCTATAAAAAAATGAAACGACAAGGACTCGAACCTTCCAAGAGGGTTGCCTATTTTGAATATGATTTCGCCGTCGATGGCGGCGCCATCGGAACCGTCGCCCTGCGTGGTGATCGTCTGCCGCTGGATGCCATTGTCACCTCGGGCATGGTGCACACCAATGCCGCCTTTACTTCCGCCGGAGCCCCCACGGTCACCCTGGGGGTGGAAACGGCGGTGGATGTTTTGGCCTCCACCCTGAAAGGGGCGCTTACCCTGAATGCCCTGCTGGACACCGTGCCCGTCGGCACCGCCGCCACTTCCATCCGTACCACCACTGTCGGCAAGGGAATCACCATGACCATCGGGGTTGCCGCCATCACCGCCGGGAAACTGACCGTCGCCCTGGAATACTTATAAAATGTCCATCCTCTCCAACCTCGCCGAAGCCATCCTGCCCCTCACCGGGACGGATGGCTTCGGCCAAACACTCACCATCGACGGCAGCCCGGTCACCGCAATCTTTGCGCCCGACGCTGCCACCGTGGCCGGTGATCCATCCGGCTCGGTGGTGGAACGCTACCGCCTGGAATGTGACGCCACCGATCTGGTGGTGCGTCCCGGCCAGGAGCTGGAGATTAATGGCCTGCTGTGGATGGTGGTGGCGGTGGATTCCGCCCTGCCCGGCCTCACCGATGCCGTATTGGAGCGCTTTGTATGAGTAAACGCACCGCCATTATGACCGCCCTTAAGACCCGCCTGGGCCTGATCCTGAAAACCAACGGCTATAAGACCGATGCCGGGGAGCAGGTGGTGGAGTGGTTCGCCGGACCCATCCTGACCCTGGAGGAGTCCTGTCTTTTGATAGCCGACACCCGCCTGACCAGGCCCCCTAACCAGATCATCGGGCAACGGCAGAACCTTTTAACCATCGAGGTCACCGGCGTCCTACGCGGATCGGCATCCTCATTAGACGAGGCGCGCAACCTGGAAGAGGACCTGATCAGCTGCATCGGCGGCTTTGAGACTGCCGGCGGGCTGGTGGATCGACTGCAGGTATTGAGTTCCACCCTCAGCGTCGAGCAGCAGGGCCAGATCGCCGGGGGGGTCATGCTCACCTGCGAGGCCGAATACTACACCGCGGACAATATCGCATAACCACAACCAAACGGCCGGAGGCCGTCTCCCCCATGAAAACACCAAAAGAAACCCCACTGCCGCCGCACGGCGGATCATGGAAGCAGGACCCGGCCACCGGCGAACTTGTCCTGGTGTCCGAAACCGAAGAACCCACCGAGGCGCCCCCTGTGGATGCCGATAAGGAGAAACAATAATGGCTCGCTATATCCGCAACACCACCGTTTTAGCCAAGGTCGAATCCGCCTACGGCACCGACGCCGTGCCCACCGGGGCGGCAAATGCCATCCTGGTCTCTGATGTCTCCATCAACCCCATTGCCGACAATGTGGACCGCAAACTGATCCGCTCTTTTATGGGCGCATCCGAGGAGTTGATCGGGAACAAACATATTGAGCTGGACATGACCGTGGAGCTGCAGGGAGGCGGCACCGCCGGCACCGCTCCAGCCTGGGGGCCGCTGCTGCGGGCCTGCGGGTTTACCGAGGCCGCCCTGCTCACCCCTTCCAGGGTTGAATACACCCCGGTATCCACCGGATTTGAAGGTGTATCCATCTATTATTATCTCGATGGCGTGCTCTACAAGGCTATTGGTTGCCGGGGCTCCGTTGATTTCGGGCTGGGCATCGGCGAGCGGCCGACCATGAAGTTTAAGTTTGTCGGCGTTGATGCCGGGGTTTCCGCCGCCACTCCCACCGGGGTCAGCTTCACCGGGTTTAAAACCCCGCTGGCGGTCACTCAGGCCAATGTCTCCCAGTTTCTGCTGGGCTGCACCTACGCCACCGGCGTGCTTACCGCCGGAACCGCCCACACCTCCAGGGGCCTGGAGTTCTCGCTTGGCGCCGATGTAAAATATATCCCCACCCTGGGCGGGCAATCGGCGGACATTGTCGATCGTTCCTCCACCGGGAAGATGACCCTGGATCTGGCTGCCGCCGATGAGGTGACGATGAAAACCGCCATCGATGCCAACACCCTGACCAGCATCGGCATGACCCTGGGTTCCGTTGCCGGGCTCAAGACCACCGTTTTTCTCCCCACCTGTCAGCGGATCAACCCCAAGACCGAGGATGTGGATGGGCGTGCCATGATGGGCATGGACCTGCGCCTGGTCCCCAACACCGGCAACGACGAAATCCGGATTGTCATGCTGTAGTTATCAGCAGCCGGGGAGATGGGCGAGGACGACAGACCTTGCCTGGTGCACCCATCCTCTCCGGCTGCTGATTTTCTGTCATTCTGTCACCAAATAAAAACTGTCACGAATTGAAGGAGTGTCAAAAATGTTTCAACTACAACCGAATCCAACATTCTGGGCCACCGTCTCCATTCCCGTTCCCGGCGAGAAAAAAACACCCACCATCGAGGTGGAGTTTCGCCACAAGGCCAAGTCCCAGCTGGATCTGCTGATCAAAAGCGAACAGCCGCTCAACACGGCCATGGCCGAGATTGTCAACGACTGGAAGGGGGTCAGCGACAAGTTCAGCTCGGACAATCTGGCTGCATTGCTGGACAACTACCCGTCAGCGGCCGGGGTTATTTTTGAGGTCTATATTAACGCGCTGCTCAAGGGGAAAGAAAAAAACTCCTAGCCGTCGCCCGCATCCTTGCCGGAAAAAGCGGGACAAAGACGGCGGTAATCGACGAAGAGGCCCTGGACGCAGCCCGGGCCATGGGAATGCCTGATGAAGAGATAGAGCAACGCAGGCGTGAGCAACTGGCCGCACAGAAAGAAGATGTTTTTGAGGTCTGGCCGGAGAACTGGCGGCCTCTGCTGCTGGCCATGGGGATGGCGAGCCAGATCCGGACCAGCATGAACGGGGCTGTCGGTTTTGATTATGCCGCCCTGCCGGTGGTGGAAGCGCGGATCGGCCTTGCCCCGGTGGTGGATCTGGAGGAACAGGCGAATGTTTTTTCCGCCTTTCGCAAGATTGAACAGGTTTTATTTCAGCGATAGAACAATTTTAAGGGGCATTGATGGCATCAAATAATAAAATCGAGATTATCCTCACCGCCAAAGATGCCGGGACCGCCCAGACCATTGCCGGAACCGAAGGCGCCCTGAAAAAACTGGCCCACGCCGGTGGATCGGCGAGCAATGGACTGGGCGGCCTCACCGCCGCCATGGGACCATTATCCAGCATGGCGGCAGGGCTGGCCACCGCCTTTGGGGTCTCAGAGCTGATCAAGACCGCCGACGCCTACACCCAGATCGAAGGCAGGCTTAAGCTGGTCACCACCTCCACCGGCCAATTAACCGCCGTTCAAGGCTCACTCTACGCCATTGCTCAGGAGACCAGGGCATCTTTCACCGATACCGCCGCCGTGTATGCCAGATTTGCCCAGGCGTCAAAGGATGTCGGGATTCCGCAAACCGAACTCCTCTCCCTTACCAAAACACTGAACCAGGCCTTTGTTGTCTCCGGTGCCTCCACCTCAGAATCTTCTGCAGCCATGCTGCAACTCTCCCAGGCTTTCTCCTCCGGTGTTCTGCGCGGGGAGGAATTTAACTCCGTTTCTGAAAACGGGGGACGGGTTATCCAGATGCTCGCCGATCACCTTGGGGTTGGTCGAGGTGAATTGCGGGATATGGCCAAGGACGGCAAGCTCACCGCCGATGTCCTGCGCGACGCCATTGCTGACGGTGCAGCCAAGGTTAATTCAGAGTTTGCCTTAATGCCGACCACGGTCAGCCAGGCAACTACCATGCTGGGGAACGCCTTTGGTTCGGTGGTGGATTGGGCCAATGACTCCACCGGAGCGACCAACGGGATGGCTTCCGGGATCAAGTACGTTGCCGAGGCGGTGCAGCAGATTCCCGCCTTTGTCGGCTGGGCCGCCGGCGAGACGATGATTGCATGGGACGGGTTGACGGAGAATTTCGAGGTCAGCGCCCAGACCATTAAGTCGGTGTTTTTTGTGGCTTTTGACCAGATCACCGAACGGGTTGCCGACTCACTCCAATCCATCTATTCCGCCTTGAGCAACATCCCTGGAATTTCCATAGATTCAGCCGCTCAAGTTTCAGCCTTGCGGGGAGTATCCAACGCATCCGAGGAATACCGAGTCAAGGTTGACGCCATTCGTTCGTCGCATGCGGCCACCGTTGCCAGCTACCGCGAGACGCAGAAAGCCCTCACCGAAACCACCGTTGACACCAAGGAGCTGACCACCGCCGGGGATGAGCTGATCAAGGCCACCAAGAAAAAGACCATGGTGGTGACGACGGCCGCCCAGGATGAAGCAAACGCCGTTAAGAGGGCGGCAGAAGCGGCAAAGGCGGCAGCAAAAGCAGAAAAAGAAGCCATGAAAGAGCTTGCCGACATCTACGAGTACAAGATGTGGATGCGCGGCCTCGATGTGGATAATATCAATGCCCTGATTGAAGCCGAAGAAGAGTTGACCGTTGCGGCCATGACCGAGGGGGAGCGCTCCGTTTACGCTATCAACCAGAAATACGAGGCATTAACCAGGCTCATCGAGAAGGAAAAAGAGGCTGGCAATAACTCTCAAGATTGGGATGCCATCAAATCGAAGATTGATCTTCGTCAGCAGGAAGATTTGACCAAGCTGGTTGAAAAAACCGACGAGTCATCGGACAAGATCGGTAAAATATGGGAACATGCCTATGAGAATATGCAGGATATTACCGCCGACTGGCTCTACAACATGGAAATTTCATGGGATGGTCTGAAAGACCTGTTTAAGAAGACCGTATCGCAGATGGTGAGCGCATGGGTGTGGGGTCAGGCGAACATGAAAACCACGGCAGGGATTGCAGGGGCTGCGGGTGTTGCCGGAACAGCTACGAGTGCAGGGGCTGCAACGGGAGCAACGGGTGGAATTGGGGGAATGTTCTCCTCTCTGTCTGGGGCGTATTCTGCCTTGTCTGGTGGGTCTGCTATGGCCGGATTACAGCAAGGGGTTGCCTCGTTTGTCGGGAGTAACTTCGGGAGCGGAGTCGGTGCCGATTTGGGAATGAGCATATTGAATATGTCTGCAAACGCTTTTGGTGTTGCCACAATGGGGATCGGTTCGGCGGTTATGGGATTACTCTCAGGTCAGGATTTCGGAACCATTGCCAAGAACACCGCATTTACAACAGCCGGGGCCGCACTTGGTTCTATCATCCCCGGCGTGGGGACGGTAATCGGCGGGGTTGTGGGCGGGTTGGTTGGCTCACTGTTCGGCGGCAAAAAAGAAAACGAGTTTACCCTCTCAGAGTTGGAATCACCAGCCGACAAGACATGGAATCGTGACACCGGCATTACCGCAAGTGGGGCCGCTGGTCAATGGGCTGGTGGAAATGAATGGTACAAGGATATCCAAAACACCTATGCAACCGGCAGGGACACCGCAACCGCA
>JFJP01040656.1_pt1 | contig 10871 bp, 12 predicted proteins | sample 431651 | NCBI WGS metagenome assembly JFJP01 (sample SAMN02602958, study PRJNA72255) | Microbial mat metagenome, whole genome shotgun sequencing project. | biome: fresh water; feature: sink hole; material: water; isolation source: purple microbial (photo- and chemosynthetic) mats found in...
GCATCATTAGTAACTTGAGGAACGCCATGAAAACCTATCTGACCCCGGTCAACGAGATTGAAAAAAAATGGTACGTCGTTAATGCCCAAGACAAGATTCTCGGACGGCTGGCATCAGAAGTTGCATCAAGGCTACGCGGAAAACATAAGCCAACCTTTTCCACCTTTATCGATAACGGAGATTTCATCGTTATCACCAATGCCGAAAAGATTCAACTGACCGGCAACAAATGGGATGACAAGAAATACTACCGTCATACCGGATATATAGGTGGAATCAAAGAGCAAAGTGCTAAAAAACTAATGGAAGTTCACCCTACACATTTGATCATAAAAGCTGTCAAGGGAATGCTTCCAAAAAATAAACTTGGTGCTCAGCAACTCAAGAAACTCAAAGTTTATGTTGGCAACGAGCATCCCCATGCAGCTCAAATGCCAGCTGAATTAGATATTTAACCTTTCGTGGAGAAAGAAATAATGGCTCACAATATGGCTGACAATCGTTTTTACGCCACAGGAAAAAGAAAAACAGCTGTTGCCCGGGTATGGATTACCCCTGGTACCGGTAAGGTTACGGTAAACTCCTTGAGTGCCGATGACTATTTTGGCGGCACTTTTAAGACCTACAAAATAGCAAAGCCTTTTAAGGTTACAGAAAACGCCGAAGGCTATGATGTCATCGCCACCCTTAAAGGCGGCGGCAAGTCTGCCCAGGTAGATGCCCTGACCCATGGTATTTCAAGAGCTCTGCTACATGTAAACCCCGAAAACAGGCTTCCTCTGAAAAAATCAGGGCTTTTGACCCGTGACCCCCGTATGAAAGAGCGGAAAAAATACGGTCAGAAGGGTGCACGTGCTAAATTCCAGTTCTCAAAACGTTAATCTTCTTCTCCTGGGTTTTTCATATTTATTTGCTCAAACATGAAAAACTTCTGACTGAAAGAAAATCTGATCTCCCCAGAGGGAATAACAGCAACAACTGTTATTCCCTCTTTTTTATTCCGCCAGATGCCTTGTCTGGTATTTCCTTCGGGTATTCATCATGGTAAACGTCGCAATTATTGGTGCCTCCGGCTACACCGGAGTTGAGCTGGCCAGAATTCTTTGCAACCACCCACAGGTAAATCTCACTGCCGCCACTTCAAGGCAATACGCAAACCAACCCTTGAGCCAGGTTTTTCCCAATTTACGTAAAAAGACCAACCTCGTCTGTGAAAATTTAACCACCGATGAGCTGTGCACCAGAGCCGACTTTTTCTTCACCGCCGTTCCCCATAAAACAGCAATGAATATCGTCCCGGATCTTCTCTCAGCCGGTAAAAAAGTGGTGGATCTCTCTGCAGATTTCCGTCTGCGAGATGTCTCTGTATATGAACAGTGGTATCAAGCGCATAGCGCCGCAGAACTTCTCAAAGAAGCTGTCTACGGCTTACCCGAGCTGTATCGGGAAAAAATCCGCACAGCAAGACTGATCGCCAACCCCGGCTGTTACCCTACTTCCATTATTCTGGGACTGGCCCCGCTCCTCAAGGCCGGCTGCATTGAACCGCAGTCGATCATCGCCGACTCTAAATCAGGAACTACCGGTGCTGGCCGCTCAGCCCAGGTAGGGTCACTTTTCTGTGAGGTCGCTGATGGATTCCGGGCCTACAAGGTAGGCGGAACCCATCGCCATACCCCTGAAATTGAACAGGAGATCAACACCTTTCTCCAGGAGCCGGTGCGAATCTCTTTTACCCCCCACCTCTTGCCAATCTCTCGGGGAATTTTAAGCACCGTTTACGCCCAACTCAAACCCGGCATCCGGTACGCGGATATTAAACACTGCTATGATCAGATGTATGCCTTGGAGCCATTTATCCGGGTGCTTCCCGAAGACACATTTCCCGCCACCCAGTATGTGCGGGGATCCAACTTCTGTGACATTGGCTTCAAGGTGGACACCCGCACCAATCGGGTCATCATCCTGTCTGCCATCGACAACATCGTCAAAGGCGCTGCCGGCCAGGCCGTGCATAACATGAACCTGATGTGTGGTTTTGACGAGACTTCGGGATTGGAAACTGCCCCTTTTTTCCCTTGAACCTCGCAAACTGCCTATCAATTTATTCTGGTCCCCGTCCCCCTTTCTGGCACAGAGCCTGCCATGCGTAACATAAAACTCACCATCGCCTATGATGGAAGCAACTATAGTGGCTGGCAAAGACAATCAAACGCCGTCACCATTCAGGGAGAGATTGAGCAGCGGCTCCAGCTGATCAGCAACCATCCCATATCTCTCCATGGAGCCGGCAGAACCGATGCCGGAGTTCACGCCAAAGGCATGGTGGCCAACTTTCAGACCACAAGCAGCATTGCCTGCCCTGCCCTGATCAAAGGGCTCAATTCCCTACTTCCCGATGCAATCCGTATTGTTGATGCCACTGAAGAAAACCCGGACTTCCATGCCCGTTTCTCCGCCAAGGCCAAAACATACACCTATTCTCTGTTTACCGGCCCGGTCCAATCCCCCTTGGAACGCCTCTATGCGGTGCATTTTCCCGACCTCCGATGCCCGCAAAATATCCTCTCCTGTCTTGATAAGATTCTAGGTACCCACGACTTCGCAAGTTTTGAGGCCTCAGGTTCCCGAGATCTCAGCGCGCCCAGTGCACGGGGGGCAGTCCGCACCCTGCATGAAGCGACTTTTATCCAGATTACCCCCACCACATACCGCTTTCAATTCACCGGGGACGGCTTTCTCCGCCACATGGTTCGAAACCTTGTGGGCACCTTACTTGAGGCAGGAAAAGACCAACGCTCAATCCTGGAATTTGAGCGCACACTTCTTGCCAAAAACCGAACCTCGGCAGGCCCCACTGCTCCAGCCCGTGGCCTTGTGCTCGAAAAAATATTCTATTGAATCCAGCTCTGAATTTGCCGTCAGCCATATACATATTTCCTGTTGCCAAAAAGAAGCGAAACAGTTACAGGGATAAAATTTAGTGTTGCAACTGTCTTTAACTCTGAAAAAATTATCTCGTCATCGAGCAACTTTTCCTCAAACTTTTTTTAACAGGATCACACCATGAACTCTCCGATCATCACACTGGCTGACAGAGTCACCAACATCAAGCCCTCTCCGACCCTGGCCGTCAATGCCAAGGCCAAGGCTCTGAAAGCAGCCGGCGCGGATATTTTAAACTTCAGCGTCGGCGAACCGGACTTTGACACTCCGCCCCATGTCTGTGCAGCAGGGAAAAAAGCTATCGATGAAGGTTTTACCCGCTATACAGCTGTTCCGGGCATGCCAGAGCTACGTGAGGCCGTCAGCCAGCATCTTCTGCGGGAGAAAGGCCTCGCCTATACCATGGATGAAATCCAGATCGCGTGCGGCGGCAAACATGGGCTCTACAATATGTTCCAGGCCGTAATTAATCCAGGTGATGAAGTCCTTATCCCCACTCCTTACTGGGTCTCCTACCCTCCCATGGTTCAATTGGCAGGCGGCACTCCGGTGCTGGTACCCCTTCTCGAAAAGGATAATTTTGATCTCAACCCCGACATCCTCCCCCAGTATGCAAGCAGCAAAACCAGAGCCATTATTATTAACTCTCCCTCCAATCCCACCGGCTCAGTTTTTTCGATCGAAGCCCTGCAGGCCATCGCCAAGATGGCTCGTGAAAACGGCTGGCTGATCATCACCGATGATATCTATGACACCATCACCTACATGGACAGTGAACTCCCACACATCCTGGCCATTGACGAAGGGTTAAAGGAGCAGACCTTGATTCTGAACGGGGTTTCCAAGTCTTTTGCCATGACCGGGTGGCGGATTGGATGGACAGCCGGCCCAAAATATATCATTGCCGCTATGAACAAAATCCAAGGCCAGTCAACCTCAAACCCCGCGTCTATTTCCCAGAAGGCGGCGCTTGCAGCCGTAACCGGCCCCCAGGATTTCCCTAAAACCATGCTTAAGGCCTTTTTCCCCAGACGAGACTTCTTTGTCACCGACCTCCGCTCAATCGAGGGCGTAAGTTGCGTCAATCCCAACGGGGCCTTTTATGTTTTCCCTAATTTCTCAGCATACTTTGGCAAAAATTTTAACGGCAAACGCATCAACAACTCCGTGGACCTAGCCGATTATTTCCTCGACGAGGCCAAAGTAGCCTCAGTGCCCGGGGCAGCTTTCGGGGCCGACGACTTTGTCCGCTTCTCCTTTGCCACCTCCATGGATATCATCAAAGACGGAATGACCCGAATAAAAACAGCCCTCAAAAATCTGCAAGACTAAAAACCACAAAAGATCAACGGCGGTAACAGGATATCCCGTCACCGCCGTGATCTTCTAAGACACCTCCCCTCATTATTCTGCTGGTAAACCCTTCCCGCAACAACTATTTCTTTAACGTCAAAAGCTGTTTGGCCAGCAGGGACTGCTTGGCCAGCAAAGATTGCAATTTCCAGGGAGAAGACAAACAGGCTCTGCTCGCGCTGCAAGTGGACATGACATCACAAAAGGCAAGAAATTCTGCCAGAGCATCACTCAGGACGTTTCCTTTGCGGGTAATAATCTGCAGTTGTCGATGCATATCAACGCCCTCGACCTTGAGACTTTTCAACCAGCCATGCTCCACTTCCCGACACACCGTCAACTCTGACAGGCAGGCAATCCCCACTCCAGACTCAACCGCCCGTTTAATCGCCTCTGGATGTCCCATCTCCATGATCACATGAATCTGATCGAGATACGACTTCATCTTTTCACGAAAGATCGCAACGGTTCCCGACCCCTCCTCCCGCATGATCCACCCTGTACCTCTAAAATCAGTCTTCACGTTAAAAGAATCATTTCCATTGAGAGGATCCCCGGGACCAACGAGAATTACCAGCTCATCCTTAAACCAGGGACGGACGACGGTATCAGGATGAGTGACCGGGCCCTCGACAAAACCAATATCGGCATCTCCTTTCTGGACCAGGGCTTCAGCATAGCGAGTGTGATGTACCAGCATATTGATCCCAACCTTGGCATGCATCCGCTTAAAAGCACCAATCAAATATGGGAGCAGGTAATCTCCGATGGTGGTACTTGCCACAATATTAATATGACCGGAAAGCTCATCATCCTTCTCAGACATGATACTCTCAACATTGCTGACCTGACAGACAATATCCTTGGCGAGGGGCAACAAATAACGACCTCGCTCATTTAAAATCAGACTGCGGCCATGCCGATCAAATAAAGGGCCAACAAGTTGATTCTCGAGCTCAGCCAAAGCCATGCTCACCGCAGACTGGGTCACAAACAATTTCTTGCTCGCCTTGGTAACCTGGGCAGTCTCCGCGACAGCTATAAATATCTCTAATTGTCTCAAGGTGATAGACATTTTCTCATTCCTTTTCAATATTGCTTATTAAAATTATCTTTTTTATAGATCAACGATTTGATACAGTATCACGAATTTTCATTTTCTCAACAGTTTTCATAAATCTGCAACTTACCAATAAGTTAGTTCCTCACTGTTTTTTATATTCAACAACCGACAATGCTAAAATCTCTGAACATGATGACGTCAAAGCCTTCCAAGCAAAGAACCTAACTACGCGGGGGCAAAGCAAACAACCGGACCATTAACCATTTTGCCACTGCAGGGTGGACTAGAAAAAAGTCGATACCTCCTCACCTTCATTGAGTTCAAGGGGGATTTAATTGCAAATGTCTAAAACGAAAAAAGACAAATTACCACCCACAAGGTACCGGAAGCCAATATCCATGGGACCTGCCAAAAAAAATGAGGCGGAATGAAATGAATGATTATTCAGTTGACAAACACACCTGGCTTCATTATATAATTTTTTTTAATTAAATATTGGTAAGTAGTTTAATCAATCTGCTGAGGAAGTTTATCTATGGATCTCCAATTCACAGACTTTCTTTATCGTGACAATGTTCTTTGGATCACGGTCTTTACCTTAGGCGGTCTCGCGTTTGCCTTTGGCCCCATCGCCATCGTGTATATCTTGATGCCGCGTGGCACCCGTCAGTTTGAAAACAGAAACAAACAATTTATTGAATGCGGTATGGTACCCATCGGAGATAGCTGGGTCCGTTATGGGGTCGTCTTTTTTCTCTATACCCTCATCTTTCTCGCCTTTGACGTAGATGTCCTCTTTCTGTTTCCCGTCGCCCTTGCCTATAACAATGAGATGTTTGCCTATAGAGATTTTGTTGAAATTGTTATCTTTGTTGGAATTTTATCGCTCGCAATCGTCTATGCATGGATCAAGGGAGTCTTCAAGTGGGAACGCAGAACATACCTTCACCGTTAGAACCGGTACCTTCATCATTAGTTCACTTTGCCCTAGCCGACAAACTGATTAATATCGGCAGGTCCAACTCCTTATGGCCTCTAACCTTTGGATTGGCGTGCTGTGCCATTGAAATGATGGCGACAGGATGCGCCAGATTTGACATGTCACGCTTTGGCGCAGAAGTTTTTCGTCCTTCAGCCCGACAGGCTGACCTGATGATTGTCGCCGGGACCATTTCTAAAAAAATGCAGCCTGGCATCAAAACCCTCTATGATCAGATGTCTGAACCTAAATGGGTCATGGCACTTGGGAACTGCGCAATCTCGGGTGGTCCCTTTGCCTTTGAAGGCCAATATGGCATTGTTCTGGGTGCAGATCAGTTTTTACCAGTTGATATTTACGTCCCAGGATGTCCTCCACGACCAGAGGCCTTGCTCCAGGGAATCATTGAGCTTGAGCACAAAGTCTCGGGCTGGAAACGATGGAAAAATCCTGAGAAGGTATAATTTTATCATCCTGACTAACACGGACCATATTCTTTATCTCGATAAGTTAGTTTTTTTCTCCTTTGGAGCCACAGGACATGATACTAGAAACAACCCGAGAGGCGTTACAAACCCTGTTTGCTGAATCTGCCCCAGCAGTTGAAGTTGAAGTTGGGGCCCCCAGAGGCAACGGCGTTATCACTCGTGACTACAACGCGCATGGATACCATCTTGATGCCCAGGTAGCCGCAGATCAACTCCTGGCTGCCGTTGAAATCATTGATCAGGCAGGTTTTTTTATTGAAAGCATCACAGGTGTTGACTGGATCAAGGAAAATCAACTGGAGGTCATTTATGACTTTTCCCGTTATGACTTTGACATTTGCCGCGTTGTAATCCGTACCAGAGTCCCTCGTGATCAACCTGTAGTTCCCACTATTACATCAATATACGCCGGAGCAAACTGGCATGAACGGGAAACCCACGATTTTTTTGGCATTAAATTCGCAGGACACCCCCACCTCATCCCCCTGCTCCTTCCTGAAGATGCAGATTTTCATCCACTCTTAAAGGATTTCAAGGCATGAGCGCTCCAATTCAGCTCCAACCGGGTGAAACATTCATCCTCAACGTAGGCCCCCAGCATCCAGCAACCCATGGTGTCCTCCGGGTCAAAATGGAAATGGACGGAGAATATATCGTCAAGGCCGAAACGGTCTTAGGCTATGTTCACCGCATGCACGAGAAGATGGGCGAGAACAGAACCTATGCCCAGTATCTTCCCAACCTCAGTCGCCTGGATTATCTTGGCGCTCTCGGGTACACCCATGGACATGTCCTGGTCATTGAGCGGGCTGCCGGGATTGAAGTACCGGAACGGGCTGAATATATCCGGGCCATCACCGTCGAACTCAATCGCTTGGCTTCCCATCTCTTCTGGTTTGGGTGCTACGTCATGGATCTTGGGGGGTTCAGCCCTCTCATGTACGCACTCGAAGATCGCGAGTATATTCTAGATATGCTGGAGGCTGTCACTGGAGCAAGGCTGACCTATTGCTACTACCGCTTTGGCGGACTTTACAATGATGTTGATGACGATTTTATTGAAGCAGCTAAACGTTTTATTCCCCGTATGCGCAAGTCACTGAAAAAATATGCCGCACTCGTGACCGGGAACATCATCTTTCAAAAAAGATTGGAAGGAATCGGCCATATCTCTGCGGAAATGTGTCGTAAATACGGAGCTACCGGCGCGGTTGCCCGAGGATCAGGCATCAATTTCGATGTCCGCAAGAATGAGCCGTATTCCGTGTATCCTGAATTTGACTTTGATATTCCAGTTTATCATGAGTGCGACTCCATGGCTCGTTTCAAAGTCAGAATGGACGAAATGGAACAGTCTCTACGAATCATCGAGCAGGGACTGGCCAAATTACCAGGCGGGCCGATCATGGCCGAAAAGAAACCCAAAAATATCAAGCTACCGGTTGGAGATTTTTACCAGGCCGTCGAAACAGCACGGGGCAGTTTTGGAATCAGGATTGTCAGCGATGGTGATAAAAACGCCTATCGGCTGAAACTTCGCTCGCCGACATATTCTAACATGCACCTCTTTGATGAGGCGTGTGAAGGAATGATGATCATGGATGCTCTTGCGTTCATGGGAAGTCTTGATCTCGTTATACCAGAAATTGACAGGTAATTTCATTTTCCAAAAGAATGCAACCAGCATGAGTTACATTTAGATGGAAAACGAAGTAAGGGGAGAAGTGTAATGAGTTTAACAGTCTTAAATGTCATAGTTGCTGTGGTCATCGCCATTGGCTTTGCCGCACTCAATGCCGCGTATCTGGTGTGGGCCGAGCGGAGAGGGGCAGCCCGCATACAACGGCGTCCAGGACCAAATATTAATGGACCTTTTGGACTTCTGCAGCCCCCCCTCGATGGCATCAAACTGATGACAAAGCAGATCATGATTCCAGGGGGTGCTGATAAAATCCTCTTCATGGTTGCTCCGGTGCTGGCCATGGCACCTGCGATCTTAAGTTTCGTTACCATCCCTTTCAGTGAGACCATCGTTGCTCATAATATGGATATAGGTCTCCTTATGATCTTCGCCTTTGCCTCCATGGGTGCCTTGGCCGTTCTTTTTGCCGGCTGGGGTTCCCGGAACAAATACTCTGTCATGGCCTCAGTCAGGGCCGTCTCCCAGAATGTTTCCTATGAAATCCCGATGCTCATTACCGCCATTACCGTGGTCATGATCACGGGTTCCATGGATCTTAAAACAATCACTAATGCACAGGCCGGGGGATTCTGGCACTGGAACATCTTTCCCTCCCTCCAAAGTCCATTAATGCCCCTCTCCTTTATTCTGTTTTTTATCTGCTCATTAGCCGAAACCAATCGTGCCCCCTTCGATCTTGGCGAGGCCGAGAGTGAACTCGTTGCCGGATTTCATACTGAGTACGGAAGTATGGGGTTTGGCCTCTTTTTCATGGGAGAATACGCCAATATTGTCATCGGTGCCAGCCTGACAACCATTCTCTTCCTTGGCGGCTGGGATTGTCCCTTCGGCCTGTTCCCTGGTGTCTGGTGGTTCTTGCTGAAGATTTACCTCCTGATAGCGACATTCATCTGGATTCGTTGGACCTTCCCTCGAACGACCATTTACGGATTACTTAATCTTTCGTGGAAAATTCTTATTCCCCTTTCCCTGTTCAACCTGCTGCTAACAGCCGGATTACTGAAGGTATTCTAACATGGGTGGTTATTTCAGCGATATATTCAATGGCAGTAAAAGTCTGCTGATTGGGATGGGTATCACCTTTCGCGAATTTTTCAAACCAGTCGTGACTGTCCAATATCCGTATCAGACCATCAAAATGTCTGATAGATTTCGGGGGCACATCGAGCTTATAGCAGACGAAGAGGGAAAGCCAAAATGTGTGGTCTGTGGAATGTGTGAACGGGCCTGCCCTTCCGGTTGCATAACCCTGGGCTCAGTCTCAGTGGAAATTGAAGTTGACGGCAAGGTGAAGAAGAAAAAAGTATTAAGTAAGTACGATCTCGATTTCACTAAATGCTCTCTGTGTGGTCAATGCGTTGAAAATTGTAATTTTGGCGCCATCGAATTCTCTAAAGAGTATAACCTTGCATCAAACAACAAGGAGGATTTCCACTTTAATCTTCTTAAGCGCTTGGAGGAGAGAAACATATGAACCCGTCCATGGCCATAACAAACGCCCCCGGACTGTTCACCGCCGATGGCCTGACCGGTCTGATATTTCTTATCATGATGGCAGTAACACTTGCTGGTGGACTCATTGCCTGTTGCGCAGAACGCTTGGTACGAGCGGTAGCCGGGTTAATGGTATGTTTTATCGGGGTCGCTGCCCTCTACTACTTCCTCAATTCTCCCTTTGTTGCAATGATGCAAATGCTGATCTATGTAGGTGCTGTATGCATTACCATCGCCTTTGCCATCATGCTTGCTGCTCCTGAAGAAAGTAAAAAAAATGGCCCATCCGGCCCTCTCTCCGGCCCTTTAGGATTTATTACTGCCGGCATCGTTACCTTCGGTTTGATCATTATGGCCTTGAGAACCCAATTCCCAATCCTTCCCAAGGTGAATCAGGGATCAGTTAAAGAAATTGGCATCCAGCTTCTGACTCAATACTCTATGGTCTTTGAACTCATTTCCATAGTCCTTCTGATTGCCATCATTGGAGCGCTGGTTCTGGCCCGCGCCGGGAGAAGCAAATAATGTCCATTCTTGCTCTATACAATAATCTCAACACCTTTCTTTATCTGGCAGCCCTGCTATTCGGCATGGGCATCTATGGTCTTGTCACCAGGCGAACACTTATCGGGATGCTGATTTCCGCAGAGCTGATCCTGGCGGCAGCCTCCATTAATTTTATGGCCTTTAACCGGTTTACCGCCCCGGACCCTACCGTAGGACAGATATTTACCCTTTTCATCATGGCTATAGCGGCCGCTGAGGCAGCCATTGGACTGAGCATTGTTCTCGCTGTGTATCGCAACTACAAATCAATCGACACTGAAGATCTGGTCGAACTTCAAG
>JFJP01012397.1_pt1 | contig 10870 bp, 7 predicted proteins | sample 431651 | NCBI WGS metagenome assembly JFJP01 (sample SAMN02602958, study PRJNA72255) | Microbial mat metagenome, whole genome shotgun sequencing project. | biome: fresh water; feature: sink hole; material: water; isolation source: purple microbial (photo- and chemosynthetic) mats found in...
CCAATACCTGCCGCGTTTCCTTCTCGACTGCCCCGGGAAACATGTCAGATTGCGTCTTTGTGATGGGTAGTATGGATGAAGAATCATCGTCCTTTGTTATATGAATGGCGGCGGTTGTTTTCTCTTTACCAACGGCATAGGGAAACAAGGTTACATTAGAATCATGATCGAATATTTTTTTGAAGATTTGAATTGGTTCTGCCAGAGGCTCAAAGGAATGGACCCTTGCTCTAGGATAGATTTTGCGGGAAATTAATGCAAACTGACCGCGATTCGCGCCCACATCTACAATATATTCAAAAAACAAATTCTTTAAAACCAATGAGTGTTCCATTCCTGCCGCTGAACCCTTTAAGAGCGCTGATATTAAATAGGGATCCAAAATAATTTGGCACAATTTTTTGAGTCTGAGTAAAAACATAATCCTATTTACCTTATACAAGAGGCTTCTCTGGTTTGCGCAGGATAATTTGGGCAAAACTCGTTAAATAAGGGCTGGGATGTTTTGTCAGGTATTGTGTATAAGCCGTATGCAAATTTCGAAAGATCGGTATTCGAGTATAGTAAATATTCCCAAAGAATCCCTTATACTGCACGATCTCATATCCAATCTCAGTAAGCATCGCAAGCATTGAGGGAGTAGGTCCATAGCACCAGCTATAATAGGCGGGAAACTTCCCTAATTGATAGCGATCTCTTGGCAGAAACATATCCAACAAAAATGATGAAAGCCTTTCAGACACCAGCTTGTTTACCAGAAAGGGCAATGCATACAGGGTAGGGAAATAATGGACAGCCACCCCGCCCGGCTTTAGCATGGAAAATATGTTTTTATGAAACAGCCTGCCATTCTTTAAATGCTCCGCCATCATTTTGGTAAACACAAGGTCAAATTGGTCGGTCGAAACAAAGCTCTCCGCTTCAATATCCTGAACAAGTTTTTTGTATTCTTTTGGAGCTTTCTCAAGTTCTACGCTGGAAATATCCAAAACAGTACAGCCCAATTGGTTCTCATTAATGAACTGCAAAGGAAGAACAGGGTTCGCGCCACCTCCCACATCACATATTTTTTGGGCGCCATACTCTTGTATCAGGCTTTGTATTAACATAGAGTATTCACACCATTCATTGTCTGAATGCAGATAGGTTATCTTCATTGGGCTAATTACTCTGTAAGTCATGATTGGTTATAAGCGTTAAATATAGAGCTTCCCACTTGGGCACAACTGCTTTCCAGGAATAGTTGTTCGCTACCAGATTTAATGATTTATCTCCAGAATGAAGCCTCTCTGCCAGACTCCAACGGGTCATCCGCAATAAACTATTTGCTAATTCATTAACGTCTGGATGTATTAACATTCCACCACCTTCTTCCCAATCCCATAGACCTGTTTCAAAAGTTGTGATACTGGGAACCATACAAGCAGCAGCCTCTAAATTTACCATTCCTACTACTTCACAGTAAGAAGGAAAGACTACAGCCCAGGCTTTCCGAACTAGCTCAAGCTTGGCAGCTCCAAAAACTGGTCCCACAAACTCCACGCGATTAGATAAACCTAAATTTGATACAGTCATTTTTATTTTTTTTGCATATAGTGGAACAGATTCTGGACCAGCAAGCACCAATCTCCACTTACTGCCCAGATTAGCCTGGTAAAAAGCATTAACTAATAAATCCACTCCTTTTACAGGGTGCAAACGTCCCAAGAAGAGAAACATTTGTTCGGGACACATTATCGCCCTTGAATTTTCATAAATATTTTCTTTATCCAAACCTATCACATTAGGTATTACGACTATTTTTTGTTTTGGCAGTAATTTATGTATGTTGTCTTTCTCGATCGGTGTGATTGCATGGAAGATGGTGCTTTCAGTAATAGCTCGTTGAAAAACGAGATGAAAATATAATTTTTTTTTGATTTTTTTCAAAAGACCCTGCTTATTCCAATACCACGGTTCCAACATTGCGTGCGACGAAACGATGCTGGGGATTTTTCTATATCTGGCAATCATTAATGCAGCCCACTGAACAGCCGCCCAAACACCATGTACATGAATCAAGTCAATATGGTAACGGGTAACAATATCATCAAGACGACCTATCAAATTCGGACTCCAGTTCCAAACCATACCAATCCTGGCTGAAGGTAAAAGTTCTATAGTTACAGACTCGGATTGCTGGACCGAAGTTCGCCCTATTGCGGCAATGACAACCTGAATATCATTATCACGGTTCGCAATTTCATTTGCCAGTTGCGAAACAACTGTTGTTACTCCGTAATTTTTTACAGTGTGGTCATTGGTAACAAACAGCACATTCATCTGACCTCTTACATTGGCAAAAAGAAGTATGTACATGATTTGACACGAAACAGTCAAACTTATGCGGAGCCCATCACCCGTAGGATTATTCAGGATATGATTCTTCACTCCAAATAGCGGAAGGGAGCCTCCCGATTTTATAAAAATAATATTTAAGCACGTTTAGGAAATATTGAGCGGCGTTTTCTGGCATTATTTCCTGACCTACTTGAGATGCTTTTCTTTTCATTTCATACAGAATCATTGGGCTGTCAATGACCATCTTAATCTTTTCAACCAGATCATTTACATTTTCGGTTTCAAAGATAAGTCCAGCCCTGGAAAACTCAAGAATCTGTTTTGCTCCCACCTTGCTGCTGGCAATAACGGGCACGCCCTGTAATAAAGCCTCATTCACAACTACCCCCCAACCATCATGGCGGCTGGGAAGAATCAAAAGATCATGTTTCGCAATGACGCCCTGAATTTGGTCAAAAGGAAGTGTGTTTTTGAAGTAAATGGGAAGATCAACAAATTTTGTTTTTTCGATATTTCCTGCCCCATAAATATCAAGTTCAACCTTATAACCCTGTTTGCATAGACTTCTAATTGCATCCGCTAAAATATCCAATCCCTTGCGAAAAATCAATGCGCCAACAAAAATCAAATGCAGGCTGTCGGATTTGTTTTCATTGGTCAAAACCTTTTTTTGCTTAGGAACAAAATACCCGAATGGGAATATTGTCTCTGGCGCAAACCCGACCTCCAGAAATTGCTTTTTGGCGGTCATAGATAAAGCTAAGATACAGGGTTTATAAACATGCGAAACAGCGTACAGCACTTTTGCCATACCGTACCGCAGCCAAGGTCGAACCCAGACCTTCATATAAGAGTAGATGATATTTTCATTATGAAAATACCCAACCGGACTCGTGGCATAAGCCTCATCAATGACGGCTACTTTAACCCCTTTTCTTAATGCATGGAAAATTAATGGAAAAAGGTTGTATCCGGCTGCGCCTCTGAAACCGCAAAAAACATGAATTGCATCGAGATTTTCGTTTAGTAATTGAACTCCGCCTTTGAGTAGATTTTTGCGCGGCAGATAAATTGGACTCAGTTCTTGCAAATCTAAAGGCTTCCAGTTCTGAGCTTTTCGAATTTTGTTTTCCGAGGTTCCTACTATGAATTTGATTGGCGAGGGTAGCAATGATTGAAGAGCCAGCCAGGTATAGTAATGAAGGTGGTCAATACTTGGTTGCCAGATAAATATTTTTATTTCATTTTCAAGATGAAATTCTTCCATTACGCCTATCCTTTTTATAAACCTGCGCAGCTCAAGCGAAACATTCTTTATTTATATTATCCAAGCAGTTCAACACAAAAGTTTCTCTTACCCGCCGATCACCTACTCTTGTCCTAAATTCAAATCAAGAATGGTTGTTTTGAATTCCTGAATTACTCCAGGTATGTCCTAGCAAAAGACCAATGACCAACCATTTTTCTCTTTGATAGATTGCATCCTGAAATTGATCCATCGCCAAAACGGCAAGCAGGCTGGCTGCGATCCCAGCCGTTAAAGGATATCCATTTTTCAAGATTAATACTTTTATACTCTCCCAGCTCAAGTAGATATAAATGATAAGCCAGCCAACAAAAGCAAATAAACCACCTGTGTAAAAAATTTGCAAAAGCGAATTATGAACTGTGGTATCCAACAATCGGCTATTACTTGCAATACCCGACGTGGAAGTTTGGTCGTATCCAGACCCAATAATTGGCGATTTTTCTATCTGAGCCCAAGCCTGCTTATAAATAGCAACTCGACTGTCGGCGGTATTTGTTTGCACCCGATCCAACGAGAGTGTAATAATATTGTCAGTATCCAAGCGAATGCGATGGATTGGACTCCTAATATCAAGTATCGTAATTATGGCAATCAGGGGAATACCAGCTATTATTACCGGCAAAACAATTCGCAGAATTTTTGACCAAAACATTTTCGAGGAAATTATCAGGAATAAAATCCCCAAAAAAACGCCCAAATAAGCCGTGACAGAACCGCTTAAATAAACGGCAAACAATTGAATCGCCAATGCAATACTAAGAACTCCATCCATGACAGGTCTTCTTCTTAAACTACCTAGTGATGCAAAAGTCAGTATGCTGGTCAGCGCCAAGAAATAACCGAATTTATTTGGGTGACCTAGCGTACCCGCATACCGATACCAAAATTGCGAATCTGGCGTTCCAGACAAAATTGGACCGAAGTTGGAACCTGTGAAATAATCTGATAAGGCAACTAGCGCCGAAAACAGCCCAGATATAATGAAAACATTAATAATTAAACCGGTATAACCTCGCCTGACCATAATCCAAACCAGCGAAACAAAAATAGTGATGACATAAAGTTGTTGAACAATTTCAAAAATTGCGGTTGGTACATCCTGCGCCCGACTGGTCGAAATCAGCGCGCCAAACAAAACCAGTCCGGCAGGCAATATAAGGCGTTTTTTTTTCAAAAAAGCCTCATTTATTTGCTTAGTGAATGCCGTTTCCACCAGAGCGAGTCCGAGTGCAATAAAATACAGCCAATCAGAGATCGCCAAACCAAAAGGTCTGACAAAATTAAGCGATAACAAGAGCGTGGCTGCAACAAAAAAAAATGTGCTTGGCATGGGAGGATTAAACCCTGACCTTTAAGACGGAGTGTAAAGCCTGAAATATTTCAGTCTTTACAAATGTATCCTTGGTTATTATCCAAATGAATATTACCCCAAGGATAATTGTCTCTAACAATTTGTATAAAATATTTAATTCTGATAAAAAAAGACTTAATCCATAAACAAGAATCGGTAAGAACAGTCCCCATTGGAGATCTTCAAGCACATCACGCCATTGTATTGGGCTTTGAAAGATATGATAGACAAATAAATTTAAAACCAGCAAAAATACCATCAGCAAATTGGCAACCACGGCGCCAGTAAAACCAACCCAGTTTGACAAAAAGAATACTCCAGTTAACATCAATAACGTGGAGAGTAAATAGACTAATGTAGCAAACTTGATTCTTCCCATGCCTGTCAAAGTTTGATGTGCTGGGCGGCATAAACTTAGCAGACTGTAAGCAATGATTAAAAGGCGAAAAGCATTCGTGTAATTGACCGCAAAGTTTGGAGAAATCCAAAAAAACAGAATTTCGTACATCCAGATAGTCAATAGACTACTTATGCCCGCCATTAACAGGCTTATATAGCGAGATAATCGTCTAAATGCGGTGTAAAGAGTCTGTTGATCTCTGAGCGTTGTTTTCGAACTGGCATAGGGGATCATTACTTCGGTGCCTTGTCCTGTAATTATCGAAAGACGTAATGCAAGACTGGTGCCTATCGAATACACTCCAGCCAAGGTCGGTCCCAGCGTAAAACTGACAATTACTTTATCGAAGTGCTGAAACAAAGAGACCGCCAGAGATTGAAGAAACATCCATCCTGAGAAATTGAGCATTTTTCGAAAGATGGGCAAATTTGGCTGTAAATAAAATCGAACGCCTTGCCCCATTACAGCCGCCAGATACAAGCCAAAAGTTAATGTACTGCTGAGAAACCCCCAACTCGCCAGATAGACCAAATTTTTCTCGATAAGGGTTATTACAATTGCACCCAGCCAAAGTATATTTGACGACAACAACTCAATTTGACGTACTGCCCGATTCTGCAATTTAGAGAGCAAAAAACCTTGTGGAACACAAGCCAAGAATTGAGGAAAGATGCCGGCTGCGATCCATAAAACTGCTTTACGAAACTGCTCCCTCAACTCTATACTTGTATTGATATTATCCGCAAGTAGGTTTCTGGCAAGACTCAAAATAATAGCCGTGATCATTGCCATAGTAAAAGCAATAACATATCCCGCAGTCATCACCTGACTGGGCTGCATTTGAGTATCTTCCTGAGTGGATGTTTCTGATGAAAATTTCATCACAATTCCACCAATCCCCAAATTACCAACATTTGAGAACAGCATCAATGCGGTCAGCACAACCCATAAGCCATAAAATTCTGCGCCCATCAATTTAATGGCAAACAGAGTGACCGCCAAAAATAAAATTGTACTGATGGCAAAGAAAATAAAATTAATCAAAATGGCACGCAAATATTTATTCATGGGAAAAATTAAATCTTCATAGATCCAATTTTGATGCAAGACGCGTTGGCGAGACGCTGACTAATAAAATCTACATTGCGCAGGAAAAGAGCATTACCCATGTTTTCATTTTTTTTCAAGACAGGCTTTAACGATTTACTAAAAGGCTCATAGGTATACATTCGAAAACCAAAACCCAGCATTTTTTCAATAATGCGCTCATCGTTAAAACCATAGCGCCTGCCACTGCCGTTCAATTCCATAATGACAGAATGTAAAGATGGGTTTTCAAGAGTGTGAAGCATTCCATTAATAACCAGAGATTCCAATCCCTCCACATCAATTTTTATAACCGCTGGCGACTCATTTGCGAGCACGGTGTCGAGAGAAAGAATTTTGACTTTAACTGCATTAATTATCGATTCGCCATCTGCAAGCATATGATTAGAGCAATTCAGGTTTGTTGTAAAAAAGAGGTCGCCCTCCTTATCGCCTAAACCTATATTATAGGATTTGACACGATCCATCAGATCGTTCAACTTAATGTTATTTATTAAACGCTGAAATGTAGATGGAATCGGCTCGAAGCAATATCCTCTGGCTCCCTTTACGGCACAAGCCAGAATTGTATATGAGCCAACGTTCGCGCCAACATCAACAAATAAATCTTCGGAATTCAGCACATGTAAAACATAAGCCATGTCATGGAATTCCATCAGACCACAATAGATGTTTTGCGTAAGCGCCGTTTCCCCTGGTTGAACAATGAACTTGGCATCGTTAATCCAATGATAGATAATCTCGCCAGGAACAAGCCTGCTTCCAATTTGCCACTTCAGGAATCCAAGGAGTGCCTGTACCTTTCTCCCTTTATTGAGCGGGTGTTGAACGATGAATTTAAGAGTACTCAATAAATACATTTGATTATCCTGTGTTGTGAGTTCTTAATCATAAAATCTTGGTTCAATCAGCAGAAAGAAAATGCCGAGATGCATTCGGGTAATTTTTTGCCTTTATTTTTTACACTCCACACCCAGACAGTTCTCCCATCGCTCCAAAGACTCTACATCTTGAAAAATATTGTCGTACGATGAATCGCCAAAATAGGCGCGACGAATGTCTTTAAATCCAGTCCTTTGCAATTCAAATTGAATTGATTTGTAGTCCCACATCCATAAGTGTTGACTATTACCAAGCCATAAAGACATCACCCCCCACAATCCTCTAAGCCGTTTTTCTTTGCCCAGGAGTGTTGAATGCATGAAATTGATAGCCGCCTCATGGGTTGCGTCATTAATATAATTGGTTATTGCAAATTCCAGATCAGGGATCACAAAGCGAAAAACCCCACCAGACGCTAAAACTTTATAGGTATTCTTAAGCGCAAGACGAAAGTCATCTAAAGCAAGGTGTTCAAGAACATGCGAACAATATACTGCATGGCATGAAATGTCTGGAACAGGAAGCCCAATCACAATATCACCATATTCTACATTTTTCGGAAAAGGGACTTGATTTTTCGTGTACAGTCTCCCCAATAATGGAATGCGCTCAAAGCGCAAGGTTGGAGACGCATCGAAATTTCTCCATCTTGCAGGAGCACACCAACCGCAGCCATATTGTATATATTGTTTGTCGGTCATTCTTATCTTCCTACTTAAGACCACCGATATAACATAAATTAGGTGTATTCGATCAAATCAGCCAGATTTACCCCTTGGATCACCGCTTCCAGTTGCAAACAAAATTATTTTAAAATTTGCATGGCGAATACTATTAGTATATAGACTTTTAATTCAATTTCAATTGTTCAATTCATCATGGTTTTATATGCCTAATGACATAGGCACAAGTTAAGGTTTTGGGTGCCGCGTCAAGGCATTTTGATGAAATTTTTGTATCGTCTCAATATTTTGGGGCGCACAGCAGACTTCCAAAGGCTCACTCACCCCGAATTTTGAGATGATATAGTTGTCCAGAAAAGTCTTTTCCAATACTTCAAAAGATATGTCACTGCGAGAAACGAAGCAGCATCCTATCACGCTGAGATTGCTTCGCCGCAAAGAACAAGAGCACTCCTCGGTTTTCATGAATTGGAAAAAATCTGTGCAAAGTAGCGAAACACCGCACTGGCGCGCGGCGCAAGTGTTCACGGCAAGGGGTTGGCATTTCTTGGATAGGGTGGCAACTTGGGTTAAATTAACTGAAAAATATGCGTCTGATGGTTAATCGAAAAAAATTATCTTCTGCCGGGCATTTCACTTTTGATGGCGTTTGTTGACTGATGATAAAAAGATCTCCTGTTTTCCACAAGGCATAACAGGAGATCTTTTTTTTCATCCCACTATTTCAAAAATGGGTCACAGTGTTCGGTGAACGACCGCCAAAGAGTTAGGGGTTCACAGTGATGCTATCAATACTGGTGAAGCTGCTGCCACTCGCGCCGCTGGCATACACGATGCGCAGGCTGTGCGTCCCATCGGCAAACATATCACTTGTCCATATCCTCTGCCACTCCCAGTTATCATTGTACTGATCGACAGAAACGATTTTGGTTCCATCAACATAGATATCTGCAATGCCAGCGTCTGGACCTGCGAAATATGATAACTCGATCTGCTGTCCAGTAAAGTAAGCCTGAATGGTATCTCCAACACCATAGGTGTAATGAAGTGTGTCAAGGTAAGGACCCGCGGTCCCGGTCATGGTATGCCAAGTGCCGCTGTAGAGTAAGGCGGACTCAACATCATCATAAGTTCCAGATAACAAAATTACGGGGGACTCGATTACCTGGATCGAATCAATACCAGCGAAGCCGCCACTGCCAGCGTATACGACCTTCAAATTATGAGTTCCGGCAGCGAACAGATCGCTAGTCCAAGTCTTCTGCCATTCCCAGTTGACGCTGTATTGATTGATGGAGCCAACTTTGATCCCGTCTACATAGATATCTGCAATGCCAGCATCTGGACCTGACAGGTAAGACAACTTAATCTGTTGTCCCGTGAAGTAAGCCTGGACAGAATCGCCAACCCTGTATGAGTAGTGAAGCGTGTTGAGGTACGGACCTACGACACCCGTCATGGTATGCCAACTTCCGCTATAGCTGAATGCTGTATTGACGTCATCATATGTGTCAGGAGATAGAGTAATGGGCGCATCCATTATTTGAATTGCGTCGATGCTGACGAAGCCGCCGCTGACATACACGAGACGCAAGTTGTGATTGCCGGCTGGCAATAGTTCGCTCATCCAGGCTGCCTGCCAATCCCATGTTTCACTATACTGGTTGATGGAGGAAATTTTGGCTCCATCAACATAGACATCCACGATACCGGCAGTGGGTCCCGCCAAATAAGACAACTTGATCTGCTGACCGTTGAAATAAGCCTGGACGGAATCACCGACCCTGTAAGAGTAGCTCAGGGTGTCGAGGTATGTGCCTGTAATTGCCCAATTTCTCCAACTGCCGCTGTAGCTTAAGGCAGAGTTGGTGTCATCATACATGCCAATGGAGAGAGCGGCGGGGGTATCCATTACTTGAATTGAGTCGATACTGGCGAAGACTCCGCTGACAAATACGATGCGCAAGCTGTGAGTGCCGGCTGATAGCATTTCGCTCACCCAGGCTGCCTGCCAGTCCCATGTTTCACTGGATTGGTCAATCGAGGTGACCTTGATCCCATCCACATAGATATCCAGGATGCCACCGCCAGCCCCCGCGGCATAGGTCAGCTTAAGCTGTTGTCCGGTGAAGTAAGTTTGGACTGAATCCCCAAGCCTATAGGAGTAGCTCAACGTATCAAGGTAAGGACCTGTGTCTGTCAAGTTTCTCCAGTTGCCACTGTAACCAAGAGCGGCATCAGTATCGTCATAGGTGCCTATAGAGAGAGCGACTGGCGTAGCTATAACCTCGATGGAATCGATGGTTATGAAACCGCTGGCAGCAAGCACGAACCTCAGGCTATGAGTACCGGCTGACAACGTTTCGCTTGTCCAAGTTTTCTGCCATTCCCACAAGTCGCTGGATTGGTCAATGGATGCGACTTTAACTTCATCCACATAGACATCCACAATGCCACCGCCAGAACCTGCAGAATAGGTCAGTTTGAGCTGCTGTCCAGTAAATGTTACCGCGGCAGAATCCCCAACATTATACGAGTAATGTAACGTGTCGAGGTACGGACCTGTGGTTGTCCAATTAACCCAATTTCCAGTATACATCCAGGCAGCATTTGCATCATCATACCTACCAGCCGTCAATCCGGTTGTTGTAGTGGCAAACGTAGCCGTGACCGCCTTATCCGCATCCATTGTGACGGAGCAGGTGTCGCCGGTGCCGGTGCAATCGCCAGTCCAGCCAGAGAATGTCCAGCCTTCGTCGGCGGCGGCGGTGAGTACCACCACTTCGTTCAGGTAGTAC
>JFJP01030271.1_pt1 | contig 10869 bp, 6 predicted proteins | sample 431651 | NCBI WGS metagenome assembly JFJP01 (sample SAMN02602958, study PRJNA72255) | Microbial mat metagenome, whole genome shotgun sequencing project. | biome: fresh water; feature: sink hole; material: water; isolation source: purple microbial (photo- and chemosynthetic) mats found in...
GTCAAGCCGGGCGAACTGCTCGATCCTGAGACGCTCAATCGCAATTTGAACATTATTTACGGCATGGGTGAGTTCCAGCAGGTCACCTACTCGCTGGTCGAGGAAGCAGGCAAAACCGGGCTGGTGGTCGAGGCCACGCCGCAGCACATTGGTGCCAATACTCTCAATTTCGGACTCGCCCTCGGTGCCAACATGAAAGGGGATTCCTTGTTTAACCTCAGCGTCGCCTACACTCTGTCCCAACTCAACACCCTGGGTGGCCAATGGCGCAACTTCGTCCAGGTGGGCGACCATATCAAACTGGAAACCGATTTTTACCAACCGCTCGACGCGGCCCAGGAATACTTCATCAACCCCTACCTCAGCTACCAACGGTACAATCTGGATTTGTTCAACGATTCCAGTGAAGCCAACGCCAGCTTTCAAACCGATCGAGCCAACATCGGCCTGGAAGTGGGGCGCAATCTGGAGCGATGGGGCCGGCTGTCGTTGGGTTTGCGGTATGGTTCTGGCAATAACGATCTCCGCTTCGGCCAAATCTCCACTCACGCGAATTTGATCAACGCAGGCCGCTTCGACGATGGCGGTTATTCAATCCGCTGGACGGCGGACACGCTGGATAACCTCAATTTCCCCACATCGGGGTACTATGGCCACCTGGTTTTCTACGACTCCCTGACCGCACTGGGGGCCAGCAATCCTTTCAGCACGCTCAGCCTGAACGCCGTCAAAACCTACACCTGGGGTCAACAGACGCTCATCCCGCGTGTGATTCTGTCCGGCAGGCTGTCCGGGGATCTGGGCATTCAGGATCGGTTTCTACTGGGGGGATTCTTGAATCTGTCGGGTTACCAGGTGGGCCAAATCTCGGGGCAGTACGCCGCTCTTGGCGAACTGATTTACATGTATCGACTCGATGACGCCTCGGCAGCATTTACCCTCCCCCTTTACGCGGGCGGCTCGCTGGAAGTTGGCGGAGCCTGGGACGAGACCGACGACATCACTTTTGATTCGCTGATTCCGGCGGGCAGCCTGTTTCTGGGCGCGGATACGCCCCTGGGGCCGCTTTATCTGGCCGGCGGCCTGGCCAAGGGCGATGCCTCGTTGTATCTGATGTTAGGCAGGCTATTCTAAACCGCGAACCGCTCGATGATTTGAACGGTGTGTACTCCTGTAATCGGTATTCGGTGCCTTGAGGGAGACCGGAACAGATTTGGCGTTCAGCTTGAGAAAATAGTGCGGCTCTCCTATGGTGTGTTTTTGAATTTCTTTCTCCTGCGAGACCGCCGAGGCCGAGAAAAACTATGAGTCTGGTTCTTCGCCAACACGCCGAAACCCAGTTCGCCCACGAACTGGTGGAACTGCAAAAATCCGACGCCCGACAACGTCCGGCCAACTGGGCGCTCAGTCCGTGGGCTGTCACGACCTATCTGCTCGGAGGGCAACTCGACAACGGCTTCGAGGTCACGCCCAAGTACATCGGCCACCGCCGATTGATGGAAATCGCTGTCGCCACGCTGGCCACCGACCGGGCGTTGCTGCTCTATGGTGTGCCCGGAACCGCTAAATCCTGGGTCAGCGAACACCTCGCCGCCGCGATTTCCGGCGATTCCACGATGCTGATTCAAGGCACCGCCGGCATGAGCGAGGAGCAGCTCCGCTATGGCTGGAACTACGCCATGCTCTTGGCCAAAGGTCCCTCGCACGACGCCTTGACGCCGAGTCCGCTGATGCGGGCGATGGAACTGGGCAAAATCGCCCGGGTGGAAGAACTCACCCGGATTCCCAGCGACGTGCAGGACACGCTAATCACCATCCTGTCCGAAAAGACCCTGCCGATCCCGGAACTGAACAGCGAAGTCCAAGCCGTGCGCGGGTTCAACGTGATCGCTACCGCCAATAACCGCGACAAGGGCGTCAACGAACTGTCCAGCGCTCTGAAACGGCGCTTCAACACGGTCATTCTGCCGCTGCCGGCTACGGAAGATGAGGAAGTCGCCATTGTGCAAAAGCGGGTCGGGGAGCTGGGTCGGGCGCTGGAATTGCCCGCCGAACCGCCCGCGCTCAAGGAAATCCGCCGCGTGGTACAGATATTCCGCGAACTGCGTAGCGGCCTGACTGACGATGGCAAAACCAAGCTCAAATCGCCCACCAGCACCCTCAGTACTGCCGAAGCCATTTCGGTGATGAACAGTGGCTTGGCGCTGGCCGGGCATTTTGGCGATGGCGCACTCAAAGCCGCTGACCTGGCCAGTGGCCTGCTGGGCGCGGTGGTCAAAGACCCGGTGCAGGACGCTATTGTTTGGCGGGAATATCTGGAAACGGTGGTGAAGGAGCGTGCCGACTGGCGTGACCTGTATCGGGCTTGCCGCGAGCTGGATTGAATGGCCGCGTCTACGAACCCGGTGCATCTGTTCGGCGTGCGTCACCACGGTCCCGGTTGCGCCCGGAGTCTGGTCAAGGCGCTGGAGGCGTTGCAACCGGATGGTGTGCTGATTGAAGGGCCGCCCGAAGCCGATGGGTTGCTGGCGCTGGCGGGCGCGGAAGGCATGAAGCCGCCGGTCGCGTTGCTGCTCTATGCCCCCGAAGCGCCGAAATATGCGGCGTTCTATCCGTTCGCTGAATTCTCCCCGGAATGGCAGGCGATCCGCTACGCCGTGCGGCAAGGCATTCCCGTGCAGTTCATGGATCTGCCGCAGACCCATGCGCTGGCGCTGATGCGGGAGCGGGAGACGGCGCAGAGCACCCCCACCCTAACCCTCCCCCATCAAGGGGGAGGGGATTCAACGCCCAGTCCGACTGAGCAAGGGCGAGGGGATTCAACTCCCTCCCCCCTCGCGGGGGAGGGTCGGGGTGGGGGTGAACCCGACCTCCGCCATGACCCGCTCGGCTGGTTGGGACAGGCGGCAGGTTACGGCGGCGGTGAGGAGTGGTGGGAACACACAGTCGAACAGCGTCAGGATGGCGAGCACCTGTTCGCGGCGATTGCCGAAGCGCTGACCGCGGTGCGGGCAGAAACGCCGCCTTTGACTGATCCCTTCGAGGCACGGCGCGAAATGCTGCGCGAAGCGTTCATGCGCAAAACCATTCGGGCGGCGCAGAAGCAGGGTCGGGAACGCATTGCCGTGGTCTGCGGGGCTTGGCATGTGCCGGCGCTGACCCAAATGCCGAGCGTCAGCGCCGATAACGATTTGCTGAAAGGTCTGCCAAAGCTGAAAGTCGAAGCGACCTGGATTCCCTGGACTTACGAGCGGTTAGCCTCTGCCAGTGGTTATCGCGCTGGCATCGATTCCCCGGCCTGGTATGAACATCTCTGGCGGCAGGGCGGACGAGCCGATCCGGCGATCTGGTTTGCGCGAGTGGCTCGCCTGCTGCGTGAAGCGGAAATGGATTGCTCATCGGCGCACGTGATCGAATGTGTCCGGCTGTCCGAGGCGCTCGCGGCGGTGCGCGAACGACCCGCGCCGGGTCTGGCGGAAATGCTGGAAGCGGCGCAAACCGTCCTCACCACTGGCGAAGACGCACCGTTGCGGCTGATCCGCCGTGATTTGCTGGTCGGTCGCCGCTTGGGCGCGATTGCTGAAGGTGCCCCGACCGTGCCGCTCCAGCGTGATCTGGAACAGCACCAGAAAACGCTGCGCCTCAAAGTGAGCGCCACGCAAGAGAAGCTGGCACTTGATCTGCGCAAAGATAATGATCTGACCCGCAGTCAGTTCCTGTACCGGTTGCGGTTGTTGCGCATCCCGTGGGGCAAAGTCACCAAGGTGGAACGCGGCAAGACAGGTACATACGGTGAAGCCTGGGTATTGCAATGGCAACCGGAATTCGCCCTAGCGGTGATTGAAGCCGCGCCTTATGGCAACACGGTTGTAGAAGCCGCTTCAGCGCTGGCCCAACGCACGGCGACCGAAGCCACCCATTTGCCCACGCTCACCGATCTGGTCAATCAGTTGTTGCTGGCCGACTTGCCGGATGCGCTGGCGGTCGTAATGCGTGAATTGGAGAACCGTGCCGCGCTGACCGGCGATGTCCCGCAGTTGATGGCCGCGATTCCGCCCCTGGCGCAGGTTTCCCGCTACAGCGATGTGCGCAAAACTGACGCGGCTCAGGTGCTCCATGTCCTCGACGGCCTGGTGATCCGGGTTTGCATCGGTCTAGCCATGGCCTGCCAGGCGCTGGACGATGACGCAGCGGAGAACATGGTCGGGCTGATTCGCGCTCTGCACAACGCGATCAAACTCGCGGATCGTCCCGATCATCACGAGGCCTGGCGGAACACGCTCCGACAGGCGGCGGATGCCTCCGGCGTCCATGACCGGGTGCGGGGCGTCGCGGCTCGTCTCTTACTGGATGACTACAGCGCTGCCGACGATACCGCTGACCGGATGAGCCGCGCCCTGAGCCGGGGCGTTGCGCCAGAATCCGCGGCAGCCTGGCTGGAAGGTTTCCTCAGCGACGGCGGGGCGATTCTGGTGCATGATAACGGGCTGTTTGGCCTGGTCGATCAGTGGGTGACCGGCCTGAGCATCGATCACTTCATCCAGGTGTTGCCACTGGTGCGCCGCACGTTCGCCACCTTCCCCGCGCCCGCCCGCCGCCAGATTGGCGAACGGGTGAAGCGGGAGAGCAGCGATACCGGGCTGGCGGGATTATCGACAGACACTACCGAAGACTGGGATTTGGCTCGCGCCGACGCCTTGATTCCGGCGTTAAAGTTGATTTTGGGGAGGTAGGGAATTGACCATCAATGCGCCGCATTCCGTAGATGCCCCGGAACGCCTCCGCCGCTGGCGACTGCTGCTTGGGGGGCATGCCGCCGATGGCACCGGCTGTTCACTGCTCGGGGCAGATCTCGAGATTGACCGGGCGCTGGCATCGCTGTATGACCCCGGCGCGGAAGGCAGCGATGATTTGACCAAAGACCGCCCACGGAAAGGCGGCTCTGGTGCCTCGCAGCCGGGCGTCGCCCGCTGGCTGGGCGACATTCGCCAGTATTTCCCCAGCACGGTGGTGCGGGTCATGCAGAAGGACGCGCTGGAACGGCTGCACTTGAACCGGTTGCTCCTGGAGCCGGAGTTGCTGGAAGCGGTCGAGCCGGATGTGCATCTGGTGGCGAACCTGCTGGCCTTGCGTGGCGTGATCCCGGCGAAGACCAAAGAGACCGCCCGGTTGGTGGTGCGCAAGGTGGTCGATGAACTGATGCGCCGTTTGCAGGAACCGCTGCGTTCGGCGGTATCGGGGGCGTTGAACCGCGCCGAACGCAACCGTCGCCCGCGCTTTGTCGAGATGGACTGGCCGCGCACCATCCTCGCTAACCTGCGCCATTATCAGCCGGAATATCAAACGATTGTGCCGGAGACGCGCATCGGCTTTGGCCGCAAACGGCAGCGCACCCAGCGGCAAGTCATCCTCTGCATTGACCAGAGCGGCTCGATGGCGGCGTCCGTAGTCTTTTCCAGCATTTGCGGTGCAGTGATGGCGTCATTGCCGGCGGTGAAAACCCATCTGGTGGTGTTTGATACCGCCGTGGTCGATTTGACCGACCACCTGGATGATCCCGTGGAGCTGCTGTTTGGGACGCAACTGGGCGGCGGCACGGACATCAGCCGGGCGGTGGGCTACTGCCAAAGTCTCATCCAGGATCCGGCGAATACCATTCTGGTGCTGATTTCCGATCTGTTTGAAGGCGGGGTTGCGGAAAATCTGCTGCGCCGCGCCAATGATCTCGTACAAAGCGGCGTCCAGTTCATTGCCCTGCTGGCGCTGTCCGACAGCGGGGCGCCCGCTTATGACCGGGACTTGGCCGCGAAACTCGCGCAGTTGAATGTCCCCAGTTTCGCCTGTACCCCCGATCTGTTTCCCGAGATGATGGCGGCCGCGATTAAGCGGGAAGACATCGCCCAATGGGCGGCGCAACATGAACTGATGACGGTGCGCCAGTCGAAGGCTATCGGTGATTGACATGGCCATTCCCAGCCCGGCATTAGGCGAAACCAAATGTCACTACTGCACAACGCGCAATCTCGCGCTGTTCGCGGGACTGGATGAAGGAGATTTGCGTCACGTTCATCCGCCTATTAAGGAAGTGACGCTGGCACATCAGGACGCGCTGTACCGCATGAACGAGCGGGGTAGTGCGCTGTTTACCCTGCGCGGCGGGGTGATGAAACTGATGCAATACCTGCCCGATGGTAGCCAGCGTATCGTGCGCCTACTGCGGGACAGTGATGTACTGGGTCTGGAGGCGCTGGTTGGCCAGCCGTATCAGCATGATGCCATTGCGCTGACCGATTGCATGATTTGTGTGATTCCAGTCGAGGTCGTCGACCAATTGGGTCGTGAGCAGCCACGCCTGTACCGGGAACTGATGACGCGCTGGCAGCAGGCGCTGAGCGAGGCCGATGGGTGGTTGACCGAGTTTACGACGGGTACAGCCCGCCAGCGGGTAGCGCGGTTGCTGCTGCGGCTGGCCTGTCCCGAAGGGGGCAATCACCTGCCGCTGTTTGGCCGTGAGGATATTGGCGCGATGGTCGGACTGACCACGGAAACCGTCAGCCGCACCATCGCTGAATTACGGCGACAGGGGTTGCTGCGTGATCGCGGTGCTAACGTCCATGAATGTAACCGCGAGCTGTTGCGGCGCATTGCGGATGGTGAGGAATGATTCGGGAACACCATCGCTGACGTTTTTGGTGATGATCGGGAGTGGTTACGGTCGCACCCGCGCCCGTTCAGACCAGCGATCCCGACGTTCGACCTTGGTTCCGTTACTGCCCGTCCAACGGTTCACGGTTTGATTAGCGCTGTCCAGGCCGCGCTGAATTTCCCCAGTAGCCGCCGCGCCGGTTTGGCCGATCCAGGTCGTTAGCGCTTCCACATTACGGCGGACTTCCGTTGAGGCGCGGGTGGCGTCTTCCTGAAATTGGGTCACAGGGTCCGTAGGCCGACGTGCGGGTTGCCGGGTTGAAGAAGCCGAATTCCGGGGAGATGCGGGATTTCTGGTCGGCGCTGCTAGGGTCGCGGGTCTGGACGCGGGACGGATAGGCGCAGTTTCCGGGGACGGTTCAGTGAGGCTGACCAGATTGATGGGCGGCAATGTTGCGGGCGCTGGACGCACTCGGGATTCCAGTTGAATCGGCGGTAGATCAGGCGCTGTGGGCTTTGAGCGCGATTCCAGCCGAATTGGCGGCAGCTCGGGCGCTACCGGTTTGGGGCGAGGTTCAACGCGGGCGACGGGATTAGGATGAGCCGACACGGGGGCGACCGGCCGGGGTATGGGCCCTGGCGCTGTTTTAACGATGCGTGGTGGTGGGCGGGTTGGCGTCACGGGTTTGTTCGGCGACGGTGCGGGTGTGGTTTTAACCGTGCGCAACGGCGTCTTGCGGGAGATTTCCGGTTCCGGTAGGGCAGGCGGCGTGGGTTCGGGCTTGGCCACGGGGAGCGGCTTCGGTTTAGATTCGGGCTTGGCCACGGGGAGACGGGGTGACGGTAGCGGACGGGATGGTTCGGGTTTCGCCACTGGACGATGCATTCGCGGTGCGGGCGGTTTAGGTTCCGGCTTGGCCACTGGGAGCTGCGGCGCTGGTAGCACGGTGGGCGGTTCCGCAATGTCAACCGCGACTGGTGGGCTGTCCGGGGTGCTTTCAGCATCCACGACCGGTTCATTCACGGGTTCTAGCACGGCGCGTTCAGGGTCATTAACGGCAGTGTCCGGTACGGGTTCTGAATGGGTAACAGCAGTGTCCAGCGCGGTGGGCGGTTCCGGCGCTGGCAGGGGAAGGGCGACCGGAGAAACGGGCGCGGGCGCTGCTTCCGGTGCAGTAGTGGTGATCACGGCATCCGGTTGATCAAAGCGCTCCGGTGGGAGGTCGCTGACGTTCGGGATAACGATAGCCCAGGCCAGTGCGCCAGCCAGTCCCATCACGCTGACCAGCGCCCCGACTCGGCGCGGCCACCGGGAACGGCAGGCTTTACCCGCGTGGCGACGATGCCGGTTGGGTGGTTGCGTTGGCGGCAACGGCAGATCCCAGTCCGGTTCCATGGGCGGTGCCCCCGGTGCGAGAGTCGGCGTATCAGCCTGACTGGAACGTACACTGTTTAGAAGGGTATGAATTTCCTCACTATTTTGCGGTCGCTCAGCCGGATCGCGGGCCAGCATCCGGTTGATGAACCCGGTCAGCCGCGCTGCCGTGCTGCCTCCGGGCAGGGTTAAGGTGGGAACCGTCCAGAATTCGATGGATTGCCGCAGGAGGTCGCGTTCCTCATCGTTTAATCCCCCCAACTCGTTGCCATGTTGCGCCGCGCCTTCCTGGCCGTGTTGCGCCAGCAGTTGACCCAGTCGGCGTTGGGCAGCCGTGGCGGATTGGCGCGTGAACAGGCTGAACAGCAGTAGTCCCAGCGCATAGTAGTCGGCGCGGTAATCGACGAGGTACTCATTACCTTCCCGACCAAAACGCACGGGTAGCGCCTGCTCCGGAGCCATGGTCGCGGGGGTGCCGATGAAGGAGCGGGTGCTGTCGCCATTTTCACGCTTGAGTGAGCCAAAATCGGCCAGTTTGAGATGCGTACCGCGTTCGTTGACCAGGATATTGCTGAATTTGAGATCACGGTACACGAAACCAGCGTTGTGAATGACCTCCAGTCCGGCCAGGATTTGCCCGGCCCAGTCGAGAATCCGCGCCAAATCGGGCGGCGGCGCGCTGTTCCGTTGCTGTTGCGCCAGCCAGTGACCGAGATTGGCCGCCAGCCGTTCCATAACCAGCACGGGTTGCCCGTCCACCTGACCATGATCAATCAGGGCGACGACATGGCGCGATTGATCCGTGTCCAGACCGGCCAGGAAGGCGATTTCCCGCTCTAGATGGGCGCGCCAGTGCCCGCGCAAGCTGGGATCGGCCTGCGCCATCATCTCGGCGTTAATAAACTTGAGGGCGACCTCTCGACCCGCGTCATCCGTCGCTGCCCAGACTTGGCCATAACTGCCGGCACCGATGGACAGTACGGTGTCCAGTTGGTATTCCCGTCCTTCTATAACGATCCATTCGCCGCTTTGCATGAGATTCTCCGGACTCCTGGACTCAGGGCGAGTCAAATATTCAGTAAACTGACCAGTTCATGGCTGATTTAAGATACTCCACTTTCCAGTATTTCGCATGGAACCCAAATCCAGACTGAATGCAGGCATTGTTCTGTGGGTCTTGACCGGTGTCGGGCTCATGTACGGGCAACTGGCCACGCTCTACGCGCCGCTGCCGGTACCCCAACCGCTATTGAAAACCGCTGTAGGGTCGGCTCCGGAAGCTTCACTGAACCCGCGCGAGGATGCGGCACTGTTTGACCAGGCGCTGGCCGCGGGGTTGCTGCGTTTGGAGCGGGGCGGGCGAATCGCCGTTGCGCCGGCGGATCTGCCGTTGCGGCACCGCTGGGCGCGGGAGCACCCTGAATTATTGGCACCGCGTGGTGCTGAGCCGGACTGGCTGGCAAGCCCGTGGAATGACGAGGTGAGCCGTTTGCATCGGGCGTTGCATTTCAGCCCATCGGGCCGCTATGTGCGCCAGCATATTGACTTGTTTAATACCCGGCAGCCGGAGTTTCCGCATATTCAGCAACGGGATGGGTGGCTGATTTGGCGTGATCGACCCTGAATTTATAGATCACTGGGGCGGTGATGTCAGGCGTGTACGGGTTGGTGTGCTGTTATAAGATTGAAGTGATACCGCAGAATTTGCCATAATGTAAAAAATTAGTGGTAAATAGAAGCAACAATCAGTTAAAGGAGAACGTCATGGCGACACCATTAGCAGCCGTTTGTCCGGGGTGCTTCCGTCACAAAGGGGGCGAAGTTGCCGTTTGCCCGCATTGCGGCTATGACGCCAGCGCGGCGCGTTCGCCCTTGTTGCTACCGGTACTGACGCGCCTGAATCAGCGCTATCTGATCGGTCGGACTCTGGGCAAGCCGGGCGGTTTTGGCGTGACTTATCTGGGGCTGGATCTGACCCTGCAAGTGAAAGTCGCGATCAAGGAGTACTGCCCCCGTGATCTGGTGGGTCGGGATACGAACTGCTGGACGTTGTCTCCCCATTCCCAAGAGGACGGTGAGCTGTTCCAGGTGGGGAAGCAGGCGTTTCTGGACGAAGCGCGGACTTTGGCGAAGTTCGATCATGCCAATGTGGTGCGGGTGCGGGATTTCTTCGAGGCGAATGGGACAGCCTATCTGGTGATGGATTACTACGAAGGCGAGAGCCTGTTGGAGTATTTGACCCGGCAAGGTGGGCAGTTGCCCTGGCGGACGGCGCTGGAACTCATGCTGCCGGTGCTGGATGGTCTGCGGGAAGTGCATCAACGGGGCTTTCTGCATCGAGATGTGAAGCCACACAATATTTACCTGACCACTCAGGGTCGACCGATTCTGCTGGATTTTGGCTCGGCCCGGCAGGCGATGGGTGAGCGCAGCCGCAGTATGTCGGTGATGCTGACGGAGGGTTATGCGCCTTTTGAGCAATACCACCGGCGCGGCGGGCAAGGGCCGTGGACGGATATTTATGGCGCTGCCGCCACGCTTTATCTGCTGGTGACGGGGCAGACGCCACCGCCCGCTCCGGAGCGGATTCGCCATGATGAGTTAATTCCGCCTCGGCAGTTGGTTCCGGATCTGCCGCAACCGTTGAATACGGCCTTGTTGCATGGTTTAGCAACAGATCCACAAAAACGTTCGCAAACAATGGCTCAGTTTGAACAGTGGTTGCATGGCATCGTCGATAATAAGGAACAAGCGATTCATACACCTTCACTTGATCGCGACATGAACTCTCTCCCACTGGATGGGGGAATGAACGATTACATCGAACTGAGACAAAAGATTCAGGCACA
>JFJP01045033.1_pt1 | contig 10869 bp, 6 predicted proteins | sample 431651 | NCBI WGS metagenome assembly JFJP01 (sample SAMN02602958, study PRJNA72255) | Microbial mat metagenome, whole genome shotgun sequencing project. | biome: fresh water; feature: sink hole; material: water; isolation source: purple microbial (photo- and chemosynthetic) mats found in...
TTTTTTCAATATAATAAACATCCATAATAAATATAGAAAGTTATCGTTATTTTTATAACAGAACATTTTTACCTGATGAAACTCGCTTTTCTTGGTGCTATTCTATCAATATTTCTATTCACATTAAACGGGCAGACTACTGAACGTTATACTATCAGCGGCTATGTAAGAGAAGTTGTTAGCGGCGAATCGCTTATTGGTGTAAACATCTATCTGTCAGACCACAAGACCGGCACAACTACAAATACATATGGTTTCTACTCAATAACTTTGCCTGCTGCTGATACTGTAGAACTTATTGTCTCTTATGTAGGATTCACTCCTAAGATTGTTAAAACAGCCTTTCACAACGATGTTGAGATGAATATAGATCTGAAACCTGGTCTGGTTCTGAATGAAGTGACAGTTACAGCTGAAAAACAGGAGAAACAGAGTGAGTCAGTAAAAATGAGCACTGTAAAACTACAGGCTGCCCAGATTAAAAATGTGCCTTCCCTGCTCGGAGAAAAAGATGTGCTGAAGGTATTGCAGCTTATGCCCGGTGTGCAAAAAGGTTCTGAAGGCAGCAGCGGAATCTATGTCCGGGGAGGCGGACCTGATCAGAACCTTATTATTCTTGATGATGCAATTGTTTATAATGCCAGTCACCTGTTCGGATTCTTCTCACTTTTTAACGGCGATGCACTAAAAAGTGTTGAGCTTACAAAGGGAGGATTCCCGGCCAGGTACGGTGGCCGCCTATCCTCAGTTCTTGAGATGAATATGAAAGAGGGGAACAAGGAAGAATGGCACAGTGAGGGAGGAATCGGCCTGATATCGTCGAGATTGACAGTTGAGGGGCCTATAAAGAAAGGTAAATCATCCATACTCTTATCAGGACGCCGGACATACGCAGATATAATACTCAGACCACTTTTAGCTGCATTTGATGCTGAAAATGTAGGATACTACTTTTACGATTTCAATGCCAAAGTAAATTATGATTTCGGCAGAAAAAATAAGTTGTACCTCAGCGGATATTTCGGGAATGACAAATTCTATGTTAAGAACAATTCCGATCAGGTGAAAGAGAGTATTGGATTCCGATGGGGAAATGCTACAGGCACACTCAGATGGAACCATCTGTTCACAAACAAACTTTTTGCAAATACCTCAGTAATATTCAGCAACTATACTTTTGGAATATATGACAAGTATAAATATCTGGCAGAGGGCAAGGACTATTATGCAGAGTATTACTCAGGAATCAGGGATTTCTCACTGAAATATGATCTGGATTTTATTCCCAATACCAGACATTGGATTAAAGCTGGTGCCATTTCAAATTATCACAGGTTCAAGCCGCATGCTTTTATTGAACTGGACGTTCAGAAACATATCAACATTCGCGATATCAGGTACACAGACGGGATAGAATCAGGACTATACATAGAAGATACATGGCAACCATTACAAGTATTAAAGGTAAATGGCGGATTGCGCTTCAGCCACTTTCTGGCTTCAAAAAAGCAGTATTCGTTTCTCGAACCACGGCTTTCAATAGCATGGAGACTTAAGAATGATTTTGCTTTAAAAGGCTCATACGCATCTATGAATCAATACATTCACATGATATCAGGAACAGGAATCAGTCTCCCAACAGATTTATGGGTTCCTACAACTGACAGAGTCAAACCCCAACAGTCAAGACAGGTTGCCCTGGGTATTGTTAAAGACACAAGAAATCCTGATCTGTCCCTTTCTCTTGAAGGATATTACAAAACAATGGACAACGTAATAGGGTACAAGGAAGGTGCCTCCTTTCTCGATCTGGATGATGCAAACTCCGGTGTTGGCATTAACTGGGAAGACAATGTTACTGCAGGCCGTTCATGGTCATATGGAATGGAGGTATTGCTTCAGAAGAAAGAGGGACGTTTTAACGGCTGGATTGGTTATACCCTTTCATGGACACAGATGCAGTTCGATTCACTCAACTTCGGAAAGAAGTATTATGCCCGTTACGACCGCAGACATGACATTTCTGTTGTTGGCACCTACAAACTAAGTGACAGAATAACACTCTCCGGCACATGGGTCTATGGAACAGGAAATGCAGTAACACTGCCAATGTCGGAATACGTTGTCAACCAGCATCAAGTCACCGATAATCCACGATTTATACACTACGATTTTTACCGCGACCAAAGGCTCACGCCAGGTGACAGATTAATAAAGGATTTTGGTGAAAAGAACAATTTCAGGATGAAGTCATATCACCGCCTTGACATTGGCATACAGTTTCATAAAAAGAAAAAATGGGGCGAACGTACCTGGGAAATTTCAGTTTATAATATATATAACAGAAAAAACCCGTTCTATTATTATACAGATTATAAGGTTGATGTAAAAACCAATAAGGAGTATGGATTTCTGAAACAGGTTAGTCTGTTTCCAATTATACCATCATTTACATATTCATTTAAGTTTTGAAAAATAAAAAGTTCAATATCAATTATTATCTCTTTGTTCTGATTATGATAATTCAATCAGGATGTGAGACAGATGTGGATATTGTCAAGCTACCGGAATTTCAGCAGAAACTGGTGATCACATCCTTTATCTCACCATCAGATACAGTCTCTATAATAAAAGTAAGATCTAATCAAAAGCTGTTTGGTGAACTCAATTCTGAAAAACCGCTGGGCCTGCTAACCGGATATATTTCAGATGGTACAGAAGAAGTTGCTCTTGACACTGCGGGAAACGGATTGATGCTTGATCATAAAAAGATGAAGATAAAGTATGGAACAACATATAAAATAAAAGTCTCAAGTGAAAGCGGACTGTCGGCAGAAGCATCATGTACAATTCCTGCTAAGAAAGATTTTGGAATAAAACTCGATACATTTTCAATTTTACGAATGGTACCGGTTGAGTTGCGTGAACAATATGGGACTACTCACAGACAATTAAATCTCAAAGTTACATTTCAGGATGTGCCGGAAGAAGAAAATTTTTATAGAATAGCCAGTTCTGGTTTGGTATATAATACAAATCCTGCAACTCAAAAGGTATTTGCAATGGAAATCTCTCCAATGTTTGAAAAAGAATTTTTAACAGATAAAGGATTGGACGGACAAAAGATTGTGGCTGTAACATTCGGAAATTATGCATATTCCTTCTCGCCATCCCGCGATTCTACTTTGCTGAAAATATTCTTATATCATACCGAAAAACCCTATTTCCTCTACCATAAATCGCTTAGTGATTATAATGATGGTGATAATCCGTTTGCAGAGGCTACTCCGGTGTACTCAAATATCACAGGTGGATTGGGGATTTTCACATCCTATACGGTCGACTCTCTGATAGTGAGATTCAAATAAAAATATTCTGATTTTATTGGCTAAAGCCCGGATCATCTCCCTCCGGTAACCACGGACTTAAGTCCGTGGTTACTTCTAATACCTGACTATCTGATACTTATGGTATTTTAACAAATGATTAACATAACATTAACCAAATTCCCTGCAACATTTTTATTTTGTACACGTCTATATGTTGAATGGAAAACAAAAGAGAATAAAAAGTTCCCGGACAGTATTTTTTATAAGCGATTTTGGGCAACCATGAAAATATAATTTAACAAGTTTAATTTCACCACAATTGCCACTCGGCAAATTCTACGATCAGGTTTAGGTAAATCAAGGAAAAAGTCACCGCCCGGTGACTTTCCTTTTTTTCAGGATTTATATCATATTTTTCCCGATGATAAATAGCTAATTTCGTGATTAATCGAATTTCAGATAAAACTTTATGAAGAGAAAAATAGGTTTCAGTCTTGTTTACCGCGATATGTGGCAGTCGTCAGGAAAGTATCAGCCGCGAATAGATCAGTTAAAAGAGGTGGCACCTCATATTATTGAGATGGGTTGTTTCGACAGGATAGAAACAAACGGCGGGGCGTTTGAGCAGGTTCAGTTAATGTACGGGGAAAATCCAAACACTGCCGTAAGGGAATGGACAAAGCCATTTAATGAAGCCGGGATAAAAACTCATATGCTCGAAAGGGCACTGAACGGAATAAGGATGTTTCCTGTCCCTGCAGATGTAAGGAGGCTTATGTTTAAGGTTAAAAAAGCACAGGGTGTTGATATCGCACGCTCCTTCTGCGGACTCAATGATCACAGAAATCTTGAACTATCAATAAAATACGCAAAAGAGGCGGATGTTGCGGACCATATTATAGAATATGGAGCAGATGAGATCTGCCTTAAAGATATGGCTGGGGTCGGTCGTCCGGCAATGCTTGGAGAACTGGTCAGGAGGATCAAAACAAAATATCCCGGGATTATTGTCCAGTACCACGGCCATTCCGGACCGGGAATGTCGGTGGCATCGATGCTTGAGGTGGCCAGGGCTGGTGCCGATTTTCTCGATGTGGCTATGGAACCTCTAAGCTGGGGAATGATTCATCCCGATGTGATTGCAATTCAGGCAATAATGAAAGATGCCGGATTTGATGTTCCCGGTATAAACATGGAGGCCTATATGAAAGTCAGATCTCTGACCCAAAAATTTATCGACGACTTTCTCGGCTATTTTATCGATCCCAGGAATAAACAGATCTCATCATTGCTTATTAGCAGCGGATTGCCCGGCGGAATGATGGGAAGCATGATGGCAGACCTAAAAGGGGTTCATGCCGGAATAAATACTACTCTTAAAAACAAGGGCCAGAAAGAACTAACCGAGGATGAATTAGTTGTAAAGCTGTTTAATGAAGTAGAATTCATCTGGCCAAAACTCGGGTATCCCCCGCTTGTTACTCCCTTCAGTCAGTACGTAAAGAATGTTGCTCTTATGAATATAATTCAGCTGGCAGGCGGAAAAGAGAGATATTCAATGATTGATAATAATACCTGGGATATGATACTCGGCCGGGCAGGAAAACTTCCAGGTGAGCTTGATAATGAAATACTTAATCTGGCTAAGAGCCAGGCAAAGGAATTCTACACCGGAATACCTCAGGATGGCTATCCCGATCAGCTTGAAGTTTTCAGGGAAGAGATGAAAAAAAATGGATGGGAAACAGGCAGGGATGATGAGGAATTATTTGAATTGGCTATGCACGACAGGCAGTATCGCGATTACAAATCAGGAGCTGCAAAATCAAGATTTGAGAGTGAACTGGAAAAGGCCAGAAATCTGACAAATAATAACATAGCTGTTAGTTCAGAAGTAAGACCAGAAAAAAAAGCCGAAACACTGAAAGAATTAAAACCTGCAGATCCGGATCATAAAAACATTCCCTCTCCGGCAAAAGGCAAAGTGTATTATAATCTTTACAGTGAGCTTACCGAACCATCTGCAGTAGGCGATCCTGTAAATGAAGGTGACCGCATCTGCTATCTTCAGACTAACTCATATATAACTGAAATAACATGTCCATATAACGGAGAAATTGCTGAAATTGTGGTTCAGCAGGGGGCAAATGTAAATAAAGGTGATATTCTGTTCATAATAAAAGAAATAGCAAAAACAGAAACTGAAAAAACTAAAAACAAAAAGATGAAAAAAAATATTGTGAAGAAATAGACATCAGAAACCATTTTTGTACTTTGCAGACAAATAACTATAACCTAACTGACTTAAAAAATATGAAAAAGATTCTGTTTTTTATTCTTATAGCTTTTATGGCATCATCAGCATGCAAAAAGGCAGAGAAGAGCGATAATCCGCTTCTGAATAAGTATGATACCCCATTCGAAATTCCTCCTTTTGATGAGATTAAAGCAGCGCATTTCATGCCGGCATTTCTGAAAGGATTTGAAGTACACAAGGCTGAAATAAAGGCTATTATCAACAACAAAAAAAAACCAACATTCGATAATACAATTAAAGCACTGGCATACAGCGGACAATTGCTTTCAGGAGTGAACAGAGTTTTCGGACCATTGAATTCAGCTAATACCAACGATTCCCTTCAGGCTATAAGCAGGGAACTCTCACCTCTTGCATCAAAACATAATGATGATATTAACCTAAATGATACCTTATTCCGTCGTGTAAAAACAGTGTATGAGAATAAGGATAAATTCAATCTTAATGATGAAGAAAAGAAAGTTCTTGAAGATACTTATAAGGATTTCATAAGAAGCGGGGCAGCACTGTCGGCTGAAGACAAGGATAAACTTCGTAAAATAAATGAGGAACTCTCTATACTATCAGTTAAGTTCGGACAAAACCTGTTGGCTGAAACAAATGGTTTCAAACTGATTCTTGATAAAAAGGAGGACCTTTCAGGATTACCTGAAGGAGTTATTACTCAGGCTGCTTCAATGGCTAAGTCACTTAATATGGAAGGTAAATGGGTATTTACACTTCAGGTTCCGAGTATGACACCATTCCTTCAGAGCTCCGACAGGCGCGATCTTCGTGAAAAGCTATTCACTGCCTATTTTATGAAAGGCGATAACGATAATGAAAAGGATAATAAAGCAATAATTGCCAGAATAGCCAAACTAAGAGTTGAAAGGGCACATCTTCTGGGCTATGACAGCTTTGCAGATTTTGTTCTTGAGAGAACTATGGCAAAAACACCTGAGAAAGTTATGACTTTCCTTGCCCAGGTATGGGATGCTGCAACACCTGTTGCAAAAGCAGAGGCTGCTGCACAGCAGGAACTTATTAACAAAGAGGGTGGCAAGTTTAAACTTGAGCCATGGGACTGGTGGTATTATTCCGAGAAAATCAAAAAAGCAAAGTATGACCTTGATGATGAAGTTACCAGACCGTACTTCAAGATTGATAACGTCATGGAAGGTATGTTCTATGTTGCTAATCAGCTGTATGGACTCACATTTACCAAAAGAGATGATCTTCCGAAATATCATCCCGATGTAAACACCTTCGAAGTTGCACGCGATGGGAAACATGTGGGGATACTCATGATCGATAATTATCCGCGTCCGTCCAAAAGAGGCGGTGCCTGGTGCGGAGCTTACAGGGGACAGAGTCGCGATATCAATGGTAAAATGATATCCCCGCTTGTTACTATGGTTACAAATTCAACACCGCCAACCTCCGACAAACCGGCTTTACTAACTGCTGAAGAAGCAAGTACTGTTTTTCATGAGTTCGGTCATGCACTTGCCGGACTTCTCTCAAATAAAACATTCCCGGGAGGTAATCTGCCAAGGGATTTTGTTGAACTTCCTTCTCAGATAATGGAACATTGGGTACTTGAGCCAGAGGTACTTAAAGTATATGCCAAACACTATCAGACAGGTGAGATTATACCAACAGAGATAGTTGAAAAACTTGAAAAATCGGGCAAGTTCAACACCGGCTTCCAGACTGTTGAATACCTCGCTGCTTCACTTCTTGATATGGAATACCATTCAATTAAAGAGCCTGTCGACCTTGATATCAGGGACTTTGAGAACAAAGCAATGGCCAAGTATGGTCTGATTCCAGAAATTAAACCGCGCTACAGATCTACTTACTTTAACCATATCTGGGCAGGCGGATACTCTGCCGGATATTATGGATATATCTGGTGTGAAATTCTTGATGCCGATGCTTTCCAGGCATTCAAAGAAACAGGTAACATTTTCAATAAGGATATTGCTGCAAAATTTGAAAAAGAGATCCTTGCCAGAGGAGGAACCCGTGACCCTCTTGATATGTATATAGCATTCAGAGGCAAGGAACCTGGGATTGATGCTCTGCTTGTTAACAGGGGTCTTAAATAAATAGAAACATCAATGAAGATCAGGTTAATAATTCTGCTTATTTTCTTCGCATCCAATCTGGGTGCGAAGACTTCTGACCCGGTAGCTGTTAAAGGGATCCTCGACCTGAGGGAAATAAGCAATCCTGAACAATTCATTGTGAAACTTAACGGAGAATGGGAGTTTTACTGGAAGAAGATGCTCCATCCCCATGATTTTAATGGTGTCAATATAATTCCTGACTACTATGGAAAAGTTCCCTCGTACTGGAGTGATTATCCTCAGGAATTGGTTAAAACTGAAAAAAACGGTTATGCTACTTACAGGCTTACAGTATTGCTGCCACCGGGGCTCAAGACTGCACTGGGAATAGATCTGCCAGTATTTGACTCATCTTACGATATCTATCTGAATGGCAGGTATCTCGGAGGAAGTGGAACTACCGGAAAATCTCCGGATCAGTCAACACCAGAGTATAAACGGAACTTCTTCAGGATTATTCCTGATAATGATATACTTGTAATAATTATCAATATATCTAACTATGATCACCGCCGGGGCGGTTTCTGGCAACCGGTAAAGTTAGGTACTTTTACTCATGTTCAGAAGCAGTTGGCCAACAGTTGGGCTGGCGACTGGGCTGTAATTAGCCTTCTCCTGAGTTTTTCAATCTTCTTTTTCTTCTTTTTCCTGATTAATCCAAAAGAAAAAATAATGGGATTTTTCAGTATGGCTACTTTTGGACTGGCAATAAGACCATTGTTTACCTCGCATTATCTTATTCAGAACTTATATGAGCTTCCATGGAGATGGATTATAAAGATCGAATACCTGGGGCTCTTTATCATAATGATAGGTTGGGTTTGGGTTGTTAACTATATTTATCCAAAAAAACTATTCAGGCTATTTGCATGGTTAGTAACAATCCTTTTTATTCTTTCAACGCTGATAACACTTTTTCTTCCGGTAAAAATATTCAGCAATACAACTCTGATATTTTATCCGTCAATGCTGATTCTCATGACTTATGCTCTGATAATGAGCCTGTTCGGATTATTCAGAAAAACAAAACTTGATCTGGCGTATTTTCTTGCCTTTATGCTGCTCATTGCAGGAGGGATACACGATATAAGAGTATCTCTCGGCCAGATATCATCAACATCGAGTTACTATCTGACATATTTTGTAGTATTGTTTGTTTTCATCCAGGCAGCCCTGTTACTTTATAAATGGATAATGGCTTTCAGGGAGAAGGAGAAATTGCAGAATGAGCTCGAGTTTATGAACAAAAATCTCGAACTTATAATAAATGAAAGAACCCAGGAGCTTAAAAACAGAAATGAAGAGATTGAAAAGCAGAATGTTAAGATTGCTACTCAGAACAGACAGCTTTCGGAAACCATACAGCTTAAGAATAGAATATTCTCAGTAATATCACACGACCTCAGGAGTCCGGTTGTTAATATACTGTACATGCTTAACCTGCTGAAAGAGAAAGAATATAAAGAGAAGTATGACACCTTTGCAAATTCCAGCATACAGTATGCCCAACAGGTTATCAGCCTGTTGGAGAATATGCTTGTCTGGGGAAGAGGTCAGGAAGAAAAAATCAAATATACACCTGAGAAACTGAATCTTGCCGACATTATACTCACAAACCTCAGCATATTTAAGGAAACAGCTGATAAGAAAGAAATCTCTGTGAATTTTACCCAGGTTGGAAATACAACGGCAATCTTCGACAAAGACCTGCTTGACATAGTAATAAGAAATCTGCTTTCAAATGCAGTAAAATATACACATCGGGGCGGACGTATCAGCATCCTTCTGAAAGACAAAACACAGGAAAGCGGAGGAATATTACTAAAGATTTGCGATAACGGGATCGGGATAAATGAAGAAAAGCAGAAGAGTCTTTTTACATCAGAAGAGATAAACAGCACACCGGGAACAGAGAATGAGAAAGGTACCGGACTAGGCTTAAAACTTTGCATGGAGCTTGTCAGGATAAATAAAGGGACAATCAGTGTTGAAAGCAAAGAAGGTGAAGGGACCTGCTTCGTTATAACACTTCCGGTGTGAGCCATCAATCAGATGTAAGATATGTGAGTTCAGTTTTATTAATGATTCTGATACTCTTTCCTTTAGCTTCAATTAATCCTTCTTCTTCCAGTTCTCCCAACGCTCTTGCTACAGAAGGTCTCGCAACACCGAAGAAGTCTGCCAGATCGTTCTGAGTGACATCGAGGTAGATAATATTTTTGTCGGTGCCTGCTTTTTGAAGGATATACTGGGCAAGCTTACCCTTTATTGTTTTGAAATTCAGAAACTTAATTTTCTCAGAAAGAAATTGGGACCGGTTTGAGATCATATTAAGAAAATTCAGGAGTATCCTGTCATTATTCATCAGAAGCTTCAGAAAATCAGTTTTATCTATTATCAGAATTTCTGTGTCTGAATTACAGATAACATTCACAGGGAATCTATTGTTATTTCCGAACATAAAAGCAGAAGCAAGTGCTCCTGGTGCAGGTATATCTTCAATCTTAATAACCCTTCCGGCATAGTCGACCATTTCACCTTTAACGATACCACTTACTACTATCATAAGCGAAACAACAGGATCACCGCTCTGTGAAACAAGTGTTCCTGCCTTAAATTTCTTTATTTTGTGCGGTACTTCACCAAGAAGGATCTCAATATCGTTGATTCCTAATCCTGTGAAAAGCGGAGATGAACTTAGTACGGAGTAATCCATAGTAAATATCTAAAAATGACTATCAGCATTTAGTGATAAAGTTAGCAATTTTTGTTGTTAATACCCCCTTCCCAACCTTCCCCCACGGGGGAAGGAGCAGAAACCGAGCTTTTCCCCCCTGGGGGAAACGGGAAAGGGGGTAATGTAGAAAAAATGTATATAATTGATTATTAGAATTATATATTTTGCATATTATGTAAAAATAACAAATTGTAACATATGTTACAATTTACTTTCTGAACCTTGTGCAAATTTGCATCAGAGAATCATTAAAATTTATAAATATGAAAAGAGATATTCTTAAGATAGATGAAGATTTGTGCAACGGTTGCGGACTATGTGTCCCGAATTGCCATGAGGGGGCACTGCAGATAATCGATGGAAAAGTAAGGC
>JFJP01002375.1_pt1 | contig 10866 bp, 12 predicted proteins | sample 431651 | NCBI WGS metagenome assembly JFJP01 (sample SAMN02602958, study PRJNA72255) | Microbial mat metagenome, whole genome shotgun sequencing project. | biome: fresh water; feature: sink hole; material: water; isolation source: purple microbial (photo- and chemosynthetic) mats found in...
AACCGATATGCAGATTACCTACCATCACCGCGCCACATCTCTACTCTACACAAAGGGTGAGTTCGCGATTGTGATCAGCAGACGCTTAAACAGCGATCACCGACCCGAGTGGCCGACAGTACGTATAGAGCCAGCCGCAAAACCGCCGTTCATTGATAAAAATTCGTTTCACCAACGATGTATCATCGGTCGAATGCTGTACGGTCACAAGATTCGTTGAGAAGATGATGAGCGTGGAACCCCCGCCGATACCCGAACCGATGCCCGATATGAGAAATCTCAAAATCGCCTACGTTGAAACCCCGGTCTATGCCACCAGAATCCGGGGGGTGCTCATTCCTGCGCTGGTTATTCCCGTTGCCATGGGTGTTTTTTCGCTCATCTTTGTCGAGTTGATCGGCTTATTTGTCAGTCTGGCGACCTTGTCTATCATTCAGGCACTGAACCAGACCGGTCGTAGCAAATATTTCATTACCCGGTATGAGTTGCAGGGCGAACAGGTGGTCATCGATTACACCAGGATGGGTAAGCCCTTGACTGTAACTGACCCTGTGACCAAGTTCTCGGCCAAGAAGAGGGCGGTTCTTTTTCAACGCGGTACCGAAGCCTATCTCGCGATTTACCATAACGGGAAGCTGCTGGTTAAACAGTATCAAGGCGGCGGTTGGCACGAATCCGCTTTCGATTCGGTTGTTGTGTCCTTGGGCGGAAAAGTTACCAGTGGCATGCTGCTGGAGCTATAGGGGCCAGTTGCGCAAAAAGTCGGCGCTAGCGGTACGGCACGGTCTGTCGCGTTTGCCACGTCGGCGACTGTGACAAAACCTACATGAGATGCGCGTGGTGACGGTGGTCATCCTAAATATTGCGCTGTATCAATAAGATAGTCTCACCGCACTAGCAGGCACAGTGCTTGCAATTCCCTCCTCAAGGCCACCGAGGAGCACACGCGTGAAACTTCCCGTTATTCCCATCATCCCCGTCAAGGCCAACGCTGGCACCGATGCGGGCGGCTGTGCATCCGCCGGTTGCGGCAGCGCCCCCGACGCACTGGCCCATCTGCCAGACGAGATCCGCCGCAAGGTGCAGGATCATCCCTGCTATTCGGAACAGGCGCACCATTATTTCGCGCGCATGCACGTCGCGGTGGCGCCGGCCTGCAACATCCAGTGCAACTACTGCAACCGCAAGTTCGACTGCGCCAACGAGTCGCGCCCCGGCGTGGTCTCGGAGCTTCTGTCACCCGACCAGGCGGTGAAGAAGGTGCTGGCGGTAGCGGCGGCGATTCCGCAGATGACGGTGCTTGGCATCGCCGGCCCCGGCGACCCCCTCGCCAACCCGGAACGCACCTTCGCTACTTTTCGTGAACTCTCCGAACGTGCGCCTGACATCAAACTTTGCGTATCCACCAACGGCTTGCGCCTGCCCGAATTCGCCGACGAAATCGCGCACCACAACATCGATCACGTCACCATCACCATCAACTGCGTCGACCCCGAGATCGGCGCGCGGATCTACCCGTGGATTTACTGGAACAACCGCCGCATCCGGGGCGTCGAGGCCGCGCGCATCCTCATCGAGCAGCAGCAGAAAGGCCTCGAAATGCTGGTAGCGAAGGGCATCCTCGTCAAGGTGAATTCGGTGATGATTCCCGGCGTGAATGACAAACATCTGCCGGAAGTGTCGAAGCTCGTCAAGGCCAAGGGCGCTTTCCTGCACAACGTCATGCCGCTGATCGCCGAGGCCGAGCACGGCACCTACTATGGCGTGATGGAGCAACCCGGCCCGACCGCCGCCGAATTGCAGTCCTTGCAGGATGCGTGTTCCGGCGACATGGCGATGATGCGCCATTGCCGCCAGTGTCGCGCCGACGCGGTGGGCATGCTCGGCGAGGATCGCGGTGCGGAATTCAGTCTCGACAAGATCGACAAACTGGACACCCAGGACATCGACTACGCCTCTGCCATGGCGCGGCGCAAGGTGGTGCATGAGGAAATCATCGGCAAGCTGGAGGCGCAGCGCCAGTGGCCGGCGGCAAAAGTCGGCGTTGGCGGGACGGCAATCACAGCAGGTCGGCCGGTGCTGATGGCGGTCGCCACCACCGGCGGCGGCGTCATCAACCAGCACTTCGGCCATGCGCGCGAATTCCTGATCTACGAAGCCAGCGACATGGACGTACGTTTCATCGGCCACCGCAAGACCGACCTGTATTGCAGCGGCGGCAACAGTTGCGGCGAGGAAGAGTCGGTGCTCGACAAGACCATCGCCGCGCTGGCCGGTTGCGAAGTCGTGCTGTGCGCCAAGATCGGCTACGAACCTTGGGGCGCGCTCGAAGCGGCTGGAATCCAGCCCAGTGGCGAGCACGCCATGGAACCCATCGAGGATGCGGTGGCCGCCGTCTGGCGCGAAATGCTAGCCGCCGGCAAGCTGGCCACGCCCGCGGCAATGAAGAAGTGCGCCTAAGGAGCGGACATGGCCCTCATCATCAACCACCTCTGCACCTGCTGCGATGCCTGCCTGCACGTCTGCCCCAACGACGCCATTCGTGCCGAACAGCCTTATTACCTGATCGAGACGACGCTCTGCACCGAATGCCTGGGCGAGTACGCCGAAGCGCAATGCGCGGCAATCTGCCCGATCGAGGGCGCCATCCTCGACGAGTTGGGCGTACCGCTCAATCCACCCGGCTCGCTGACAGGCATCCCGCCGCACAAGCTCGCCGCCCTGCAACGCATCGAGATGCAATTGCAAAAATAAGGCACTGACATGGCCACTATCACCTTTTGGGAAAAACCGGGCTGCGGCGGCAATGCGCGGCAAAAAGCCATTCTCGAGATGGCCGGCCACACGGTTGTGGCGAAGAACCTGTTGCTGGAACCCTGGACACGTCACCGCCTGCTCGAGTTTTTATTGCCCATGCCGGTAGCGCACTGGTTCAATCGCACGGCCCCGGAGGTCAAGAGCGGTGAAATCTTGCCGGAGGAGTTCGACAGTGGCACGGCCTTGTCGCTGCTGGTCAACTATCCGCTGCTGATCCGTCGGCCGCTGATGCAAGCGGAAGATGGCGAAATGCGCGGTTCGCGCCATGTCGGCTTCGTGCTCGAAGAGGTGGATGCCTGGATTGGCCTCGGTGACGCCTGGCCCCCGGAAGCGCCACGACCACCGGTCGAGGGTTGCATTCATGGCAATGCCGGAGCCCATCATTGCCCGTCGCCGGAATGAGCCCATGGGCAGCAATACAAACCGGGCCATCGAGATCGCGCCCGGCGTGCACTGGGTGGGCGCCTTCGACCCCGACCTGCGCAGTTTCGACCTGATCCTGCGTACCGCCAACGGCACCAGTTACAACGCCTATGCGGTACGCGGCGAACAGGGTGTGGCGGTGATCGATACGGTCAAGGAAAACTTCGCGGGTGATTTCTTCGCCCGTCTCGAATCGGTGTGCGATTACGCCGAGATCACCACCGTGGTGGTCAATCATCTCGAACCGGACCATTCGGGCGCCCTGCCCGAGTTGCTGCGCCGTGCGCCGCAGGCCCAGGTCTGCCTGTCGATCCGCGCGCCACTGATGCTGAAGGCGCTGCTGCGCGCCGCCGATACGTTGCCGCGCGGCTTCAAGACCGTCACCACCGGCGATCGGGTCGATCTGGGGGGCCGCACGCTGGGCTTCCTGCACACGCCCTACCTGCACTGGCCGGATACGCAATGCACCTATCTCGGCGAACTCGGCATCCTGTTTTCCGGCGACGTGTTCGGCTGCCACTTCTGCGACACGCGGCTGTTCAACGACAAGGTGGGCGACTTTCGTTTTTCCTTCGAGTACTACTACGCCCACATCATGCGGCCGTTCCGCACCCATGTTGCGCGCGCACTGGATCTTATCGAGCCGCTGGATCTTTCCATTGTCGCGCCGGCGCATGGCCCCGTGCTGCGCCACGGCCCGCGCGACTACATCAAGCGCTACCGCGAACTGGCCACCCCGCGCCTGACCAACGAGGCCGGCGGCGAAAAGACCTTGCTGGTGTTCTACCTCTCGGCCTACGGCAACACGCGGCGCATGGCGGAAGCGGTGCGCACCGGCGCCGAAACCCTGACAGGCGTGCGTGTCTCGCTCTACGACCTGGAAGGCGTCGAACCGGCCTCTTTTGTCGACCTGATCGAGGAAGCGGACGGCTTCGCTCTCGGCAGTCCGACCATCAACGGCGATGGCGTCAAACCGGTGTGGGACCTGCTCTCCTCGCTGACGGCCATCGACATTGCCGGCAAACTCGGTGCCGCCTTCGGTTCCTATGGCTGGAGTGGCGAAGCGGTCGAGATGATCGAGCATCGGCTGCGCGGCCTCAAGTTCCGCGTGCCCATCGCCGGCCTGAAGGTCAAACTGACGCCCACCTCCTCCGAACTGAAACAGTGTCAGGTCTTCGGCCGACAACTGGCCGACGCACTCATTACCCCCGCGAGTCAACGCTTTAACGCAGATTAGGAGAGCCCAACCATGCCCAAAGCCAAAGTCACTTTTGCCGATGTCGGCGTCACCCTTACCGTACCCGCCGGTACGCGCCTCATCGAAGTCTCGGAAAAAGTTGGCGCCGGCATTACCTATGGCTGCCGCGAGGGCGAATGCGGCACCTGCCTCACCAAGGTGATCTCCGGCGGCGAAAACCTCGCCGCACCGTCGGTGCTCGAAGACCAGGTCCTCAAGGATAGCTTTGCGCCGCGCGGGCACCGCCTGGCTTGCCAGGCCCAGGTTCTTGGTGGCGACATCGTCGTCAAACCTGTTTGATCTTTCTCTTATCCATCATCCCAACTAAAGGAAATCGCCATGCCCAATGTCACCTTCACCAGCCCGATGCACAAGGACAAGACCGTCTATGCCGTCGCCGGCAGCCACAAGCAGACCGTTCTGTCGCTGGCCAAGGAAAATCACGTTCCCATCGATTTCGGTTGCCAGAACGGCGAGTGCGGCACCTGTCTGGTCCAGGTGAAGCCCGTCGGCAAGGAAAAACACCACAAGATGAGCAACCCCCTCACCGACGGTGAAGTCAGCGTGCTGCGCGAAATGAAGAAAATCACCAAGGCGCAGGTCGAGCAAATGCGGGTCGATGATCTCTGCCCCACCGAATGGCGGCTGGCCTGCCAGATGGTGTTGCGCGACGAGGACATCGTCGTCGACTATCCAAGCAAATAAGCGAGCAAATAAGGGGGTATCAGGATGGCCAGCACCATCGCCGGACGCGCCCAGGCTGCCTATCTCGGACTGGCGATCGGCGATGCGCTGGGCGCGACGGTCGAGTTTCTCACCCCCAACGAGATTCGCCATCAGCACGGCATCCATCGGGAAATCAGCGGTGGCGGCTGGCTGCGGCTGAAGTCCGGGCAGGTGACGGACGACACCACCATGTCGCTCGCGCTCGGTCGCGCCATTCTCGACAACGGCGGCCGCGTCGAGGCGCTCGCCGCGGCGCAGGCCTTCGATGCCTGGATGCGCGCCAAACCGGTGGATATCGGCAACACGGTGCGGCGCAATTTGGTGACGTTTCGCCACTCCGGGAACCCTCAGGCACCGCCCTCGGAACACGACGCCGGCAACGGCGCGGCGATGCGCGTGCTGCCCATTGCCCTGGCCACGCTCGGCCAACCCGATGAAATCGTTGGCGTGGCGGTACGCGCGCAGGCGCACGTTACCCACCACAATGCGCTATCGGACGCGGCGTGCGACACCCTTGTCGCCATGATTCAGGCCGCACTGGAAAAAGTCGGCGCTAGCGGTACGGCACAAGACCTCAAGCATTTCGCCACGAGCCTGGTGGCCCGGCATCCGCAATTCGCCTTCGAAGGCCGCCGCCGCGAAAATCCGAGCGGTTACATCGTCGAGACCATTCAGGCGGTATTCCAGGCATTCTTCGGTACCGACCATTTCGAAGCCTGCCTGATCGATGTCGTCAATCGTGGCGGCGATGCCGACACCACGGGCGCCATTTGCGGCATGCTCGCCGGCGCCTGTTATGGCCTCGACGCCATTCCACCACGCTGGTCAAACGCACTCGATGCGTCAATCCGCGCGGTTTGCCTGACTCAAGCGCGGGCCTTGGTTGCCGCCTGAACGGCAGCGAGCAGTTCATCCAGACGCCCCGTTACGACCTCGATGCCCATGCGGGCAAGAAAACGCCTCTCCTTGTCCGTCGGCTGCTCGATCAGCGCCCAGCCCGCTGACCGTGCCGACCCGTGGATCAGGTCGGACATCACCATGCGCTCGGTATCGCGATTGAAGCGCATGCCGAGGAAAAGATAGCGTTTGCCGACACGCAGGGTTTTCACCGTGGTGGGGACGGCAAAGCCGCCCATCAGTTCGGTGATGTAATCCACATAGTCGGCATCCGAAGCGATGAAATGCGGCTGCGGCCGTGGCGTGCCCATCGGCTTGAATAGCACAGGCAGCGCCGGATCGACCATAGCGGGCGTCACCTCGCTATAAGTCGTACCGTCGCGCGCAAACAGTTTGAAGCGGTAGTCGGTCCCGCCGATACGTGAAATGCCGACGACCAGCGTGTGCGGGGTGCCGGCATAGCCATCCTGCAACTGCGTGTCGCGGTTAATGTCGATCACATAGGCCGGTTTGATTGTCGCCAGCCAATCGTGCAAGGCCGCGCGTGTCCAACTCGTCTCGCCGTAGGTGCGAACGAGAAACTTGTTGACCGCCGAACGTCCGCGTTTCAACTCGACATTCATCGCCGCCCGCGGAAATTCATACATCAATTTGGCCGCCATCGGCTTGCCGTTATTCATGGCGAGGATCAGCGAATCGCTGTCCGCCGGGATCGGCCGACCATCGACCGTTGCCCGCACGTCCGCCAGCACACCAGGCCCGAGATAAGGCACCAGTGTGCCATCGGCAATACCCTTGATCCATTCGCCAACCCGTTCGATCATGTCCGCCTCGCCGTGAAACGCGACAAAATCGTCGCAGCAGTCAGGCATACGCAATTTTCACGCCCACCCGAATGCCGGGAATCGAATGATTCAGCTGCCAAGGATTGTCGGGTTTGCGACAAGCGCCCCGGTGATGATGCAATTTGAGCTGGACCTCCGGCCAACACCCATCAGCGCTTTGTTTGCAAATGAGTTCATGCAAAAGGCCTCTATCGACCTGCTTAAAGCCCGTGTAGGATTCGCGAGTTCCTAATTTTTGGAGATCACCATGTACTTCCGACTGCTTATCATGGCCTGCTTGAGCACTTTCGCCAGCCAAGCTTCAATCGCTTCCGAATATGCCGACTTCCTGCGCGACCTGGCCGGGCCATACGCGCATTATCGTCAGTCGCTGATGCTGACCAGCAACGCCGACAATATCGACAAGGCGACTCAGTCCCTCAGCCAGTTTTCGATAGGATGGAAAGGTATTGTCGATAAATATGCCGGCGATCCGCCCAAGCCCTTCGCCACTATTCCCGGCTACACAGACAAAATCGGCCGGCCGCTGACGGTGAGCCAGGAAGCGCAGGCCTTGATGGCTGCAGGCAAGGTTATTGAGGCGCATGCGCTACTCGAGGAAATTCGCTACCTGTTATGGGGAATGCGCGTCCAGGCTGGCATCAACTCTGTCGCGGACAAGGCGAACGACTTTCACGAAGCCATGGAAATCATCCTCGACCATGCCGCGGCGGCAAAGAACGCCGAAGAACTCGCGGCAGTAGAAACACGGTACGGCGCTTGGGTGGCGATCAAGTGGGAAGAGCACGCGCTCGCCACTGATCTCGGTTCGGTACGCAAAGAGTTTGATGTTGCATTATCTGATGGCCGCAAGACGATCGCCGACTACCGCGCCGTGCTGCGCAATGGCAACTTGGAGGCGGCAAAGAAGATGGCCGGGCCGATCAAGAATGCCTACAAGAAGCTATGGGCCATCGATCCGAAAATCCAAAAGTAGTTTGCAAGGTAGGGCAACCCCACACACCGTAAGTCCACCCGGCACAGAATTGAAACTTTAACTTGGCGGCAAGTCCCATGCGACGATTCCTTATGCTCCTCAAGTGGCCACTGATCATTGTCTTTGGGCCACCTCTCCTCGGTTACCTGTATTGGCTTTCGGGCAACCTCGTCGACCCACCGCTAGAGCCGGCCGTCAGCAGGCTCCTTGAGAGAAAGGTGGCGGCCCAACCCAAGGACGAACAGAACGCCTACTACGATCTGGCGGGCCTGGATGCTCCGGACGATCAGGAACCCCAGGCATGGGGCCGCACTTGGCAGGAGCAGGCGCTAAAGATCGACCAGCAGATCGAAGCGGCAGTGCCCAGCCAAGCCCGGCCGACCGAAAGCAAAGAACGGACTCCACCGCAGCGCCCTCGGATCGAGGAATCGAAACGCCCCCACCACTTCCTGAAAGGCACGCTTTGCCAGCAAGCTGATGACTGCATAGCCAAAGTCGCGGAGAATTCTGACGAAGCCGAGCGAATCATCGCAGCCGACGCTGTCCTCCTTCGTCGCTTCGATTCGATCCGCGATCGTGGCTATCAGGAACCGTTCAGACCGCTCTACCGGTTTGATTCGCCCCTGTCGTCGCCGCCACGGATTGAGCGGCTATTGGCCATCCGCTTTGCTGTACTGATCAATAATGGACAAATTGATCAGGCGCTCGAACATTGGGCCAAGGAAATGGCATTCCACGAGCGACGAGTTCGTGGCAGCGAATATCGCGAAAGCCAATTGCGCGCCATCGCCGCCATGCATCGCCACCATGCGCTACTCGCTGGTTTCATTGGCGCACGACCTGAATCCGCGCGGACACATCGAACCGTCCTCGACGCGGCGCTCTCCCCACTGGGCGGAGAAGTTCTCTCGCTTGATCGCCAGATCGATAACGAAATCATCGCCGCGGCGCGCATGGCTCTCGATCTTGAATTCGGGAAGCAGTACGGAACCATTACTGACCTGAGGCCCGGCGTAATGCCGCGTGTCAAAGACTTCTTCTTGGGCCGGTTCTACTCGAGCAATTCAACAGCGAATCTGTTTGCCGCCCCGCATTTCAAATGGCAGGAAATTCTGAAGCTGAGCGGAACTGCCTACCGCGACGCCGTGCGAACCAAACGAGCGGAACTGCTCAAGCAGAAGGGCGATATCGTCGAAACCGTGCTCCATTACCACAACCCGATTGGACATGTCCTGGCGCAAGTTGCTTCAACGGCCGATTTCACGGACATCCTTTACCGCCGCGATGACTTGGTTGCTGAGCGCAAGTTGCTGCGCTTTGCTATCCGGATGTTGGAGGGCACCCCGCTACGCAATGAGCAGACACAAGCCGCGATTGATGGCGATCCCGAACTTGTTCATCCGCTCTCGGGTGTGAAGCCTGGATTCGATGGGACGCAACGGACGCTTTCTTATGACCCTCCGGCCGATCTCGGCGTGGATCAGTCTTACCGAAAGATCGTTGTGAAGCTATGACCGAGGCCACACCGTGACAAGCCTGGAAAAACTCCTTGGCAAGCTGGATCAATACGAGCGATTGATGCGGCTCGACAAGCCCATCGGCATCCTGCTGCTGCTGTGGCCAACGCTGTGGGCGTTGTGGATCGCCAGCGCCGGCCAGCCGCCGTTCATGCTGGCCTGGATTTTCGTGCTCGGCACGGTGTTGATGCGCTCGGCCGGTTGCGTCATCAACGACTATGCCGACCGCGACTTCGACCGCCATGTCGAGCGCACCCGCGAGCGGCCGCTCGCCGCGCGCACGGTGAGCACGCGCGAGGCGCTGCTGCTGGCCGCCGTGCTGGTCGCCTGTGCGGCCGTGCTGATCCTGCCGCTGTCGACGCTCGTCTGGCAACTGGCGGCCATCGCGCTGTTCCTCGCCGGCAGCTATCCTTACACCAAACGTTTTTTCGCCATCCCGCAAGCCTATCTGGGACTGGCCTTCGGCTTCGGCATCCCCATGGCTTTTGCGGCGGTGCTGGATCGGGTGCCGCCCATCGCCTGGCTGCTGCTGGTCGCCAACGTGTTCTGGGCCGTGGCCTACGACACCGAATACGCCATGGTCGACCGCGACGACGACATCCGTATCGGCATTCGCACCTCGGCGCTCACCTTCGGCCGCTTCGACGTCGTCGCCGTCATGCTCTGCTATGTCGCAACGCTGGGCATCCTTGGCTGGGCCGGCTGGACGCTGAAATACGGTGCGCCCTATTTTGCCGGGCTCGCCGTGGCAACGGCCATCGCCGGCTACCACTACACGCTGATTCGCGGGCGCGAGCGGATGCCCTGCTTCAAGGCCTTCCTGCACAACAACTGGTTCGGCGCGGCGGTATTCGCTGGGATCGTGGCGGAACTCAACTTGGCTGAACTGAGCCTGGCGGGACTGAATCTCAGGCCGCTGCTGCACTGACCCGACAAAGCGCGTAAAGCAGGTGGTAGGTATGGGCCGCTTTTCCGCCCGAATTTTTGCCTGACTGTTCGCCTAATAGCCGGCCAACGCGCCGCAGTTCGCCGGCCGTCAACGGACGGTGGCCGAGCGTTGGCGTATCCGCGCCGATGGCCGCGCCTTTTGGCAGCAGATGGATACCTTGGTTGAAACGGCTATTTGCATTCTGGGGTTGGATAGGGGAGATTTCGAAGCGCCACTCGGCTCAGTGCCGAGGTTGGAATCAGCCTCCCCGGTGCAACCTCAATGCAACTCCAATTGGTTGGAACTGGGACCGTCGTGGGGCTGTGCCTCTTTTGGGCTGGAAGCCGACTGCTGACATCGGCATACCCTGTGGCCGGTCCACTCAGTTTGCTGCCGCTCAGCCTTGACTTGCTCGGAGGTCAGCAGCGTGCCCGTACCGGGCATTGGCCTTAACAACCTCACTGCCCGGAAACGCCCCTTAGCGGCCTGATGACTTTTTC
>JFJP01029813.1_pt1 | contig 10866 bp, 10 predicted proteins | sample 431651 | NCBI WGS metagenome assembly JFJP01 (sample SAMN02602958, study PRJNA72255) | Microbial mat metagenome, whole genome shotgun sequencing project. | biome: fresh water; feature: sink hole; material: water; isolation source: purple microbial (photo- and chemosynthetic) mats found in...
CCGATAGTACGGGTTGTGCAGGATTCACATGGCTATCTTGCACAGGGGTGTGTTCTGCGGTAGAATAAAATAAGTATGCGTTTGTATCCCATCTCTGTGCAACGGTGCATTTCCCATTTTCCCGGAGAATGCGGGTGGGGTGCCGACGGAGCTGCGGACCCGCGCAAATCCCGTCGAGAGGCGGGCCCCGGAAGGATGTGACCCTCGGAGCCATGAATGCAGCGCATCTTGACAGACCTTTTGCTCCGGAACGATACCTGCTGGATTTTGACACGAAGAAACTGCCCGGTGAAGCGTATGACGCAGTCATCATCGGCAGCGGCATCGCCGGAGTCTATACGGCGCTTTCCATGTCGCGCAGCGCCAGGATTCTCATTGTCACGAAGGAAGCCATCGACATGAACAATTCCGTCCTCGCACAGGGTGGGATTGCCGTGTCCCTTGACCAGGAGGACTCACCCGATCTGCATTTCCGTGACACGGCCTATGCCGGCGCAGGCCTTTGCGACGATAACGCCGTCCATACCCTTGTGACGGAAGCTGCGGACAATATTGCGCAGCTTTGCCTGTATGGCGTGAATTTTGATCGGGGAACCGACAGGCAGCTGTCCCTGACAAGAGAGGCCGCGCACAGCCGCAACCGCATCATCCATACAGGGGACGCCACCGGCAAGGAAGTCTGCGATACGCTGGTGAGTGTCGTTCGGGGACTCGATAATGTGACCATCCGGGAGAAGACGTTCGCAGTGGATTTGTTGACCAAAGAGGGCGTATGCCGTGGGATTCTCGTGATGGACGAGTCCGGGAACCTGCAGGTCTGCTCGGCCCCCATTGTCATCTGTGCCTCCGGTGGATATGGCCGGCTGTACGAAAACACCACAAATCCTGAAGTTGCCACGGGTGACGGCGCAGCCATGGCCTATCGGGCCGGTGCGCATCTGATGGATCTGGAATTTGTCCAGTTCCATCCCACCGCTCTGTTTTACAGGGAGGCGGACAACTGCAACTTCCTGATTTCCGAGGCGGTGCGCGGGGAAGGAGCCATCCTGCGGGACCTTTCCGGGAAGCGGTTCATGCCGGAATACCATGAATTGGCCGAGTTGGCACCCAGAGACATTGTGTCACGGGCCATTTTTGCAGAAATGCAAAAAACCGGTGCGGATCACATGCTGCTTGATATTACCGCAAAAAGCCGTGAATATCTGGAACAGCGGTTTCCCACCATTTTTGCCAAATGCATGACCCTTGGGATCGACATCTCGAAGGATTTCATTCCGATAGCACCATCCCAGCACTACAGCATGGGAGGCATCAGAACCGACGATTGGGGACGCACGTCGCTTCCCGGGTTTTATGCTGTCGGAGAAGCCGCCTGCAACGGAATCCATGGGGCGAACCGGCTTGCATCCAATTCCTTGCTTGAGGGGCTTGTTTTCGGCCGACGGATTGCGCGGATTCTGAATGAACAGCTTGCCGAACTCATGGAACCCGGCGATGACAGGCTGGAAGTGTCGTATGCCGCCCCTCGTCGGGAATCCGGGTTGGATCCGGTGAAGGAAATGCGTATCCTTCAGCATGCGATGACGAAAGATGTCGGCATCATCCGCACCGCAGAAAGCCTTCAGTCAGCCATTGGCGTTGTGGACGCCATGTATGACGCACAGAAAGGCATGCACTGCCCCACGATCTGTCATATGGAACTTCGGAACATGACGCTGCTTTCCGGACTCGTCGCCCGTTTTGCGCAAAACCGCACGGAAAGCCGCGGTGCGCATTATCGCAGCGACCATCCGAAGGCGGATGACAATTGGATTCGGAACCTGGTTGTGTGAGCGGCCTGCAGGCTGATGGAGGATGATTCCATGCCCGGATGGGAAGCGGCATGAGGATTTGCCATGAAGCTGCAGGTGAGAAAAGGATGGGGATGGCTATGACTCAGATGAATCTGGATATGACCCTTGCGGATGAAATCATCCATCGTGCCCTTCGGGAAGACATGCCGATGGGCGACCTGACAACGGACAGCACCATTCCGGAACAGCAGGAAGGCTCCGCCCGGATTGTCGCCAAGGAGGACGGGGTGGTAGCCGGCCTTCCCGTGTTCATGCGTACCTTCACCCTGCTGGACCCGCGCGCGAGCTTCAATCTGCTGGTGGAGGAAGGCGACTTTGTACGGAAGGGCACCGTTCTGATGACTTTTGGCGGCAATGCGCGTGCCCTCCTGAAAGGGGAGCGGACCGCACTGAACCTGCTGCAGCGCATGAGCGGCATCGCCACGATGACGCACCTTTTCGTGGAGGCCTTGTCAGGGACGGAAACGAAGATCGTCGATACCAGAAAGACAGCACCCGGTTTGCGCTATCTGGACAAGTACGCGGTTCGTGCGGGCGGAGGGACCAACCACCGGTACTGCCTGTCGGATGGCGTCCTCATCAAGGACAACCACATCAAGGCCTGCGGCAGCATCACGGAAGCTGTGAAGAAAGCCCGTGCCGTGGCACCCCATACCATCCGGATTGAAGTGGAGGCCGAATCCATGGAGATGGTGAAGGAAGCGCTCGAAGCAGGTGCCGACATCATCATGCTGGACAACATGACGAATCAGCAGATGGCGGATGCCGTGGCGTTCGTTGCGGGACGCGCCCTCACCGAAGCTTCCGGGAATGTGACGATCGAGAGAGCGGCAGCCATCGGGGGTACCGGGGTAAACCTTGTTTCATCCGGAGCGCTCACGCACTCCGTGAAGGCCATGGACATCAGCATGCGATTTGATTGAAATGGGTCGTACTTGCTTCGGCATCCGATTTGCCATCTCCACACTCCTGAAACAGTTCATAACAGCGGATTCGGGTGTTTATCAACAGAAATGCGACTTTATCAACAGGCCTTGTGGATAAAAATGAATCCGCCCTGTCGTCAGATTCCCAAGCGGAAGATGCGTCGGGACGGATTTTTTCATCGGGTAGCCATAGAGGGATTGACCGAACAAAGCAGTCATGGATCAGATAAGATGCCAGCGTAAATGAGCGATGTCGAATCACGAGGAAAACAGATGAGGGTAGACATTCAATTGACCAAAGGACGAAAAAAATTGTCAGATTGCACAAAACAAACGTTCGATTAACCCCGATTGCAGGGCAGATTTGACAGGAAGTAAACCTGTCATGACAACCTGTGGACAAAACAGAAAAGAATCCACAGGGTGTTGGAAAACCTTGAGGAAAACAAGGAGATAAAGATGGAAACCCTTTCAGGAGAAGCGTTTGAGTTTTCCACATCTATCCACAGGCCTGTGGACGGTTGTGGATTTCTCTTCTTTATCCATGATATGATAAGGCGCAGACAGACAAGTTCCGTTTTCGTAGGCTGAATGACCGGGGAATACATTGCGGGGGCGGTTTCACGAATGGAACGGGTGGTCGTGAGAACCGCTGCAGGGCGGGAAAGGAAAGCAAAGCATGTCGCTGGCTGAACGAATGGCGGAACGAAACAGACTATTGTCCGTTTTGTTGAATGTATCAAACCTGACGGCACAGGACGCGGATGTCCGCACATTGGCGGAGGCTGTCCTGGAACGGCTGCATGGGCTGCTTTTCTGTGATTCATCCTTGTGTTATGTCATTGATGGGACTCGCCTTGTGAATGTTGCGCACAAAGGACCCATCCGGGACTTCATCGGGCGGCATCCATTGACGAATATGCTTCTTCCCATGGGAAAAGCCTTCATGAATCATCGGCAACCCATGCTGCTGCCGGATTTGCTGGCGGAGGACGATGAGACCGTCAGGCTGCGGGAGCGGTTTGCGCTCTTTCTGGATGGGCCCGGTTCGGTTGCCAGAAGCTGGCTGTTTCTTCCCATGCTGTTTCGTGGGCGGCCCATGGGTGTGCTTGCGGTAGCCCATCATGATCCCGGCAAATTTGACAGCGAGGATCGCGTGTTTGGTTCCGCATTTGCGCATCAGGCCGCCATCGAGTTTGAGAATGCACGCCTTGATCGGGACACAAAGAAACGCACCGCAGAGGTGCGAACCATGCTGCAGGTACAGCGGGCCATTACGAAGCGGTTGGAACCGAATGCTGTCCTCCAGCTGATCGTCGATGAAGCGAGACGGTTGACTTCTGCCCGGGGCGCACTCGTTTTCCTGTCGGAATCCGGCGTTTGGCGCCTGGCTGGTGCATCCGGACATTCCGCGCAGCGGACGCTGATGGCGGAGTTGGAAAAAACGCCGGCACAGTCCGTGTTGTCGGACATGGCCCGAACCGGAAGGCCCTATCATCTCCAACGGGGACGGACCGGCTCCACGCGACATGATATGCTTCTCCGTCAGTATGGACTCGAAAGCATGCTGTGTGTGCCGCTTGTCTCCGAAAACGGGATTATCGGCATGATTGGTGTCACGGAACCGGCGGCTGGAGGATTTCAGGCGGATGACCTGCGCATCCTTTCCCTGCTGTCTTCCTCGGCGGTCCTTGGTGTTGAGAATGCGAGAATGTATGAATATGAGCGAACGCTGCGTGCCCAGGAGGCGGAACGTGCCGCGGCGGCGGAACGTGGGCGTCTGGCCCGTGATCTTCACGATGCCGTGACACAGACGTTGTTCTCCGCAAGTCTTACCGCCGAGGTTCTTCCGCGAATCTGGGAAAGGAATCCGGAACAGGGCAGGGAACGGCTGGAGGAAGTGCGTCTGCTGACACGCGGCGCCTTGGCCGAGATGCGCACGCTATTGCTGGAACTCCGCCCGAAAGCCATGGAGGAGGCTCCACTTGAAGAACTGTTGAAACAGCTTGTCAATGCAACTTCGGGACGTGCCCGCATTCCGGTGTCTTCAGAGATGTCCGGATGCGGAGGCCTTCCCTTCGATGTGAAGCTCGGTCTCTACCGGATTGCGCAGGAGGCGCTCAATAACATCGTGAAACATGCGCATGCAAGTCATGTGGATGTTTCCGTGACTGGCACCTGCCTCAAAGAGAACGAAACAATTGTTCCTGTTACTGAACAGGTTTGTGCAGCTGTTTTGATGGAAATCCGGGATGATGGCGAAGGATTCAATCCCCAGAACATACCGGGCGGGCATCTGGGTGTGAGCATCATGCATGAACGGGCGGAGTCTTTTGGCGCCTCGATGGAAGTGGACAGCGAACCCGGTTTTGGTACGACCATCCGAATTCGATGGGTTCGACCGATTGGCTGATCAAACTGTAAAGGACAAACGGCGGAAGATTCTATGAACAGATGGAGGACATGCGCATGTCGGATCCAGGCAACAGGCAGAAAACCGCGACGGGAAACGGAAAATCAATACCGGAAATGATCCGGATCATGCTGGTGGATGACCATCAGGTGGTACGCAGCGGATTGCGGGCCTTCCTCTCCGTGTTCGACGAATTTGAGTTTGTCGGAGAGGCATCCAACGGACGGGAAGCGGTTCTTCTGTGCCCAGCCTGTAAACCGGATGTCATCCTGATGGATCTGAAGATGCCGGAGATGAACGGGGCCCAGGCGACACGTGAAATCCGACGGATTTGCCCGAATGTGCAGGTTGTCGTTCTGACGAGTTTCCGTGAGGAGGAACTGGTGGAGGAAGCGCTGAAAGCTGGTGCGATCGGTTATCTGCTGAAGGATGTTTCGGCGGACGAGCTTGCTGAAGCCATTCATGCCGCCAGGTCAGGCAGGCCCACCTTGGCACCGGAAGCGACGCAAGCATTGATTCACGCATCGTTTCATTCCGAGCCTGCCGGACCGGAACTGACGGACCGTGAAGTCGACGTGCTTCGCCTGATGTCCGGTGGCGACAGCAATCCGGAAATAGCCAGGAAGCTGGTTATCAGCCTTTCCACGGTCAAGTTCCATGTCAGCGCCATTCTTTCGAAGATGGGGGCGGAATCCCGCACGGAGGCCGTCTCCATGGCATTGACCAGCAAGCTGATTCATTGAACGGATACCCGGATTGAAAGACCCTGACCGATCGGCCAGGGGAAAGACCCGTCCATCGGCTCTGAAAAGACTGTCCGACAGCATGATTTGCCGGATGGTCTTTTTCTATATCATGGACACATGGACAGGGCATGCGGCGGGAGCCGAAGCCGAGATTCACCGGCAGCCCCGGTTGAGAGGATGTGTCGATACGATGGTGGCAGATACGATGACAAACATGATGGAACGCAAACAGGGAGTGACGGACAAGAGCAGCGACCGGCAGGCGCAGGACGAAGCCATCGTCCGGCGGGTCCTCTCGGGGGACCGGGATGCTTTTGCAGGATTGGTCGAGCAGTATCGGAAACTTGTTTGCCATGTGGCCGGGTACTACATGAAAAGTCCGGAAGAAGTCGATGATGTTTCACAGGAAGTTTTCTTCCGCAGTTACCGCGCACTGGACCGTTACAACCCCGAATACCGCTTCTCCACCTGGCTTTCAGGAATCACCCGCAATTATTGTCTGGATGTGATCCGGAAGAACGGTCGTGTGAAACTGGTGGACTTCGAGGAATGCGAATACCTTGCGACAGACCGTCATACACCGGAGGAAGCCTGGATAGAGGAAGAGGAACGGAATGAACTGCAGGCGGCCGTGGACGATCTGCCGGAAAACTACCGGGAAGTCATTCGGCTGTACCATCAGGAAGAACTCAGTTATCAGGATATGGCGGAACGGATGAACAAACCGCTGTCCATCGTGAAGAACCGTCTGATGCGGGCACGCAGGATGCTGGAGAAGGAACTTGTGGCGGTCGGCTGATTTGACAGGCGCTTTTTGCGCATGGTATACTGATTTGGCCGATACGGAGAGATGGTCGAGCGGTTTAAGGCACCGGTCTTGAAAACCGGCGTGGATGCAAGTCCACCCTGGGTTCGAATCCCAGTCTCTCCGCCATTTGCAATTGAATAGGAACCAACATTTTCGCCGCGGAGAAGTACTCAAGCTGGTCGAAGAGACGCCTCTGCTAAGGGCGTAGGTCGTGAAAACGGCGCGAGGGTTCGAATCCCTCCTTCTCCGCCAAACACACTGTCGAAAGACAGTGTGTTTTTTTGCGGAGAAACGGAGGGATTTGAACCATAGGTTCGTCGGAGCGAAGCGGAGTCTCGAGCGCGAAGCGAGAAGAGTATCCCTCCTTCTCCGCCAAAACAAAGACCCTACCGACAGGTAGGGTCTTTGTTTTCGTGAGAAGAAGGATGAGAACCCAGGTTTGTCGGAGCGAAGCGTGGCTGGTCGCAGACTTCGTCTGCTGCTCGCCCATGCAACCTGAGTCTCGAGCGCGCAAATTTACGGCCGTTAGCTTTCACCGTAGTGCGTTCGGCATTGTGCTATTTCAAGATATCCATTTCGAATGCGATATATGATTCTGTTCTTCTCGTCTATACGTCGGCTCCAGAACCCGGACCAGTTTTCTCCCAGCGGTTCGGGCTTCCCAATACCATCGTATCCATTGCGTTCAATGTCTTGTAGGAGTAGGTTCACCCGCTTCAGCATTTTTTGTCCTGAGTCTGCCAGAACAAGTAGTCTTGCCATGCTCGGTCGGAGAACATTTTAACCATGGCTCATTGCCTCAAGCTCTTCGGTCGTTTTAGCGATACCGGCACCCTGGTCAAGCTGTTGTATTGATTCTTTCAGGATGCGCATATTAAACTCGTTGAAAAAACCATCCTTGCCGGCAACGACGAATGGAATTCCGTTATGAATAATGGACTGCTTCAGAAACAGGCGGATCGCGGAAGGAACATCCATCCCTATATCCCTGAAAAGTTTCTCAGCGTCCTGTTTCAATTCTTCATCTACTCGGACTTGTATCAGACTGCTATGTGCCATAATAACACCTCATTTGTACTTCAATTGTATTACAATCTCATACAAAATCCTACTATTATCTTTGATATCATATTCATGACGGTTCACGGAGTCAAAGAAGAAGTAGATGCTGGATACCCTACAACGCCACAGAATGTCAAGGGTTGTGTCCTATTACATGTATCTACAATAGAAGGAAAATTGTCCGACAGGAAAGGACCGCTATAAATTCTGTGTCTATGCCATTTGGCCCCCGAAAATCAGTACTTTATAAGTGGATGCCGAGTCTAGAAACACGACAATTCCTCTGAGAAAAGATATAATAACGATAAAAGCGGGTAAGAATCAAAAAAGGAGTTTCATGAGACTTCTGGCATGAACGGAAAGGAATAAGATGAATCAGGAAATTCTTCGATATGATTCAAACCTCTCAGCAGCTGATCGGGAAATCTGTCAGGTGCTGACAGAAGAGATTGATAAGGCGTTGCCGGAATTAAAAAGTAAAATATGGCACGGAAGTCCGGTTTGGTTCATCAACGATAATCCGATTGTCGGATACAGCAAGCTGAAACATGGTGTCCAATTGCTTTTCTGGAGCGGACAGTCGTTTGAAGAAGTGGATTTGAAGCCTGTGGGCAATTTCAAGGCGGCTGAAGTCTTATACACGGCTGCAAGTGAAATTGGAATCGACCAACTGTCTCGATGGCTGAAAAAATCCATTGGAGTTCAATGGGACTATAAAAACATCGTGAAACGAAAAGGTGAACTCACACGTCTGAAGGAAGAGGACCATGGAACATAGCTACACATTTTTGGACAAACGCCTATATGCCTACTGTACACCGCAACAACGAAAGTATCCGGAGATGGTCATCTACAACGAGAAACTGGGTGCTGCCCTGGGTCTTGACCATTTGAAAGACAAACCGCTTGAGCGGACAGCCATTTTCTCGGGACAACAGCTTTTCGAGGAGATGCAACCCATAGCCCAAGCCTATGCGGGCCATCAGTTCGGACATTTTACCATGCTCGGGGATGGACGGGCTCATTTGATTGGCGAAATCAAAACACCTTCCGGACAACTCGTCGATTGCATGCTCAAAGGCAGTGGTCAGACCGATTATTCCAGAAGAGGGGATGGTTTGGCCGCACTGGGGCCGATGCTCCGGGAATATCTCATCAGTGAAGCAATGGCTGGGCTGCTGATTCCAACCTCGCGGAGTCTTGCCGTTGTTGCGACCAAGGAGAAGGTCTATCGTGAAAAGCCTTTGGCAGGTGCTGTTCTGACGCGCATTGCATCGAGTCACCTCAGAGTGGGGACCTTTCAATATGCGGCCACGCTTCAGGATAGAGACGCGCTGAAAAGTCTGGCTGATTACGCGATTCACCGCCATTACCGGGATGAAGTCGAACGTGGACTTGCCAGTGGGGCGCAAACAGCTAAGTATTTGCTGTTTTTACAGGCAGTATCAAGGCGACAAGCCAGGCTCATTGCAAAATGGCTGTCGGTTGGATTCATTCATGGGGTCATGAATACCGACAACATGCTGATCAGTGGGGAGACCATGGATTATGGTCCTTGCGCGTTTATGAATCCCTATCATCCGCAAACCGTTTTCAGTTCCATCGATACCCAAGGCCGGTATGCCTATGGCAATCAACCTTATATGGGCAAATGGAATCTTGCCAAGTTGGCGGAAGCGCTTTTACCAATTCTGGATGAGGACAAAACGAAAGCGCTTGAGGGGGTAAGCCGCGTTCTGGTCGAGTATGATGAAGTGTTTTCAAAAGCCTATATGGATGAAATGGCTGCAAAGCTTGGACTTGGTGAAGCGGAAGAAGGGGATGGTGAATTGATTCAAACCCTCCTGCAGTGGATGGAGCATTTTCAAGCTGATTTTACAGAGACCTTCATCAAATTGACGCTTCGAGAGGTGGATTCGCTTCCTTTCGCGGCATTGCCTGAGTTTTCTTCCTGGCAGGAAAAAATCTCGACACATCAACGAAAGGCGCATGCCGATTTCACAGAGGTTGAAACTGCCATGAAACGTGCCAATCCCGCGGTTATCCCCCGCAACCACCTGGTCGAATCGGCGTTGCAGCAGGCCACGGAAAAGACTTCGCTGTCTGAATTTCATCATTTGCTTGAGCTGATTCAAGCACCGTTTTCCTATTCGAAGGAACAGCTTGCCTGTGTGCCAGCCCCGCTGGAGGCGGAAAAGAACTACAGGACTTATTGTGGCACCTGACAATAAAATGAGACATCACAAATCCATCAAGGGTTTGGAAGAAAACAACCTCTATGAATTCCCGAAAACAATGGGCAAACCTGCCATTCTTTTCGGGAAAAGAAGTAATTTTCTTCCGGCACCTAAGAAAGCGGGCGTTAAAATGGCATCCCATATTGAAAACGGGTTGATGCTGGAAGAGGAAATGCGATATCAGGAAGCGATTCTCGAGTATGAGAAGGCCGCTATGAAAGAACCGGAGAATCCAGAACCACACATCAGAAAAGGCACACTTCTTGAGGAGGTCGGGGACTTCATCAATGCCCTTCATTCATTCAATGAGGCGATTCGGCTCAATCACAAGGACAGCGCAGCGCTTGCTTTGCGAGGGGATGTGCTGGCCTCACTGAAACGCTACGAGGAAGCAATCATTGATTTTTCCCAATCCATCTCCATCGATCCGTCGGACGCAGATTCTTATTACAATCGAGGGTTGGCCTATGCCAATATCGGCCAAACCGAGTATGCGATTCAAGATTTGACGGCAGCCATTCAATTGGATCCAACGCATGGGGGTGCATACAACAACAGAGGGGTTCTGCTGTACAAATCGGGGGATTATGAGGCGGCGCTGACGGACCTTACGGAGGCTACGAAATTTCGAGTGGGTTTTGGCTGTTCCTTCCTGCACAGAGGGCGTGCCTATGAAGCATTGGGGAACAGAAACATGGCGATAGAGGACTACACCCAGGCATTGCATGTCAGCCCCACGGACGTCACGGCACTGTATTTTAGAGGTTCAGTTGCCGTGCGCGGTGGTCAGCGCTTCGAGTTGCAGTTCTGGCGAAGCGAGG
>JFJP01031110.1_pt1 | contig 10864 bp, 10 predicted proteins | sample 431651 | NCBI WGS metagenome assembly JFJP01 (sample SAMN02602958, study PRJNA72255) | Microbial mat metagenome, whole genome shotgun sequencing project. | biome: fresh water; feature: sink hole; material: water; isolation source: purple microbial (photo- and chemosynthetic) mats found in...
GTCGGATAGCACCCCGGATTGGCGACCAGTCGAGCCTGGCGAATCGCCTCGCGGTTCACTTCCGGCAAACCGTAAACGGCCTCCGCCAGCACATCCGGGCAGGCATGAGGCATCCCATACCACTGTTCCCACTCTGCCGTCTGGCGCAGACGGAAATCGGCGGCCAGGTCGATCACCTTGACGCCCGCTTCCAGTAACGTCGGTACACTCTTCATTGCCGTACCATTGGGCGTGGCGAAGAACACCACATCGCAACTTTTCAACACGGTGTCATCAGGTTCCACAAACGCCAGTTCCACCCGACCCCGCAAATTGGGAAACATCTGGCTGACCTTCACGCCCTTCTCGCCCCGCGAAGTAATCACGGTCAAGGCCACATCCGGATGCATCGCGAGCAATCGCAGTAATTCCACCCCGGTATAGCCGGTTCCGCCTACAATACCCACTTTAATCATGTTGTTGATTTCCGCCTGCGCTCAATCATGGAAAAGCGCAATAATATCGTCTTCACCGCGACCAGGGTTGATCTTTTTCCAGGCGTTCGGTGTCTTGTGCAGACTGGGTCTGGTCTTTCCAAATTTCAAAGCAGGAGCCTATTTTCCGTGAAACTGAACAAAGAAACCCTGATTGCTGGCGTTGCGCTGGTGTTTGTCCTGGCTTTCGCCGCAATTTGGTTAATGCCGGCGGGCCTGCGCGAGGCACCGCCGCTGGTCGGCCAGACCCTCGAGGGCCGCACTCTGACCTTGCAACAACTGCGCGGCAGGCCGGTGCTGGTGACCTTTTGGGCAACCACTTGTCCAGCCTGTATTGAGGAAATGCCGCATCTGGTCGAGTTATATCGGGACTTGAATCCGAAAGGGCTGGAGATTATTGGCGTCGCGATGGCCTATGACCCCCCCGAGCAAGTGCGGGCATTAACGCAGCAGCACCAGATTCCCTATCCGATTGTGCTGGATAGCCAATCGCAGATAGCCCGGGAATTCGACAATGTGCGATTGACCCCCACCACCGTGCTGATTTCACCCGATGGACGCATCGTGCAGTATCGGCTGGGGATGCTGGATATGCCGAAACTGCGCGAAACGATTGAAAATCTGCTGTGAGGGTCAGCGAGTCGCGAATTCCGGCTCATCACTATTTCAGTTAAAGCAGGTGTTTGCTCGATCCAGGCACTCGCAAGCCTGGTCAAGATCCGCATGGCAACGCATCACCCACAGCATTCGCCAGCGCGCTTCCTCCAGCAACGCCAGTAATTCCGGGTTTTGCGAACCCATGAAGGTTGCGTTATTGAGTGCGCCATGGATCGCCTGACTGACTTCGCCCACACGTGTTAGAGCGTCTTTTTGCGCCTGCGTACCGATCCATTGCACGAAATCCCGGCCATGATGCCAACCGGTATTCCACGCACCAGGCCCTACCGTGATTTCGCCGTGTACGCCAAATCGGTCGAGATAGTCCTGAATAAAAGTAGGCTGAATCGCCGCCGCCTGATCCGCTCGGGCATGATCCATCAGCGGTTTATAGAACGCATCCCAAAAATTACTGCCTGGGGTCACATTGCGAAACCAGCCGCCATTCTGGCCATCGCTACAGGTCGTCACCAGTGGCGCAAAATCGCAGTTTTTGGTGCGTTCCCGGACTTCCTGGTCGAACCAAGCGAATTCCATGCCCGACTCCTGGGCGTTGGACAAGTCGCGGTCTCGGACGATGGCAATGATTTCCTCACCACCATAGCGAACGGTATGCGGCTGATAGCGCACTTCCTCCCAACGCATCGGCTCCACCGGCTGCACATGCTCGGAATCCACCAGCACATACCGATAACCCAGTCGCCGTAGCAGCGGGATCATTTCCATGCAGAATCCCATCTCGGGCGGCCAGAAGCCTTGAAAATCGCTGTTGTAAAACAGTCGGCGGGCCATGCCTCGCCACCGATCGATCTGCGCCTCCCAGTCGGCTGGCGGAATCAGGGGCATCACGGGGTGGTAGTAAGCCGTACCGAGAATATTAATGGTCGGGGTTGTCCGCAAATTCCACAGCAACGCGCCGCAATCGACGATGCCATACGCCTGACTTTGAAAGTCGGAATGCGTCAGGGTCTCCAACAAGGTGCCGGACAGGCCAAGATGAACCCGACCCACGTCAGTATAGTCAACCAGCGAACGGGAAATCCGGTCCATGGCGAACAGAATTTCCCGGGCTTCCCACTCATTATGCGCCAGCAAATGTTCCAGATTGCCGTGCGGCTGGTGCAGGTTCAGCACCAGCGCATGGTAAAGGGTTTCTGCCACGATTCAGCCTCCTCCTAAGCATCGGATCACGCAGACACGGCGCTGAAACCCCGTCTGCGGTTAATCCCCTGTTTTTATCATTCGGTTATCGGTCCTGGTGACAGGACCGGATCGGCTAAATACTGTCGGCGATGGCGATAGCGCGGCGGCAGATTTCACGGCCGTAGTCGGTCCACAGTCCCTGTCCCCAATACCGGTAACAACTGGTTTGGATCGTTGGTCGCCACGCCGGCCTTGAGCACCTTTTCGTAAAACTGCGAGCTGGCTTTTTCCATCGGGCCAAGAACGTTGTCGTAACCCCGCACCCAGGAAATGTCGTTCGTCCAACTACCGCCTTCCATGTGGAACCGGCCGTCTTCCTGCTTCAGTTCAACAATGACCTTTTCCAATTTTTCCGGCCCATCGCCCGGCTTGAAACGATCCCAAATCCGCTTCTGGAACGACGGCTGCAAGGTCGGAAGATCGGTTTCCTTAATGCCCATGGCGAACAGGTGTTCCAGATACTCGGTCGCGTTCATCATAGGCACGTCCGAACCGGTCGCTTCACGGATGACCTGGAAGAACATGCCGGGGAACTCATTCATCATGACGCCGCCGTTTTCGCCATCGGCGATCTGGGTGACCAGCGGCGGCACCGATTTCCCGGCCAATTCCCAGCGCGACAAGCTCTTGGCTTCGTAATACGGCTGCATTTGCGCCACCAGTTTGGTATCGCTGCCCTGGGTCTTGATGATGGCGATAATGCTGACGGTTTTGCCAGCGGAGTTGGTGCAAACCAGGCGATGTGGTAAATGCTTTTTCTCCGGTCCTTGGCCATTTTCCGGACGCTCGACGGTATGTTCCTGCACCATCACCCATTGATAACCGCAATCGACCAGGGTCTTGATGTAGTCATAAGCAGTATCGGGATGATTCGGCAACGCCATTTCCGAAGGCGAGAAGCCGCGCACCCGCTCCAGCGCTTCCAACCCGAACAGGCCCGCGAAGTGGTGCTGCCAGGCCTTAACGTGCAGGCGGAAGTCTTGCGCTGGTGTTGAGGGCGCTACGGCGTGACCCCAGGGGCAACCCAGCCATTCCACACCCCGCCGATAGTCCGGATTACAGGTTGCGTTCTTCAGGGCATCGAAGACATCGTGCAGACCCATATCGCGCAGACCGTGGAACAGGGTACCGGAATATTCCAGCATCACCCGGGGTTCCTTGCCTTCATGGATGAGCTGCGGGACAAATTCGCCAATCCGCTTGTAGCACCAATGAAAACCGGGGGCATTGTAGTTGTCGCCAATCCCCTGATTATCCATCATGTACTTGAGATTGCTGATCATGCCCGCTGTTTGCAGGTCATGGCCACCGGCAGGAATCAGCGGTTGATGCATGTGCAGGGCGACCGCGCAGGCTGCACGAATAGCGCCGAACTCAATCCGGCTGTCGGGCAGGAAGGCCGGCCGGTCGTGACTGGTGCGCAAGGTTTGGTCAATCAGCGATTCGGAGCCGCAAATATTCGGCAGGCCATCGACGTATTCCGGAAACTGGCTCATGAAGCAGGGTTCTTTATTTGCAACGGATCAGTTCGTAGATGTTCAGGTAATCCTGACCGGGTCGGCACCATGAGTAATCGCAACTCATCCCGTGAATGACCAGTTCCCGGAAATCATCCGGGTAATCGAACCACAGGCGAATGGCGCGATGCATGGCGGATTCAAGACCCGCATGATCGGCATTATGGAAGGTAAAGCCATTCCGCTCCTCCCAGGGTTTGCCGTCAAAATCCTTGTCAAACACCGTATCCTGAAGTCCGCCAATCGCCCGCACAATCGGCACGGTACCGTATTTCAGCGAGATCATCTGGGTTAGACCGCAGGGTTCAAACAGACTGGGCATGACCACCATATCAGCACCGGCATAAATCAGATGCGACAATTCTTCATTGAAGCCCAGTTCAAGATGGCAGTCAGGGCTGTCATTGAGATGCCGCTTGAGATTCCAGAAATGCTGATTGATGTGCGGATCGGGGCTGGAACCCAGGAGGACAAACTGGGCATGATTGCGCAGTGCGTAGAACATGGCGTGGTGGATGAGGTTAACGCCTTTCTGACTGTCCAGCCGACCGACATAGGCAATAATCGGCTTGTAATCCTTACTGAGCCATAACCGATCGCGTAGCGCTTCCTTGTTCGCGTACTTATTATCCAGCGTTTCGATGCCATAGCGACTGGGGATATGCGGATCAACTTCCGGATTCCAGATGTCGTAATCAATACCATTCAGCACGCCGCCAAACTTGCTTTGATGCACATTCAGGGTATGACTTAAACCACTGCCCTGATCGGTGAACCGCGCCTCATGGGCATGGGTCGGCGATACGGTGGTGACGAAGTTTGAATAAACCACGCCGCCTTTCATTAGATTGATCGCCCCGTGGTTAAAATTATCCCGCAGGCGGTCGTAATTAAAGTAATGGGCGATATTGGTGAGGCCCGTGGCCCATAACGCATACTCGCCGGTAATACCCTGGTGTTTGAAGTTGTGGATCGTGTAGCAAATCCTCGAATGATGCATACCACCCTGCGCGTACTGTTCAAACAACAGCACCGGTATCAGGCCGGTTTGCCAGTCATGACAGTGGATAATATCGGGACGGCGATTGTCCTTGAGCATGAACTCCATAGCGGCCTTGCTGAAAAAGGCAAAGCGGCTGACATCATCTGAAAAACCGTAAAAATGGCCACGATTAAAGAAATTTTCCTGCGAATGCGGTTCGATAAAGAAACATTTTCGGCCATGGACAAAACCAAACCAGACCGAGCAATGAATCGCGCCGTTGTACCACGGCACCCATAAATCCTTCATGCTGACTTGCAGACCCCAGATTTGGTCATAGCGCATGCAATCATATTTTGGCAGGATGATCTGGACTTCATTACCCCGGATTTCCAGTTCCCGACTCAGGCCAAAAATAACATCCGCCAATCCGCCAACTTTTGCGACGGGAGCGCACTCGGAAGCAATTTGTACAATATACATAAACGGCTATTCCTTAATAGTCATGTGCTGGCGCGGGCGTGGTGAACCAGACGTCTCGATTCATCCGGTTCAGCGCACGCCCGGCGCGATTTATTGTTGCGGCAAATGATCGCGACTGGCGACCATGACAAACGCCTGGCCTGGCCGCAGATCGTAGGAAAAGGGGCGCGGAATATATTCCAGGGGGTATTCCGGTGATACGTCCTGCAACGGCGCACCCGCCTGAATGTAGGAACCAATGTTTTCCGCGTAAAAATACTGATGGTTCCACGGATCCTTATTCAGGATAATCAGCGCTTCTTCCTGAGTGCGCGTTGATGCCTTCCACATCAGCAGGATATTCGGGTTCTGATAGGGTAAAACCGTGGTCGGACATTCTTCCTGGAAAATCGAATACTGGCGCTTAATGGCGTTGACGCTGGTAATAAATTCACGCAAATCAGCATTCGGCTGCTCCCAATCGCTGGGGCGGGTATTGACGACATGCATCCGGCGGCGGAATCCGTATTCGAATCCCATCGGGATCATCACGCCCGCGGAAAACAGCGCCGAGAACAAATAGCGTTGCTTCATCGCCGCTTCGTTGCCGTTGACTTCCTGAAACAGGCGCTCCGTGTCATGGCTTTCGGGGAAACTGATGGAGGGCGCAATTTCGCGCACCAGTTGGTATTGTTCCATCAGCCAGGCACCGTGGAAATCCCACCACTTCGAGCTGTTGAAGACGTAATTAAAGCCCGCCTGCGCGGTCTGCTTGGTCTGATCAGCAGTGCAGCCCAGGGTTTCGGCGGTAAACAGCGTATCGGGATATTTCTGGCGAATTTCGCGAATCAACCGGGTCCAAGTATGGCCGGGAATTTGATAGGCCGCGTCGCACCGAAATCCCTTGAAACCCAGGTTCAGCAGATATTCGATGATCTTGTAGCAATAGCGGTAAAGCCCTTCCGCATCGGAGGTGTGCTGGTGGTCAAATAGCGCGAGATCGCCCCACACGACTTTGTGACCGTCCTCCATGCAGAAGGGATGCGCAACACCGCCGCCTTCGTGAACAAACCATTCAGGATGCTGGCGGATCAACTCGGAATCGAAGGCGCAGTGATTGATCACCAGATCGACCATGACCTTCAGGCCCATCTTTCCGGCTTGCGCCAGAGCCGTCTTGAGTTGCTGTTCCAGTGGCTGCTTGGATTCAGGGTCGGCCAGGAGGGGATGCAACTGGAAGTAATCCACAATGGAATACAGACTGCCGGAATAGCCGGGCTTCTGGACTGGATTGACGAAAATCCAGTCAAACCCCATGTCGGCGGCGCGTTGGAGATGGGGTTCCCATTGGCTGCAAGGCCCGGCCAGCAACGGAAAGAGGTTATAAACGATCATCAGCGACTCCCCTGGAGTTCTTTGTTTTGAGTCAGGCGCGGCGGAACGCACTGGTTTGAAGAGTAGAAATTTTTGGAATCGTATCACGAAACCACGGATGACAGCAGCTATGACCGCCCGGAAGGCGGCGCGGCCAGGGGCCGCACACGGGGCATTTTAAAGCTGGGTTTGCAGATAGCCGGGCAGGCCGAGGCGTTCGATCAACCCCAACTGGGTTTCCAGCCAGCCGATATGCTCTTCTTCACTGGCCAGAATGGCGGCCAGCAAGTCGCGGGTCACATAATCACTACAGCTTTCGCAATAGGCGATGGCTTCCCGGTACAGCGGGTGGGCGATATGTTCAACCTTCAGATCGCCGCGAAAGATCTCTTCCACGGTTTCGCCGATATACAGCTTGCCAAGATCCTGGAGGTTGGGCAAACCTTCCAGATGCAGAATCCGCTTCATCAGAAGGTCCGCATGTTTCATCTCGTCAATGGATTCATCGTACTCATGCTGACCAAGTTTCCCAAATCCCCAGTTTTCGAGAATACGGGCGTGGAGAAAGTACTGGTTGACGGCAGTCAATTCGTTCTTGAGCGCCTTGTTGAGGGGGTTCAAAGATCGACCGCGAACCAAGCTTTTGCGGGTGCTGGTGCGGGTTTGGCAGTGACGGGGGATGATGGAGCCGCAGGGGCTGCTGCCACTGCTGGCGGTGCTGCCAGACAACTATCCAGAAATTCCCCGATGCTATCGATACACTTACCGCACTCAATGCCGACGCCCAGTCGGACGGTCAAATCGCCGATGGTGCGGGCGCCGAGTTCAACGGCCTCGCGAATTTGCCGGTCAGAAACCGACTTGCAGATACACAAATACACGGTGTGAGCCTCTTGGTCAAAGCTTTTGAAGACATCTTGAAGACTGCCTTCCAACAGTTTGGTTGCCCCCACGCCGATCTTCAACCCCTGGCCTCAATGGATTCGCTATGTCTACTGCGCTCATCTGGTTTCGCCATGACCTGCGGTTAGCCGATAATCCGGCACTGCATCGCGCCCGGCAAGCGCATGAACGGGTCATCCCGGTCTATATCCACGCCCCGCGTGAGGAAGCCTTCTGGAAGCCCGGCGCGGCGTCGCACTGGTGGCTGCATCACAGTCTGGCGGCGCTGGAGGTTCAGTTGCGGCAACGCGGTTCACGACTCATCCTGCGCCAGGGCGACAGTCTGGCTCAGCTTCGGCAACTGTTGTCGGAAACCGGGGCGGTCGCTGTGTACTGGAACCGGCGCTATGAGCCGGTCATTACGGCGCGTGACCAAGGCGTTAAAGCCGCGCTGCGAGCTGATGGCATGATTGCAGAAAGTGCGCAAGCCGCCCTGCTGGTCGAGCCGTGGACGCTGTTGAAAGCGGACGGGACGCCTTATCAGGTCTTCACGCCCTTTTGGAAAGCGTGCCTGCAAAAACTGCCGCCGATAGCGCCCTTGTCGGTTCCTACGTTGACCGGGCCGCACCGGTGGCCCGATTCGCTGCCGCTCAGGGCGCTGGATCTGCTGCCGCATATTCCCTGGGATGCCGGATTGGCGGCAACCTGGCAACCGGGCGAAATCGGCGCACAGGCGCAGTTAGCCCAGTTCTGCGAAGCGGCGTTGACCGGCTATGCCCAGTGGCGGGATTGGCCCGGCCGGGAAGGCGTCTCGCGCTTATCACCTTATCTGCATTTTGGCGAGATCAGTCCCCGGCAAATCTGGGCGGCAGCGATGGAGGTGACGGGCGGCGATCCCTTGGCGAACAAGGGCGCGGAGACTTATCTACGCGAAATCGGCTGGCGGGAATTTGCCCATTATGTGCTGTACCACTGGCCGCACACGACCGAGCAGCCGCTGCAGGAACGCTTCGCCGCCTATCCGTGGCGCGAGGAATATGGAGCGTTGTTGCAAGCCTGGCAGCAGGGTCGAACGGGTTATCCGATGATCGATGCCGGAATGCGGCAACTCTGGCAGACCGGCTGGATGCACAATCGGGTGCGGATGCTGGTGGCCTCGTTCCTGGTCAAGAACGGCCGCATTCCCTGGCAGGAAGGCGCTCGCTGGTTCTGGGACACGCTGGTGGATGCGGACCTGGCCAGTAATACGCTGGGCTGGCAGTGGACGGCTGGCTGTGGGACGGATGCCGCACCCTATTTCCGGGTGTTCAATCCGTTTCTGCAGGGCGCGAAGTTCGATCCGGAGGGCGTGTATATCCGCCCGATTCATCAACCCTGGACGGCCTCCACCCGGCTGGATTATCCGGCTCGGGTGATTGATTTTGCCGCCAGTCGGGCGGAGGCGCTGCAAGGTTGGAATCAGATTCGCGGCTAAGGCGATCTTCCCACCGGCGGGATGCGGTCGGCATGAACAGCGCTCAGGGCAGCGCTGACAACCGCTGTTCAGCAAGGCCGGCCGCCTCACTATCCGGGTAGACCTGAATCAGCTTTTGCAGAACTTCTTTGGCTCGCGCAGTATCGCCGCGTTCTGCGTAAATATAGCCGAGTTTCAGCAGCGCATCCGGGAGTCGCTTACTCTGTGGATAGCGCAATCCCAGGTTAATGAACGTTTCCCTGGCGGCGTCATAATCCCGATTACGGTAATAAGATTCGCCCAGCCAATACTGCGCATCGCCAGCCAGTCGACTGGTTGGACAGGTCTGCAGGAAGCGCTGGAAATCGGCGATGGCTTCGGGGTGGCGACGCGCCCGTAACTGATCCAGCGCCGCGTCAAAATCGCCCCGTTCCGTCTCCGTTGTCGCAGTGGTGGGTGCCGCCGGAACTTTGGGTGGTGGTTCTGTAACAGGTGCGATGGAAATCGTCGGTGGCGGCGCAGTGACTGTAGGGGGCGGAACCGGTGCTGGAGTGTCGGCAAGGGCGGGCGGTTCCCCGGTTGCTGAGGGAGGTGCTGAAACCAGCGCTGCACGTTCCCGCTGCAAGCTCTCGACCTGATGACGGTAGAGTTCCAGTTCGCCACGAATATAGCGAACTTCCAGTTCCAATTGCTCAATGCGCCGCAACAATTCCAGTGTTAGCCCTTGCTCCGGGGCTTGCGCCCGACCCATGCCGGGCAGCATCAAGCTACCCAGCAGGCCCACGATCAGCCAGGAAAAACCCGGTTTGGACATCGTGGCTGATCCGATTAGTAAACAATTTCCACGCGCCGGTTGAGCGCATGGCTTTGCTCATCATAACCGCTGGCGGCCGGTCGTTCTTGACCGTAACTGACCACGCGAATTTGTTGAGGCGGGATGCCCATAGCACCCATCACCTGCCGCACCGCATTTGCCCGACGCTCGCCCAGGGCAATATTGTATTCGCGGCTGCCCCGATTATCCGTATGGCCTTCGAGTTGGGTGATAATCCGGGGATTCTTCGCCAGATAACGGGCATTCGACTCAATCACTGTCTGACTTTCCGGACGGATGTCGGCCCGGTCGAAATCGAAATAGACAATGCGGTCCGCAGACACGACGCTGCCACCCGCCGAAGCCTGTCCCGGCTGCCCCGCCGCTCCTGCGCCAGGATAGCTACCACTGGCGTTGTTGCCACTGGTGTCGTAACTGTCATAATTGCCCGGTGCCTGGCCATAGGCATAGCTGTAAGCTTCCTGCCCGGGTTGCGCGGTGACGCCGGGTTGAGCCGTGGCTGTGGTATCCAGTTCGGTCTGCTCAGTGTTTTCGCCAGTCGAGGCGCAACTAGCCAGTAGCGCCAGCGCCGCAGCGGCCATCAGTGGCCGGATGAAAGATTGCATGGTGATTCTCCCCATTACGCAAGTTAAAGAAATCAATCAATTTGAGATCAACGGCCATAGGGGGCCCAGGCCGGGTCGCGGGCGACGCCACGCAAGACAATATCCTGCCGAACAGTGCCGTCTACCGAGATCGCTGACAACCGCTGACCGTTGGAGTAGACGATCATCTTACCGTTTGGTGCGAAACTGGGCGACTCGTCCGCACCGCCAGCAGTCAAGACCCGGAACTGACGATTTTGCAGGTCCATGACAGCAATATGAAACCGGCCGCCGCGTCGATGCATCATCGCAATATAACGCCCATCCGGTGAAACCGCTGGCCGGGCGTTGTAATCCCCCTCAAAAGTCAAACGCTGCGCTGCGCCACCGCCGGAACCGATCCGGTACAACTGCGGCGATCCTCCGCGATCCGAGGTAAAGA
>JFJP01040657.1_pt1 | contig 10864 bp, 10 predicted proteins | sample 431651 | NCBI WGS metagenome assembly JFJP01 (sample SAMN02602958, study PRJNA72255) | Microbial mat metagenome, whole genome shotgun sequencing project. | biome: fresh water; feature: sink hole; material: water; isolation source: purple microbial (photo- and chemosynthetic) mats found in...
GCTGAATTTCGGAGCTGATGCTACACCGGGAACGCTTTCGGTTAATGGAATCAATAATTCCTGCGGCAATGGGCCAACTCATTCCGTTGATATCATTTTTGAACCTTTGCCGGAGGTTGCCTTACCCACATTTCCTGAAATGTGTTATACCGCTCCCGGCTTTAAGTTAACCGGAGGTCAACCCGAAGGTGGCACTTATTATGTTGATGGCATAAAGGCTGATTCCCTGTTTCCCTACAAAGAACCGGAAGGACTTCATACTATTGTTTATGCGTACACAGCTCCGGCGGGCTGTTCAAACTCCGATACAACCGGAATTCTTTTACGTACCGGAGCCGATTGCCAGGGAAATGTATATTTCCCAAATGCCTTTACACCTGGTAATGATGCAGTGAATAACACTTTCAGGCCTGTGGTGTATTCCATTTCCTCGTTTACAATGTATGTTTTCGACCGCTGGGGGCAACTCATCTATTCAACTGACAATGCAGACACAGGATGGGATGGAAATTATAAAGGGGAAGCATGCCCTGCAGGAACATATTCCTATTCCGTTACATATGGCCCTTCACTCCGCTCGGATGATAAAAAAACCAGGAGAGGAACATTTGTATTGATTCGGTGATAAATTCATCCTGAAGTTTATACAGACCCTCTTGCTTTTAACTCAAGGTATTTATTGATGACACTTACCGTGAGATTTCCCGGCGTAGTCAATATAGTATGAATTCCATACTGTTCGAGTTCACGAACAAGGAGGCGTTTATCAAGTCTGAATTTTTCGGCAATCGTTTTTATATAAATATCTTGGAGCGTTTTCGGGCTTGATTCAAGCAGCGAATTTATCTCCGTATTTTCGAAAATCACTACCACAAGCAAATGCTGCGCGGCCATTTTGCGTAAAAAAAACAACTGGCGTTTCAGCCCTTCAATGGTTTCGAAATTGGTAAACAATATCAGCAGACTCCGCTGTGTAATTTTAAGTTTAGCCGTTGCATACAGCATTTCATAATCACTTTCTTTATAGAAGGTTTTCTGGTTATAAAGCACTTCCATAATTTTATTCATTTGTGTCGGCCGGCGTTCAGCCGGAACCACATTGCTGATCTTATCCGAAAATGTTATCAGTCCTGCTTTGTCACCTTTAATCATAGCCGTATTCAGCAAAACCAGCGATGCATTAATAGCATAATCCAGCAGGCTCATCCCTTCGAACGGCATTTTCATCACCCGGCCTTTGTCAATCAGGCAGTATACCTGTTGCGAACGTTCGTCCTGGTAATTATTCACCATAAAATCGCCCCGGCGGGCTGTGGCCGGCCAGTTCACTTTGCGCGGATCATCGCCCTGAACATACGGCCTGATATGCTCAAATTCGCTGCTCGTGCCTATCTTTCGTATTTTCTTGATTCCAATCTCAGTAAGACGGTTCGAAACTGCCATCAGTTCGAACCTCCGCATTTGCAAAAAGGAAGGATACACCGGCACTGATTGATTTTTACAGGTCCTGAATCTCCTGAAAACGAGGCCAAGTGACCCTGTGGCAAGAGTGTTTACATAGCCAAAAATATATTCGCCACGCTTTAAAGGCTTCAGCAAATAATTCAATTGTTTCGATTCGTTGCGTGACAGTGACAGGTCGAATCCGCCATCGCGGATCTGGAACTGAACCGGGTAATCTTCGTAGATTTTAAGTTTAACAGGGAAATTATACCTGTTTTCGAGCAAAATCTGAACCGGGTTATTGTTGCCGTTCGAGAATTTTTCGGGCAATATCCGTACGGCAGTAATTCCTTTTGTGGCAAAAAGCATAACAATTTCAAGAATGGCACTTACTGCCAGTACAAGTACCCCGACAATTGCCACAGGAATAAGCCATGGCAGCAGAAGGGCGAATATGAACATCAGCACACATCCCCAGAAAAGGTAAAAAAAACGTCGTGTCAGAAACAGGTTAATCACTAGCGTGGAACTTCTATTTTTCGTAAAATCTGTCTTATTACCTCATCATTGGTAAGCCCTTCCATCTCCTTTTCAGGGGAAAGAATAATACGGTGGCGCAACACAGGAAATGCAAGCTCCTGGATATCTTCGGGAACGATAAAGTCCTTGCCCCGCAAAGCAGCCAATGCTTTGGAAGCATGCATCAGCGCAAGGCTTGCCCTTGGCGATGCTCCCAGGTATAAAAACGGATGGTTCCGGGTAGCCGCTACAATACTTACGATATATTCTTTCAGCCTGGGTTCAACATGTACTTCTCCTGCCAGTTTCCGGAATGTTGATATTTCTTCAGGGCTTAGAACTGCCTGAACAGAATCAAGCTGATTTATGGCTCCCTGGCTTTGGCTGTGTAATTCAAGAATCTGCAACTCTTCCGCCTGTGAAGGATACGTGATATCAATTTTAAACATAAACCGGTCGAGCTGTGCTTCAGGCAGCCGGTATGTGCCTTCGTGATCAACCGGATTTTGAGTGGCAAGGATAATAAACGGGAATTCAAGCAGATAAGTATTCCCGTCGTAGCTGATCTGGCGCTCTTCCATTACTTCGAACAATGCCGATTGTGTTTTTGCCGGTGCGCGGTTTATTTCGTCAATCAGCACGATATTTGAAAAAACAGGCCCTTTCCTGAATACAAAATTTCCTGATGCCGGGTGAAATATCGAAGTGCCTATAACATCCGAGGGCATCAGGTCAGGAGTAAACTGTATCCGCGAATAGCTGGTTGCTATGGTACGTGCAAGTAGTTTTGCCGTAAGCGTTTTTGCAATTCCAGGCACTCCTTCAATCAGCACATGGCCATCTGCCAGTATTGCAGTAAGCAGGAGTTCTGCCATGGCTGTCTGCCCTACCAGGCATTTCGCCATCTCGGCTTTCAGTGTCTCAACCTTTTGGTTCAGATTGGTAAAATCGAGGCGTGGATTAAATTCTATTTTATCTTCATTTGACATGGTACTCACGTTTTAAGCCTGGTTTTAATAACAAAGGATTCTATGGATTTATTCAGTTCGATCAGTTCTTCGGGAGTTACTATTTTGGTGTACCGTATTTTATTTACAACATTCACAAGATTCATGGTTTCAGCCGGATCGTATCCTGATTTTTCTGAAAGCACTGCAGCAAATTCGTTATCGGTTTTTTGCGTGGGCAGGTGATAATGTAAGCGGATGCGTTCAAGGAAATAAGCTACACGTTTATGTGCAATATCGCTGTAGTCACGCTGCTCAAAATATAGCAAACCAACAGTTTTAACAAATTCAAGCGAAGTATTTTTCAGTGGTTCAACTACAGGCACCATGCTGCGCCGGCGACGGGTTTCAAATACAAGGATCAGTAAAACTCCGAACAATGAAAGGAAATATGCCCACGAAAGCGCCCTGCTTGCCAGTATTACCCTTATTGGACTGGTGTCTTCGCCGCGCCCCTGTTTCATATATTCGTCCCATACCAATGGCCTGTCCGCCGGCAGGTACGACAAAGCTTTGAAAGGTATGTCGCTCATGCCATCCTGCAGGATAAACCAATTAGAGAACATCAGCGGCAACGAACAGAGAACCAGTGAACCTTTGCCCATCTGGATTTTTATCATCACTTTCCTCTTTTGAAGGTCTTCCATCAGGGCAGTTACTTTATACAAGCTATCTGTTACCGTGAAATATCCCCTGGAAAAGGATGGAACGGCAAAACTACGGTCATCTGTTAAAGGATTACAAAAATGATAGGCCGAATCGTTTTTCGAACTGAGATTGAATTGTGCTGTCAGCTTTATTCCTAAAGAGTCGCAGAAAGAATCTTCAAATCTTTCGGAAGCAATAAAAACATGGTTGCCGCTTTTTACAAATTCGCTGAGTTTTACAAGCTCAACGTTTGAAAGTGCTGCAGCCGGAGCAATAAGTATATAATTATATTTGTTTACGATAGTATCGGTAAGCTGGTTGTACACCGGCTGGCGCGAAACAGTAATTTTTTCATTTGGAAACAGTGATTCAGCCTCATTGAAAAGAATATAACTTCCATAAGGATTCTTATCTGTATTTATCAGTGTTGGTTCCCAGTTTATGGGTACAGGCTTGAGCCAGTTGAACACAATAAGCACTATTGAAAGGGCGATGATAACGGCGATATGGTAGGTGTATTTTCTCATTCCGCCAGCGATTTCTGAAATTCGACAAATGCAGAACTTATCTGCTGGTATTGCAATTCATCCGGAACAAATTCCCCGTACCAGATAAATTCAAATCCGTAAACCAGCTGTGCAAAAACATTTCTTATTTCGCCACTGCCTAATTCCGACAAGTACTGGCGGTTTGTTTTTTCGTCCCTGGGTTGAATTTTGCCAGCCATAGCAAGCATGGCCAGTGTTTGCAGGTAATGATACCTCACAGCAAGCCTGTAATTCCCAAGCCTGGTCGCCTGGTCAATTAAAACAGGGAAATCCATCCGGGAAATATTTTCTTTCCCGATACCATAAACTGGTTGCAATGCCTGGTTTTTTCGTCTGAAAAGGGCAATCGGGTTAATATTGTTTATCCTTAAAATGATGGCAATAATAGCCAATGCAATTAAAATAACCAGGAACAGTTCAACACTGCCGGCGTGATTAAACAGCCGGAATACCCAGTTAAATTTGTCGAGTAACCATTGCAGCAGCATCTTCTGGAAACTGAAATTCCCCTCTTTCTGCGAATAATCAAAAGCCTTCTGCTCCCGGTATTCAGCTATTTTCTCAGCATCCGGCAACCGGATGTTGATGCTTGCTGTATCAGGTTGAACAGCAATATCAGCCCCTCTTCCTGCCGGAAGCAGGAAAAGGGTGATAAACAATAATAATATGGTTTTTCTAATACTCACCTTCGTTTTTAGGAGCGGTTTCAACTTGTACACCTGCAAGATCAATTTGTTGTTTCAGCCCTTTATTTTCATGGCGTTCAACCATATTAAAGTATTGAAATGCAATAGCAATAAAAAGCAAAGGGTAAAGCAACGAAATACCTATAGTTGCAATTGAATTAGTTAGTATCGTTCCGGCATCGAAAGCAAAAAGATTCTGATGTAATCCCCTAACAAACAAAGAAATATAGGTTGGAATAGTAAAAATCAGCTGCATAAGGCCAACAACTATACTCATTACTATCACTAATCCGAACGTTGACCACCATTTTCCTTTGATCAGCGAAATACTTCTCGAAATACTTTTAAAAACAGGCACATCTTCAACTAAAATAATAACCTGTACAAATGTTAACGCAACTACCAGGTATATGCCGGGGATTAATAGAAGCAGAGATCCAAATCCAATCATAATACTCATAATAATGCCGGATAGTATTATTTTCACAATCTTCTGCGAAGCCCTGCTAAAAACCTGGCTGGGGGTAATTTCCCTGTTACCGTTAAGATATTCGGTTATATAGGCGTAAGTAACAGTCATAAGCCACGAATAAGCAATCAGGTAAACCGGAATCAGTATCAGGTAAAGAGCCCAAAACCCGTCAGGCAATCCTTGTGCAAAATCAAAAGTGCCTATCTGCATATCCGCCTGCATATAGGCTACAAGTAAATTCCCTACAATCATCAGTGGTGCTCCAAGAAAAAGGAGGCTGAGACTGAGGTTTTTAAAATTCTGGCGTGCAAACTGGAAAGTAGCATTAAACTTTTCTCCAAAGTCGCGTTCTTCACGAAGATTGATCCATTCGGTCATAGTTAGTTGGTTTTTTAGGGTTGTTGTATTTGTTTGATAAACGAAAAGGAATTATTATAAAATAAGTAAATACAAAAGCTAACGAAACCAGGATAATACTGCTGCTTATCCAAACAGGCATAAAAGTATGCCTGGTAACAAATCCCTCGAGGAAACCGGCAAAAATAAAGAAAGGCACCAGCGAAACAACAATTTTAATACCATCAGCAGCACCCTTACGGAAAGCATATCCCCTGGGGAAAGAACCCGGAAATAGAATGCTGTTTCCCAGTACAATACCGGCTCCGCCGGCAATAATTATTGAAGTGATTTCGAGCGTACCATGAACCCATATGGATAATACCGAAGTAAAAAGCAACCCTTTCTGAAAAAAGAAATACTGAAAGGCTCCAAGCATAATCCCATTGCTGAGCAATAACAATATGCTTCCGGCTGAAATCATAATACCGGCAACAAAAGCGATAAATGACACTTTAATGTTATTGGAAGTGATAAACAGAAATGAACTCGACGCATCGTAGCTTTTATAAATTGCCATGGGATCGCCTTTACCGATATTGTCAAGGGTCTTGTTCATGTATTCGTCGCCAAGTATGAGCCTCACATAGGTTTCGTCGTTGGCAGCCGAAAAAATACCAATCAGTATTCCAATAGTAAAGAACAAAAGAGAATAGAGCAACTGGTTTTTGTGTTCCGCTATAAGCAACGGAATTTCTTTGCCCCAAAAACTTCGGAACCTTCCATGGTGAAGCTTCTGGTTTTTATATAAGCGCAGGAATTTAAGACTGGTAAGCTGGTTGAGGTATGATTCCGTTTTTGACCCGGGATAAAATGTACGTGCGAATGAAAGTTCATCAGTGAGTTCAATAAAATGCGACGCTACCTGGTCGGGTGTAAGATTGTCGCTCTCCTCCATTTCTTTCCATTTCGTTGAATTTTTTGAGACAAAGGCAGCTTCTTTCATGCAGTGTGATATGGGTAACGGTAAAATAAGTATAAAAAAAGATAAGTTTTTAACAAAGCAAATATAAGTTATTTTTGCAATAACAAACTTTCATTATGTCGGACTTTGATATTCTTACCAGCCAGAACGTATCCGTTAAATATAATGTTGCCGGAGTAGGTAACAGAATAGCAGCAACAGCCATTGATTATTTTTTTATCGGTATCTGGGTCTTTTTTCTTTCAGCCATAGTACAGCTGAATTTCCAGGTTACAAATCCGGTTGTGTTAGTTATATTGTATTCACCGGTTGTGTTTTACCAGCTTCTGATGGAGATTTTTTTTAACGGCCAGAGTGCCGGTAAAATGATGATGAAAATACGTGTGATGAAAACGGATGGTTCAACTCCTTCGGTACTTGCATACCTGCTCCGATGGATGTTCCGTCTTTTAGATATCACTTTTTCAATGGGAAGCATTGCTGTAATCACGATTGCATTCACCGAAAAAGCACAACGCCTGGGAGATCTGGCAGCAGGAACAACTGTAATCCGGATTAAAACCAGGACAAAACTCCAGGAACTCGTACCACTTACCAGGGATGAAAATTACCAACCTATGTTCAGTGAGGTTGTTGCACTTAACGATAAGGATATAAGCCTGCTGAAGAAAGTACTGTATAAACGGGCAGAGAGTCCTGATCCTGAACTGGTGCAGAAAATGGCAGCGCATATACGAAAAGCAACAGGAATCGCTGCTGAAATGGACGATTTGCAATTTCTAAAAACATGCTTAGCGGATTACGAGTTTTACGCCCTGCAGGAAAAATCGGTTTTATAAAGGCATTTTGTTGCACTAGTGACAGGGTAGTGATAGAAAATACATGCATAATTACACTTCGCACATTGATATGTAAATAAATTTTCTGAAATTTGATGAAATATTTTAGCTAGAGGTAGTCTAAATGCCATGCATAATTAACATTCCCGCAAAAAAATCCTGTCACACACCTATGAAGAACTCTTTCCATATCCGCTGTTATACTATTATTTTATTTATTATCCTTCTATCCTGGGCTTTTTCTGGAAACGCCGGAGTACTCCCTGATCCCGGAAACAATGATTCCGACAGCTTAAAACAAGCTCTTACAAAGAGACTTTCTCCGGAAGAAAAAATCACAACCCTTTCGGCACTGGGCAAAGCGTATTATGGTGAATCAGAACTGGATAAAGCACTGGAAATACAAAATCAACTGCTGGAAGTAATCAGCAAACACGGAACTAAAACCGATTCGGCAAAATGTTTCAGGCTAACCGGATTAATTTATCTGCAAAAATCGTGGTACGACAAATCGTTGGAATACCTGATGCTGGCACAACAACTCTTTGGCGAAGCAGGTGATTCGTCCATGCACTTTAAGGCGCTGATGAATGTTGGAATTGTCCACGATTATATGGGAAACCAACCCATGTCATTATCCTATTACAACCAGGCTCTTGATTATTATAAACGCACCAAAAACCAAAGCGGCATGGCTGATTGTGAGCTTAATATTGCAATTATCCTTACCAAACAAAAGAAATATGAACAGGCAAGCGAGAACCTTCTTGCAGCAGCTGAAATATACCAGAAAACAGGGAATAACTCATACCTCGCGGCAGCGTTTATTAACCTGGGGCTGACGTATAAAAAAATGGGAAATTACAAACTGGCCATCGAATACCTGGATAAAGCATTGAAAATATGGAAACAGGACGATGATCAGTACCATATTTGCTATTACCACCTGAACATGGGTGAAATCATGCTCGATATGAAACGTATTGACGAAGCAGGTAAGTATCTGCACACAGCCGAAAAACTCGCAAAAGAAGTTAACTCAAAAGACCTGCTGGCAAAAGCATACGAGTTTTTATCCGACTATAATGTAGCCAGGAAAAACTACGGCGAGGCTTATTCCTATCTGAATAAATCAAAGCAAATTAACGACAGCATCCTTAATGCTGAAACCACCGAAAAAGTCAACCAGATTCAATATCAGTACGAAATTGAAAAGAGGGAAGCTGATAACGAACACCTGGTAAAACAAAACCTGGATAAAGAGCTACAGATTTCGAAGAAAAACCTGACTTTGTATATTCTTACAGCAATACTCATTGTAATTGCATTGCTGGTTCTGTTGTTAGTAAATCAAAACCGGTTAAAAAGGCGCGCAAACCAGCAGCTTGAAATAAAAAACGATTTAATAGAATTGCAAAAGGATGAACTGATAACCCTTAATGCTTCCAAGGACAAGTTCCTTTCAATACTCGCCCATGACATTAAAAATCCGTTAAGCTCAATCCACGGAATCAGCGACTTGCTAGTTACTGAATATGAAACGCTTACCATTGAGGAGAAAAAGATTTTTACCCGCGATATTCATACTTTATCGACCAATCTTTTCGAAATAATAAATACACTGCTTACCTGGTCAACTTCGCAAAGCGGAATGATTACCTACAGGCCACAACAATTTTCGATCGGCGAACTGTGCAGCAAAACAGCAAACAATCTTCAAACGGTAGCCAAACAGAAGGATATTATTATTGAAAGTAACGCAGATAAAGAATTAATGGTGATGGCCGATGAAAATATGATTCTTTCGGTGCTTCATAACCTGATCAATAATGCAATAAAATACTCATACCACGGAACTAAAATACATATTGAAACCAAGCAACAGGATGGGTTTGCCCAGATAACTGTGATTGACTCCGGTATCGGGCTTTCGCCTGAAAGCCAGGAAAAACTTTTTAAATACGATCAGCATTTTATGAATAAAGGTACCGCCGGCGAAACAGGAACCGGATTAGGGCTTATACTTTGTAAAGATTTTGTTGATAAAAACGGTGGTACGATCACGGTTGAAAGTGAACTAAAAAAAGGCAGTACATTTAGTTTTACCCTTCCGTTAGCGGAAGCCGGTGTGTCTGCACACCTGCAGGGTTTCTGACACCAGATTCCGGTACGGTTTCAGGCAATAAGTTAGGGCTTGTTGAAACAAAAATCGAATGTCCCTTGGTTTTCCCATAGGGAATCAATACCAATAGCTAAATGAAAGTGAAACACCGGATTGTCTGTAGGACATAAATATTCATTGCATTATGTTGATCCCCTGACGGGAAATCAGGATTGTGGTTGTAATTTTTATATTGATATTTATCCCCTGACGGGGAAAATCAATTCGGTAATGTGCATGGATTATGAGTATAACGGTAAGTTATGCGTCAGCATAAAAAAACGGCACGAAACACCGCAAATAGACAAAACGAAACCGAATAATTGCCAGGATTTTTGTACCTTTGAATAATGGAAGACTCAAAAAAAACAGAACAGGGTTTTATCATCGACAGGCTGACAAACTCAATCCTGAACACAATTTCTGGTGACAGTTTCCAGACAGAGGTTATTCGGTTAGGTAAATCGGATTTGAAACATATTACCAAAACCAAAGGGTGGAATTTCAATTGGAAGCAGGAATTTGACGAAATAAAAAAAGAAGTTTATAAGCTGACTATCGTAAACAATCCGAGTATTATACAAGGACTTCTAAGTGTTACAATTGAGCAAGACCATGTTTTTATGGACTTATTGGAAAGTGCACCATTCAATATTGGAAAACATAAAATATATGAAGGCGTTGCTGGAAATTTAGTGGCTTATGCCTGCAAAATTTCATTTCAAAAAGGTTTTGAAGGTTTCGTTTCATTTACAGCTAAAACTAAATTAATTGACCATTATGAGAAAACCTTGGGTGCTTACCATTTCAAAAATCAACGAATGATAATAGACACTCAGGCAGCAAGAATTTTAGTTGAAAAATATTTTAAAACGTAAAAACAATGGGCTTAATAAAAGAACCAGAAGGTGTTGATTTTGTAATACAAAGTCCTCCTTTGACCGACAAAGAAAGAATCGAGATAAGCGAATTTATCCGAACCAGAAAACTACAAAACAAGTCGAAGGTTACTGCGACAATCTCGAAAAAGAGAATCAGGCATAGTGTGTTAAAAAAGCCGAACGCATAACGAAGGCTATAACAAATAGCGGGTTTGGAAACATAATTGAATCTTCATCTCCCGCACAAGCATTCGTGTTGGTTGACAGCTAGTTGCCACGCAATCCGCTACTTGTCATAGCCTCAGCCGTATTTTAGGACTAGACATTGGTTTTTGAGTG
>JFJP01041162.1_pt1 | contig 10864 bp, 7 predicted proteins | sample 431651 | NCBI WGS metagenome assembly JFJP01 (sample SAMN02602958, study PRJNA72255) | Microbial mat metagenome, whole genome shotgun sequencing project. | biome: fresh water; feature: sink hole; material: water; isolation source: purple microbial (photo- and chemosynthetic) mats found in...
TGCTCCAACGTGGTTTGTGCAGGCCCTGCTTGTCGGACGTCATCAAGGGTGAGCGTTGCGAACCGAACCAAGCGAGCTGCGAACAGAAGCGAGCAACGAACGAAGAAGGCCGCGCTAACAAACCGAGCCCTATTCATGCGTCAGTCCAGTGTGTCTTGCTTCTCGTCTAACGGGCCCTTGGACACCGGTTGGGCTAGTCTGTCGTACGAGCTTGCATAAAACCTTGGTGCCAAACTGTGCTAATTGAGGTTAGTGCTAGCCCTCGTACCCGGAACCGGATCCGGAACCACTAAGGTGCGTTAGTCGCGCCAGACCACTAGGCTGCGAAGCAGACCCTGCGAAGCTTTGGAGCGAACCTCACCATGACTGTACGAAACCAACTATGGTGTAACCTAGGCTATGGGTTCGTTAGGCACAAAACACTAGTCGCTTGGAACCTGCTTACGTCCGCCCTCCGACCCGTCCGGCGGCTTGGTGACACGCCTGTTTGAATAGTAACCGTATGGTGTTCGCTTCGTTCCGGACTATAGCACTATTATACCGGGCTCTGAGGGGGGAAAAGAGGGTAGCCACATAGGAGCAACGAGGCAAAGAGCGAAAAAAGGTTAGCGCCGTCATTCCCCCACCCCATGGGGCGACACCACGTTCTCTGGCCGCTAGGGCTAACCACACTTCAAGCCACAGCGAGCACCAGCTACGGATGACTAAGGCACTTTCGTACGCGAGCGATAGCGACGCTACGCGTTAGCTAAGTGCTAACGGTCCGAGCAAGGGGAGCACTTAGGTGCGAAGTGAAGCGTAATTGGCTTCGCGTCGCAAAGCGAGCTTCTTTCGTGCCCTTTTCCAGGTACAGACTTCCCTACTGTGCTACAACAGTTCGATCGTCTGCGTATCAACACCGCACCAAGGAGTCCACCGTCCGAAAAGGCGAGCGTTTGCGTGAGGCCGAGGACTGCGTGTACGCTGCTAGCTCGACCCTGTGTACGAGCACAAACGCCCAAAACCTTGGTGCTGAGCGGCGTTCTTCTTTCGTGACCAACGGTCGAGCCCGAAGGGCGAGACGCTCGAGCTTGATCAAGCGAGAGGGTTAAGTCGAGCAGTCGACCTTCGGTCGACGAAAGGAGACGCTCGAGCCCCTTTGGGGCGAGAGGGTGAAAGTCGACTTGACCCTCTCCCTTCCCTCGAGCCTCTCCCTTCGGTCGACCCACTTCTGACGAAGGGTGAGGGTCGCCATAAAAGAGGTTCGGTTAGGAATGACAAGCGAAGGCGTATTGCTCTATAAAGTATCGGATCGGAGCAGCCACGTATTGCTCAATTTCGTATCGGATCGGAGGGTTGCGCTGGGTTGATCCACAAGGGTACTATCCATTTCGTATCGGATCGTAGCCTCGCAACGTAGCTAAACGTGTAGTGCTGGTGTACGGGACGAGGGTTATCGTTGGCTGGGTAGCTCGACTGTGGTTTTGCTCTAGGCTACGTGTGCTTAGCGAGGTTGTGTGAATCTCCGACACCACGTTAATCAGACACGTATAATCCGACACCACGTTAATCAGACATAGCTATTCTGACAGGTCAAATCTGACACGTATAATCTGACGTATTTAATCAGACAGAGCTAATCTTTTTTCAGTGAGATGCTCTGACGTAGTTAATCAGACATAGTGATTCTGACTGTTTGAATCTGACATCAGACATCTAGAATCAGACATAGATAATCCGACACGCCTAATCTGACACGGCAAGCGAAGCGAACAAGTCAAGGTGGTTGGTACGTGCGGACGAGGAATGACCATTGGTTGGAGGAGGGCCCACTACGGGTTTATATCAATTGCTTAATCTCAGGTACCTAACGCTAGCTTTGGAAGCACGTTATAGAACCATGACGTCCGTATGGTCCGGTGGTGGTTGGCGTAGCTCCCAAGGGTACGTTGGGACGTTAGAGTACCTAGACTTATAGTGGTTTGGAGATGCTAATCTCCAAATAACTGCTATTGGTCCGGACGTTGGGACGTTAGAGAAACCAAGTAAGCTTAGAGTGGTTTTGAGAAGCTAATCTCCAAATCACTCTGGTGTCCGGACGTAGTGGACGTTGCGTACGCTCGGGGAGCTCACGTTGATAGTTCGTCCTCGCGCTGCTCGTCCTCCGGTTCCGGGGTGAGCTCCCCGCGTTGGGTTGTTCGTTGGCTTGCTCGTTGGGTTGATCGACTCGCGTCTTGTTCTAGTTCGTTGAGGTTCGGAGCGTTGGCTTCAGCCCAACGGAGCGTTGTCCGGACGACGACCATAGGTAGGAGGACGGCCCCCTAAGTGAAACAAAGTACCAATTGCTTAATCTCATTTGGGTACCATTCAAAGGCTAAACAAAGACGTAAAGTACCGATGGCCACGAGACAAAAGAGTGAAGGTGACCGTTACTTAGCGAGAGCCAGCACAAGGCGAATGGCCGAAAGCGCGTAACGCTAAGCAAGCTTAGCCGCTTGAGCGTATGATGGGAGGTTTGCGCTACGACGAGGATGGGCGTCTGCGCTTGCAGCCAAGCATAACAAAGGGTGACTACGATAACTGGTTCTCGTCCAGGTTGGACCTATGGTTGACGAGGAGGACGAGGCAACGGGCGAGTCCGTCGTGGTGGACCTATAGAGATCCCTCTGATCGAGGAAGGTCAGTTTGACAACGTTCAGGCCCGACACTTCAGCACTTCATTCGTGACGATCTGCTGGAACCTTAGGGAGTAAAATGACACCTTGGTGTATCGTAATGATATAGCGATAAAGTGTTCTGCCCTTCGAAGCATCGAGCTTTCCTAACCGTCAGGCCTGGACGGGTTGCGATACCTGCTAGTAAGAAAGGAGTGCACAGTGAAAAAAGGATAATGCGTAACCAGAAGGCTGGCGAGTTCAAGCTGCGTATGCTGGACACGAAGGTAAGCCGACTAGAGAAGGGCTTTAGTGGTTCGAATCCGTACCAAACCGTCTTACGTCGGCATACTGGTATACGATACAGGAGGCCTTCGCGGGCAGCGCTATTAGCGTGGAGGAGTGGACGGACTTCCTTGGGGTGCTCTCGGAGCTAACAAGGTGAACTGGCACGCAAAGCATAAGCGGTTGTACGCGCCAAAAGAACACGTTTACGTGTACTTGTCCGTACTGGGCGGCATGGTCCAGAAGCGCTACGTGGCAAAGCAAGGTTCTGGAGCTGGCCGGGTTCGCGCTTGTAACGTTACGTACGCTCAGTCAGGTGTCAAGATATGCGCTATTCTGACAGGCGCTATATTCTGACAGGCGCTATATTCCGACACCGCCATATTCTTTTTTCAGGCGTTATATTCTGACACCGCTATATTCTTTTTTCAGGTGTCAGGTTAGCGCTATTCTGACAGTTGGTTGAGGCTTCGGGTCCGTGGCTAAACAGACCGCTACTAAGGTCCAGCGAAGCGGACCTCAAGACCGTGCTTCGCACCGCCTAGCCCTGACTGGTACGCGTTTAGCGGACGTCGACCACAGGGAGACGACCGCCTCCTTAGGGGAAATCACTTGTTGGTACGGTCCGGTTGGTACCTACGTACAGGTCTGGTGCGTAGAGGCTCGTAGCGTTAGTGCTGGTCGACCTTTGGTCGACGTCAGAATGGGGTCGACCGTCGAAGGGAGACGGGTCGAGCGTAGGATACCATAAACGTAGACCAGCGTTAAGCGGTTAGCCTGGGCTTATGGGCTTGGGTTCCCTTCGCACCGTAGGTAAGGTCTGTTAGGCTCGTTGCGGGAATGACCAGCGAAGACGTTACGTGCTGTTCGACCTTCGTGGGAGGGTGTCCTGGGCTTTTATCAATAGCTCAATCTGAAAAAGTTACGGTGCAACGCTTTGTCAAGACGTGAAAGAGCTATAAGGTTTGGTTGGTAAGTAAAGGTTCGTAAGAGGTGTATTGAACCGAGGAGCCTCAAGCTTGGGTACGAAAAAGGCGTAGTGTGCCTATCCAAGAAGTATAAGAGCTATGACGCAAGGATCGGAAGACGTGTACGTGTACCTCTCGGAGCAAGGCGGTATCGTGAAGAAGCGTTATCGAGCACCTAAGTGCTATTGATGACATGTAGTATCGATACGGTTAAGGTAAGTAGATAAGGTACGGTTAGCTGGCTAGGCACGTCAAGGTGGTACGTGCGGACGAAGACGATAGGTAAACGGCCAGGTAGCGAGGGCTTAATGGGTTGGGTTGGGTTGTCTGGGTAGCTGGACAGTGGTATTGCTCAAATTCGTAATAGCACTCGAGACCACGAAAAGCATGTTGACCTAGCTTACCTGCTGACAAGGTCCACTATCCTGAACGGGCTAACGACGCAGAAGAAAGTAAGGACCCTTACAAGGACGACAGCGTAGACCAAGCAGCTAGCGCGGACAACCCTGAACAGGATCACGACGAGCTCACGATCCAAAGGAGGCTGACTACGCTGAAGCAGACGCCAAGGCAAACGAGCACTCCAGGGCTAGCAGGACCGCCTGCAAAGCCAAAAAGGCACACCAAGCGTCAACGTGCGCGTTTTCAAGCTTAGCAGTGTTTCGTGGTACTAGTTTGTCGGCTTTTGCGCTGATTATTCGTGTACTTCGCGGGTGATTCCGGGTCCGCGTAGTCAACATAACATGTGCTGGAAAGCCAGGTGGTTCATACGTTGTTGTGAGTTCCGTAGCTGGTTTTTGGAGGCAACGACCGGTGGAGCTCTCCAGAACCGTATAACCACCGAGGTGGCTCCTATTGCCATAAGGACACCACTTGAGGGTTCCCCGTATAACCTCGCAGCAATAGGAGCCACCTAGCACATTTCAGAAGTAACACCTTAGCGCACAGGCCACGCTGAGGAGCCTTTGTGTCTAGCTCAATAGCGTAAGGTCTCGAAGAGGGGCTAAGGCTTGATCCGCTAGGGTAACGCACTATAATGTTACAAAAAAGGTTCAAAGGTTCGGTGCGTTGTGCGGAAGCTTCACGTTGCGTAGTGGGGTTGACCCAAGGTCAACAGGTTGTCTGGGCTTGTTTACTTTGCTTTATCTAAGAAAGGTCACTTTGAACGGCTAAAGAAAGACATACAGAAACAAAGGTTACTGAACGTCAAGAAGAGCGTGCACCCTTTTGGACACAGATTCAGCACAAGGCTTAGGCCGTAAGCGTATCACGCTAACAAAGCTAACCCCGCTCGAGCGTTTAAAGGGTGGCTTGCGATACGACGAAAAAGGCGGTCTTCGTCTAGTGCCGAACATCTCGAAGGCTTATTACGAGAACTTTTTCTCGTCACGTCGGGACCTCTGGTCTTTGAGCAGGACGAGGCGACGGCCGAACAAGTGGTTGTGCACCTAGCGTAGATTACGCTGGTTGAAGTTGGGCAGTCTTACAACATACAGTCTGACGTCACCAAGCTTTACTTTATACGTGACCACCTTTAGGAACCCGACACTTACTTAGATGACACAAAGGTATTCCCTTTTTATAGCGATACGATCGTGGGCCTTTAATAGCTGTTCCGGTGTGCCTCGGCTAAAGGGTAGCGGGTGTCAGGTAAGAGGTACGTTACTGGGTGAATGTACACGCAAAGCAGTAAGAACACACAGTAAGTTATCCAAGCGCAACACCAAGTGGGTGGTCTCCCTGCGTTGTACGCGGAGCTCACCCGTACCTGTCGGGCTAATCGGACTTACTGTCGGTCTCGAGGTGCGCTTCAAAGGATGGCCAAAAAGAGGGTTACAAACAGCTGGTTGAGCGGCACAACACCAGAGCCAAAGGTTAACGAACGGGACTGACCATAAAGTAGCAACACTCACGAAAGCAGCCAGCGTGCTCCAGTGCTACTGTGCTCTTTCGCTGCCTGTGCTGTAGCGCGAAAGTGTTGTAGTGCAGCAAAGCTGCTTTGACTAATTGCTGCCAGTGCAGTACTAAGGAGCCTTGGGCTGCTCAATAACGCTTGTTGACAACGCGGCCGAGGACTGAAAGTAAACGAACACGTGTTCCTGAGGAGCGTACAGTGGCTTATGCTGTGCATGCTTGTTTATCTGGTATCGGTTGTAGAGCACCCCGAGAAAGCGGCGACTCTTGGACGGTTATGGCGCTACCTTATAAAGCATCCCTGCGGACTGACGTGCTCACTTCAGGGATCTCACTTATTAAAGAGTCTCCAAGCTGTGTAAGAATCGCTTATCCTGAGCATAACGTAGGGGCGGCTGCTTTGAACCTTCGTGTGAGCCATACCCGTACAAACCACCCTAGCTTTAAGGTAAGCAGACGAGGTCGCTGTCCACCGGTTTGTTACGACGCAAGTAGGGCAAGCTGTTGAGGCCTGAAGGCGCTGTAAAACCAGACAGGTCAAAGCCTTCCTTTATTTAATGCTTCAAAGCAAGCGCTCGTGCTGCATCGTCCGGGCTGAGCAAAGACCCTTGTCTGTACCGTTCTCGTCAACCTGCGCTATGTGAAGGAGCTTCGCTTGGAGCGTACGGATGTCCATCACGACACGTAGACCACACCCACACGTAGACCACACACACCGAGCAACGCGTTACAACCCCAACGGTACGTAGCGGGTCAGGAATGACCAAGGGTGCGAAGCACAGTCGCCTGAGAGGGCATGTGGTCGATACGTTGGTCGAGACAGACGGTCGAGACGGGCGGTCGAGACGGACGGTCGAGACGGACGGTCGATACGGACGGTATAGCCTAGTACTACGGACGACGGTCGATACGGACGGTCGATACGTTGGGCGAGACGTAGTACGAGCCTAGTACGGTGATATATGCATAGCATAAGGACGGCAAGAGTCTTGACCGTAACACGTTCGTAGACCTTTGCTTTGTGTGTCCACCGGACCTGCCCGCCCCGTCGTACTCGCGGTGCTCGTCCTACGGCCTACCCGTCGCTTTTGTCTTAGCCCTACCCTAGTCCTGGCTCGTCCCCTAGTCCTAGCGGTCTTCGTCGAAACGCTAGTAAGGCTTGCTGTTGCTTAGTCACGTCACCCCGGACCAGGAAGGGCCTTGGGCGTCTCTGCCATCCTTTAGTGTCGTCTTTGGACGGAACGCTCGGCAACGGAGCACAAGCACTAGGACCCTTTGTCTACCTTCGGTCAAAGTAACGCTTGCGAGGTACGCTCTGTACGCTATAAGCCTTACTAGCGTAGGATCAAGCCACTTTCTACGGACGAACGATCGGACGCTGAAACTAGAGCAATCTGAGCAACAAGACCGACTATTACGCCTCTTCCCTGATGTGCCGCTCCAGCCTAGAACAAGGGCATAGGAGGAGACCATCGGCACTAAGAAGCTATTAAACCGAGTTTAGTAGGACAACCCACGCGACCGGACACCCCCGAGCGACCGGCCGAGCGACCGGCCGAGCGACGGGTCGTCAATGAAGGAACGTACGCGAAGTCACCATTTAACGAGGACGGCAGACACCCAACCTAGGCTTAGCGCTCGCGCCTGCCTTGCTGTTTTAAGGACTCAAGCGTTACCCGTCTAAGCTCCGGCCCTGCTTTTATCCTCCGGTTACGAGCTTTACTTCCTTTGCTGCTTTGAACATCGAACGAACGACAAGATACACGCTACCGCCTATCCCCATACCAACCGATAAGCCTAGACACACGGGAAGGCGGGCGCTACGGGACAGGTGCTTGACGAAAGCAAACCTTTCGCCGTCCTACTTAGGAGCTTATACTCTGGTACCAAACTTGACGGCCTTGACAACGCGTTACGTACAAGCCTAGTGTCAGCTATCCAACGGGCCCGCCTACCTACAAACGGTCGCTCAAGTCGATAGATCATGGAAGGCAGGGCAAAAGACAACGATGACAAAACGAAGTTAACCCAACAAAGCCTAAAACAACAGCCTCGTTAACCCAACCAAGCGAGCAGACTCTGGTGCCGTCTACGAGACCGTACGTGCGTGCCCGGAACTAGCCTCCTTTTCGTGACTGAACCTAGGTGCCGTGACCAGAACGTACCAGCTTACCAACGGCGTGACGTCACCTAGGCTTACGAACCGACCTACATGGGGTCACCAACTGCCGGTACAACAAACCTTCCTCTATCTAGGGAGTAGATACTAAGGCTCCCGAACATACTTTGCATGACCACAAACTTCACAACTTACCACTTACGACTTCATGAATGACCACTGCAAACGTTCGTGACCTTTATGGCCTCGACAGCCTACGTGCGAAGCGAACACCACGAAACGTAGATCGCGTACACCTTGCCTACACCACTATGACTCCCGCTCAGCCTGCTGTGCCCCTTTGACAGTCTATACGCACCCACCTTGAACAGCCTTCTGTAGGTTACCTTCTGGCATGCGTGACGGCCTTGCTTAGCTCTGCCTACCCTTCCTGCTGCATCCTCGTCACCCTAGCCTGTCCTACAGCGCCTTAACCGGAGACTTACCCCCCGTTAGCCTCCCCCGACCCCCCTTTGCCAGCTAGCGCTGATCCCGTCCACACAACAAGCGTTGGTCAAAGGACCAAACGCTACGAAACGAAGGACGACCTTAGCAAGCACAACGCCATACGCGTGTTGTCGGCCTAAGGACGGGGCCTAGTAGGCCTTGTGCTCATTGGACTTTGGCCTCACGTTGGCCTGCTTATGCTATTGGCCCTAACGTCTTTCGCCTTGCACACCAGACGTTGCGTAACGGACAACGCCGGGGCTATACGCCGGTACGCTAGGATGCTATCTGCTACCTGTCAAGGCGGTCTTTGCCCTGGACTGTGCTTCGCAACAAACACTCGGGACCGGAGGACAAGCCCAACCTTCGGGCCCTGCCTGTTACCTAACCTCGGCCTTCAGCCTGGGTGTTTGTACGGCCCTTCGTTGGGGCGCCGTATAGTGTAGACGAGGGTACGATCAGCCAACGATCCAATCGAGCTTCGCCCTGCACTGTGCTTCGCACAAAGCGCTCTGTTAGGAGGACGAGCCACGTGAGGACTAGGCTGACCCGTGCGCTCACGTGACCGGAACACCCACGTCCAGTCACGGTCCCTAGACTGGTTTGGGGATTCAGATCTCAAAACGTGCATGCCTGTTCACCTGTTACGTTGCCCTCCAAAGGGACACTCTAGATATTAAGCGATGAACACAAGCCCAGGCACAGTTGGTTGTATACCTGCGGTCGATGCCCTCCGAACACGTACCAACTATGCTAATCCGTGCGAAGCACGGTATAAAGGTCTGCGTCGCTGGAACGCACCTCACGAGGCACACGAAGGACAGCGTGAACGGCACCACGAAAGTACTCGTTACTATGCTGGTTACTTTACTGACTGCTATCCCGCTGCTCACTAAACGTCAGCTGTGGCAGCAACAGCAGCAACAGCAGCAAAGGCAGCAACCCACATTGCTACAAAAGACGATACAGACCCTTGCTTAGCAACATACCCTTTATGGAACATGCCACCCAGAACCGACAGGTAAACGTCAACGTGCTCTTTAGGCCAGTACAGTTGTTTGTGTCTCGCATGCCTGTTCACCTTATGACGTTACGAAACCACAGCCCTTAGTCTGCCTTATAGCTATACGTGCCTGTTGACCCCGAGCAACGGACGGTTCGAAAGCACTAACACTCCAAGGAACTCAGACCACTCCAGTGTGACGCAGCACATCCAGAACAGACGATGCTGGATAAGCAGATGGTTCACGCTATGCCTCTCTGTCCTGGATAGTTGGCTTTATTGACTAACTGTATGCCTTTCTAAGGTCACTTTAACATAGTGTCGGTCAGCAAATCGTGAGTAGCCTTTTCGCTTGCTACGAGCCTGTTTCCTCAGCAGCCTACCCGTAACACCCGGGCAAGCAAGCAAGGCATACAATGTCTAACAAACAAAGACGTTCCGAGGTCCGTGTCACGTACCGTGGCCTAGCGGTCGCCTGCTCGCTGCCCGTTACGGCAACGCCGGCACGGCTAGCCTTTGCTATCGGACTTCGTCCGTTCCGACAACCAAGTGTCCATGGACAGGCACCCTGTGCCAGGACAAAAAAGCACATGCCAAGACAGTACGGGCTCTTCAGACCAGCCCTTGAGTACCAACGTTTTATATCGGACTTTGTCCGTTCCAAGGTACGTGTCACGGACCGTGGCCTAGCGGTCGCCTGCCGGCAGCCTGTTACGGTAACGCTGGCACGGCTAACCGAGGATCGAGCTGCCCTTGGGCGGGCACCCAGTACCAGGAAAGATAAGCACATGCCAAGACAGGCGGAGCCTTCGCCCAGCATGTGCAAAGCACTTCAATACGCACCAATGCTGCAACGGCTCTAACAACGGCCATGTATGCACGGGCCTTTAGGCCCATTATCAGCAGGAACACCGGTACCCCTCTTGAGATTAAACAAATATAACGAAACCCAGATCCCGCGTCGGCTGGCGTGGGTGCGGAACAACACTAACAACAAGGTCCGCCGCCCTAAGGCGGAGACTAACCACACCAGTCTGAACGGGGACCCGCGCCTAAAGGGCAAGGATGGGCAACCGTCACACCTGTCCATCAAGCGTTCGCCGTCGTCGTCACTTTGCTTCTCCTCCGGTATGCGAGCTTGCCTTCCTTTATGCCCGAGCGCACGTGGGTTAACAGACACAGACCCCGTGCCGGCTGGCGTGGGTGCGGAACAACACTCAGACCGAGGGACCGCGCCTTATGGCGCGGGTGGAACACGAGAACAACACTAATGAAAAGGTCCTAGCCTTAGTGCGGAGACTAACCACACCAGTCTGAATGAACTACAGGCCTGAAGGTGGTACTTCCGCACTAAGGCAATGTATAACTTCGGCACTTCGGCAATGACGAAGAAACACTGTTGACACGCTAAGCAAACAAACGACTAAGCTACAGGCCAGAAGGTTGAACGAAGCGA
>JFJP01040658.1_pt1 | contig 10863 bp, 9 predicted proteins | sample 431651 | NCBI WGS metagenome assembly JFJP01 (sample SAMN02602958, study PRJNA72255) | Microbial mat metagenome, whole genome shotgun sequencing project. | biome: fresh water; feature: sink hole; material: water; isolation source: purple microbial (photo- and chemosynthetic) mats found in...
AGCCAAAACAGGATTGGATAAATTTTGTGGTCACTTCGAAAGCCAAAGCTAAAATCAAGTTTGCCCTGAAGGAAGAAAAGCTAAAAGAGGCTGAGAACGGGAAGGAAATATTGCAGCGCCGGTTCAAGAACTGGAAATTGGAATTCCAGGACTTGTATATCAGGAAGTTGCTCCACCATTACAAATACAATGATGCTATCGATCTGTATTTCGATATAGCTACAGAAAAGCTCGATCTTCTTGAAATAAAGAATATTGTTACCGAGGATGAGAAGCAGGTTGAAGCCAAACCCGTTCCCATCGAAGAGGAGGCGCTAGGAAAACTAATTCGGAATACCCAGGCCGAAAGCGACGATTATCTTGTTATCGACAATCGGCTATCGAACGTCGAATACCGCCTTGGCAAATGTTGCAACCCTATATTTGGAGATCATGTTTTTGGCTTTGTTACTATCGGAGCAGGGATTACAATTCACCGCCTGAATTGCCCGAATGCCAAACAACTTATTTCCAAATATGGTTACCGGATCGTAAAAGCACGCTGGAGACAAACAGAAGGGAATCGTACATTTCTCGCAACAATTCGCATTACCGGAGTTGATGATATCGGAATAGTTAGCAACATCTCTGATGTTATCTCAAAGGATTTGAAGGTGAACATGCGATCTATTGCCGTTGACAGTAACGACGGGCTTTTTGAAGGTACACTTACCGTCTTTGTGAGCGATACGGCACATCTCGACGCCCTAATCAAAAAAATTGTTAAGGTGAAAGGGGTAATGTCGGTTAAAAGGATCGAATAATTGCCGGATCTGCACCAATTTAGAATCCAGGCTTTGAAATAAATTGTTATTAGTTCTTGATTATGAGAAAAATTGGTTTACATTTGCAGCAACATGCTTACCCCGCTTCCCGTAAGAACAGCGCGCTCAGGGTGAGCTTTTTATTTTTATATCCATGAACAAAGTGCCCTATACCAAAACGGCACTTTCGTATGCCGACCAGCTCCAACAACTTCTAAATCGTGGTTTAACCATCGAGGATGAGCCAAAAGCCTTGCACTTGCTCGAAGTCATTAGTTATTACCGTATGAGTGGTTACTGGTATCCACTTTTAGCCGACAAGCAAAACCACCGTTTTAAACTAGCAGCTACTTTCGAAACAGCTTTTAATATCTATAAGTTCGACCGTGAGCTTCGCTTACTTGTTTTAAGAGAACTTGAAAAAATAGAAGTAGCCGTTCGTGCCAAAATGATTTATGTGCTATCGCACAGCATTGGCCCGTTTTGGTATCTCGATTCGGCAAATTTTTCCAATCCGGTAAAACATGCCGATACCCTATCGAAAATTGGCAATGAGTATTCCCGTAGCGATGAAGAATTTGTAAAGGCATTCAAAAATAAATATTCCGACCCCATGCCACCCAGTTGGATGATGCTGGAAGTATCATCGTTTGGTATATTGTCGAGTCTATACAGTTATTTGCAACCAACCAGAGATAAAAGGGATATTGCCCAACATTTTGGTTTAGCCGATAAAGTCCTTTCATCGTGGTTGCACAGCATCGTGTATTTACGAAATATTTGTGCCCATCATGCCCGTTTATGGAACCGTGAAATGCAAATACAACCTATCATACCGCGAAACCCGCACCGTCCGTTTATAAACCAAACCAGTTATGTTTCTCCTGAAACAGGTATGACCTTGCCATTGAATAACAAAACCTATTTTATTCTCTCAATGGTAATTTACCTGATGAATACAATAAACCCGAAACATACAATACAAAGCAAATTCAAGGCTTTATTGGCAAAGTACCCGAATATTGACACCCGTGCCATGGGCTTTCCCGAAACATGGCAAACTGAAACCCTGTGGAAATGAGAATCAAGAAAATTTAATCTAAATAAATGACAAACAGTCGGATATGAATGAATACCAGTTGCCACACATGCGGTTGAATCAGACTTCCAAGGGAAATCCAAAAAGCATCCTGATGCATGAATTGAAGACACTTGGAGGCGATTCTATCTATTTTATTGACGACGTTCAAATTGATTACCTCATTCCTGAAAATATACAGTACAACTTGGCACATGAAGCAGCAAGTATTCTTGATAGAACAAGTAGTTTTGATTTTCTGGTGAACATGAAAACACAACAAAACAGGAACGATCTTTCTGATATAAACTTCTCTCCGCCTGATGTGTACAGTAAAAGCGAATCGGAAGTAACCCTAGTGGTGTATGACATTCATTCGGGCCGGAAAATCTATTCTCAACGAATTATCGCATCTGTCTCATTAGAAGAGGATGACACAGATACAAAGTTTGCCAAATCTTCAAGCTCATTGGTTTATAAAGCTTTAAAAAAAGGATTTAAGGATTTGAGAAAATATTCAACTACCAATTAACCTAAAAAGACCATGAAAAGACTATTTATGTTTTCCGTGTATTTATTGATGTTCCCAATTATTCTGTTTTCCCAGTCAGGCAAGGTCTCAGACAACCTCTCCCTAACCAGCAAAATCCTTAACATGGAGCGGAAGTATTCGGTTTACCTTCCTCCCGATTATGAAACTTCTAACCGGAGCTACCCTGTTCTTTACCTGTTGCATGGCTCAGGCGACGACCAATCGGGCTGGGTACAGTTCGGTGAGGTGGGTTATATTGCCGACAAAGCCATACGGGAAGGCGCATCCACCGCAATGATAATTGTTATGCCCGATGCAGACGCGGGTAAAAGAGGCTATTTTAATTCCATCGGAGGCGATTTCCGGTACGAGGATTTCTTCTTTCAGGAATTCATTCCGTTTATTGAAAAAACCTACCGTATCCGCGCCGAGAAGCGTTATCGGGCCATAGCAGGTTTATCTATGGGCGGCGGGGGAACAACAATTTATGCACTACATCACCCTGAAATGTTCTCTTCTGCTTGTCCCCTTAGCGCATCAGTAAGACGGTTCAACGAAAACCGCGACAGGCAAATGAAAGAATTGGCCGATCTTAAGCTCTCCCCCGAGCAAATAGACAGCTATTTTAAAAACCATGATGCTGTTTATCTGGTTGAGAATATGCCTGCAGACCAAAAAAGTCCGGTTCGCTGGTATATTGACTGTGGAGACGACGATTTTCTCTATGAGGGAAACGCTTTGCTTCACATTGCCATGCGGAAAAAAGAAATAGCCCATGAATACCGCGTCCGCGATGGCGCCCATAACTGGACCTATTGGAGAGAGTCTCTGCCAGAAGTGTTGAAATTTATTTCTGTTAGCTTTCATCAATAACGCAGAATATTTGTTATGTGTTGATGCGAAACCTGATACTGATTTTTTCTTTAAGCATTTTCTGCTACACTGTTGCCTTGCCACAAATCAGCGGTAGAGTTGTTGATTCCCAGACGGGAGCAGGACTTCAGGGTGCTACAATCCTTTCTGACAGCGATTTGCGTGCTTCAACCAATGCTGATGGCTACTTCAGCTTAGCTTTGAAAAACGAGGATAGGCTAAGCCTGCGTATTTCTTTCGTGGGATATGCTCCGAAACTTCTTGAGGTTTCCAAAACAAGCTCGTTACTGCTGATTGAAATGGATCCTGAAATTCAAACAATTCAGGAAATTATTGTTACAGTATCCGGCATCACTGAAAGTCTTTTGAATTCAACCGGTTCAGTGAGCTCTCTTTCTCTTCAGAACCTTCAGTTTCATAACAGTCTTGTATTGAACGATGCTGTTAATCAGGTTCCCGGATTGAATATGTCGGGGGGAGGGTACAACACCAACCGTTTAACTATCCGTGGTATCGGATCCAGAAGTCCATACGGGTCGAACCGCATCCGAGCCTATCTCAACGATATTCCGCTCACCACTGGCGACGGTACCACAAGCATCGAGGAAATCGATATTGCAGCAATGGGTCGGATTGAAGTTCTGAAAGGCCCATCCTCAGCAGTTTATGGTTCGGGTCTCGGGGGAGCAATACGAATGTGGTCGCTCCAGCCCACCGATGATGATTTTTCCTTCACCCTCAGCTCCGAAGCAGGCTCTTTCGGGGCTTTCAGATCTTTTGTAAGGGCTGGACACAAATCGGAAAAGGGATCTCAATCTTTGTTCTATTCGAACTCACGGACGGATGGATTTCGTCAGAACAGCAGGTATTCCAGAAACTCGCTGCTTTTTACTTCCAACAGGAGTCTTCGAAATACAGGGTTTAAATTTACTCTGATATACACCGGCGTGGAAGCACAGATTCCAAGCTCGGTAAATCTGAGCAGTTTCAATTCCGACCCCAGGCTTGCGGCTCCCAACTGGCTTGCCGTTAAGGGCTTTGAGAAGTACGGGAAGCTTCTTGCCGGCATTTCTGCAGACACGCAGTTAAAACCAGATCTATCGAACAAATTGTCGATATTTACCTCTTTTTCCGATCCGTATGAGTCAAGACCCTTTAATATAATTGATGAGAAATCAATGTCGGCTGGGATACAGGATCAAATACATTTAAGCCATGGGAAATTTGAGATTGTTGCAGGTGCGGAAGTCTTCCTTGAAGGATACAATTGGAAAATATTTGAAACTGTGTTGGGAGAGCAGGGAGAGCTATTGGCAGACAATCGCGAGAAACGCTTTTACCTGAACACTTATGCGCTTACGCGATTCAAACCAGGAAAGAACTTTACCGCGGAATTCGGTTTAAACCTAAATGTTCTCAACTATTCGCTCGATGACTTCTTTGCGGGAGACAGCACCGACTTGGGGGGGGATTACAGGTACGATCCGGTGTTGTCGCCCCGTTTGGGAATCAATTACCGTATGGGTCCACAATCAAGCCTCCATGCCAGCGCAGGTCACGGATTTTCGGCTCCCTCCCCCGAGGAAACCCTTCTTCCCGATGGGCAAATCAATACGGGTCTGAAACCCGAAACCGGATGGAATTTTGACACCGGAATCCGCGGGAAAATACATTCCGGCAGATTGAGTTACGATTTGACTGCTTATTACATTGCGCTCTCTGATCTGCTTGTGACGAAGCGCATTTCTGAAGAAATTTTCACGGGAATAAATGCAGGGAAAACGAACCACCTGGGTATTGAAGCACTGCTGAGTTTGGAGGTTCTTTCCCCAACGATCAGGGAAGAATTCGAACTCGGATTTACCAGTTCATTTAGCGTTTCCAAAAATAGCTTTATCGACTTTACAGATAACGATATCAGCTATTCGGGAAATAGCTTGCCGGGAATCCCTTCAGCAACGCTTTATAACGAAATGCAGATGAAACTCTTCAGCGCTTATGGAATTATTGTAACGCACAGATTTACAGGCAAGCAGTTTATGAATGATTCGAACACCAGCGAAAATGGAGGTTGGCAAATAATTGATTTTCGCTTAAGCTATTCCGGAAAGATTGGGGAAAGGCAACACCGGATTCAGATTTATGGCGGTGTGAAGAATCTGTTCGATACAAATTATGCCGGAATGATCCTTGTAAATGCTCCCTCCTTTGGTGGGGCGGCTCCACGTTATTACTATCCGGCCTTACCCAGGAATTATTTCGGGGGAGTAATACTGGAATTCCTATAAACATTGAAAATTCGAAAGCGTTTTAAGGCAGTAAGGATCAGATATTCACAAAGATTAGGTTTGGGTTGTTCCAATCTTGGTTTATCATGATCCTTAATGTCTTTGAATCAGCATTAAAATTATCAGGATTGTTTCTTCTCAATAAAATGATGAATCACCAATGCCAATCCCCCGAAAAGAAAAATCATAGAAAAATAGGCTACTTCAGGATCAATAATTGTGGTCGCAGCAATTATACTGCCAAGCAAAATACCAATTCCTATCCCAATAAAGAACATCCCGAATTTAAGTCCTGAGAAAATTGAGGGAGAGCCTGAGAAAGCAGGGAATTCCAATTTCGAATCCGGAGGATTAACCCCTTTCTCGATCAGCATTAGCCTCTCTTTTCGTCTTACCAATAAATGAAGCGCACCATAAAAGAAAGCAAAGGCAATCGCCATCATTAAAACATTTGCAATTTGTTCCATAATTATAATTTTTAGTTTTACTTGTTGTTCTGAATCTTTGACGCATTGCATCGCCTGACGGTTACAAAAATATTTCGGAAGTTGCAGTAAACTGTACTTCCAGATCTTTTTGCTCTTTGTTTTAACTTTTCCGCGATAAGTTGTAACTTCACTCCGGTTAGCTGCGTCTATATATCCACTGATGCAAGATGATAACTATTATATAGACAGGGTGCTGCAAGGTGATGCAAATGCTTATACCTCTTTGGTAAACAGGCATAAAAGCATGATTTATTCCTTCGCCCTTAAAATGGTCAAAGTACCTGAGGATGCAGAGGAAATTGCGCATGATGCCTTTGTTAAGGCCTTCCAGTCGTTGGGTAGTTTTAAAAATAAATGCAAGTTCTCAACCTGGGTTTATAGAATTGCATTTAATCAGAGCGTTTCGCATTTAAGGAAAAAGAAACTTGATGTAGTTTCTCTCAATGAGCCCAGATTCAGCTACTTTGAGCTCAGTGAAACTGAAAATGTTCTTAGCCGGCTTGACGAACAGGAAAGACAAACGATGCTCCAAAAAGCCGTTGATAAACTCCCTGATGACGAACGTGGAGTAATTACCTTGTTTTACCTGCAGGAATGCAGCATTAAGGAAATTGCAGAAATTACTGCGTATTCTGAATCGAATGTGAAGATTAAGCTCTTCCGCGCAAGGAAACGACTCTGGGAGATGTTAAAAAATACAGTTCCTTCTTCAGCGGATTCAGTACCGGCTGGTGAAAAGGGTTGATGTGCACCAGGCCGAAATACACCTGAGATTTTAGATTAGGATAATTTACTGGTTTTTATACTTTGGGTTTGTAATAAAAAGAATAGGAAAATGGTACATGATGAAAAAAGTTTGGACCAGATAACAGGGAAAATATTAAAGCAATCAGGTATTGGTGAGCCTTCGGTTCAATTTACCGACAGGGTTATGGAATCAATACTTGCGGCTCAGGTTCCTGTTGAATGGACTGTAGTCAGAAAGCTGCAGTATTTATGGTTAGTCTTAATACTGCCTGTTATAGCTGCCCTTGTCTGGTATCTTTCATCCGATGCCGCTGCTCTTAAAAAAGTTATGGTTTATGTTGAGCCATTAAGCATTTTATACAACGCGGTAACATCCGCATTTGCTGGATTCTTTAGTATGATTGGCACAATATCCATTTCACCATTTGTTTTAAAAACCGGTTTTGCCATTTCCTTCCTTTTGGTTATTGAAAGTTTTTATACCAAGAGAAAATCCTTTCACTGAACTTTGTTCTTTTAACGAGGCTTACTGAAAACTAAAAAAATCAATGTTGTCCGGTAAAAAATAGTAATGATTTTACATTTAATATTTCGCTGCTCTGCAGCTTAATTGTATACATCTAATTGATCAACTACAAATATTTTGCTGCGCTGCAGCCTAATTTGGCAACAAAGCCACTCAAATATTTGTTCAACTGGTAACAAAAACAAAAAGCTTGTCTGCCTGAGGCCGACGAAATTGTGGAATATGGCTGTAAAATCTCAGAAGCTAAAAGATTCTTAAAAGTTTTACCTGACACCAATAAAAAAGTACATGGAAAGCACTCCCAAGGTTATTGATTCAAATATTCTAAATCGAAAAAGCCACTTTTCCTTTTCCCAAAAGCCGGTTGAAGAGGAGCATCTGCTGCTCGTATTTGAGGCTGCGAGGCTTGCCCCTTCGAGCTATAACGCTCAACCCTGGAGATATGTCTATGTAGAAAAAAATGACGAGGATTATCTCAGGTTATTGAGCCTTCTGGCAGAGGCAAACAAGGTATGGGCAAGTTCTGCTCCCATATTGATACTTAGCTTTGCCCAGGTTTTTGATGTAAAAAACAATCGTGCCAATCGTTTTGCTTTTCACGATCTTGGTTTGTCAACATCCAACCTTATGGCGCAGGCAACCTCGCTCGGATTGGCTACCCATCCCATGGGAGGTTATGATGTTGAGCGCGCAAAAGAAGTATTTCGGATACCTGAGGGATTTGAACCCGGAGCAATGATTGCTATGGGGTATCCGGGCGATCCGACTACCTTGCCTGAGGATCTGCAAAAACGAAACTTCGCCCCACGAATGCGGAAGGATCATTCAGAGATCGTCTTTAAAGGTGGATGGGAAAAGAAGTGATTAGAATCGGGCTGTTAGTTTAATATTAAACCTTCTTGAAGTCAGGTAATTAGGCACTGCGTAAACACCCGGAACACCTTCCTGGTCGGAGATAGTGCGCACCCAATGGTAGGAGATGGTATTATTGATATCCAACAAATTGAATATTTCTGCACTGATCCATATGTTGTTGAAATACCTGAAAGGATTGCCGGCAGATAGCATCGAATCTTCCTTTTTCAACACTTTCGAAAAACCAATGTCCACTCTGCGGTAAGCAGGAATTCTGAAAACAGCATCATAGCGGTTCACTGTGGGGGAACTATAAGGCAGCCGACTGCCATACAGGAAATTAAGATGGACTTTGTAATCGGGATTATTGGGCAGGTAGTCCTGGAAATACAGCCCGAAATTAAACAACTGATCGGTGGGGCGGGGGTAATAGCCCGGTTCGATTTTCCTTGTAACATTATCTTTTGTCACAAAATAATAGTCGCCTTCAATATCTTCCCGGGTTTGCATGATCGAAAGGCTCACCCATGATTCAGCATTTCTGACAAATTCCCCGTTTATCTTCATATCGATACCCGCAGCATATCCTTTGGCCATATTTTCACCGGCATATTTGATCCTTACGTTATCAACCTTATAGGGAACGAGATTTGCCAGGTTCTTGTAATACATTTCAGCGGTAAGTTTAAAAGGCCGCTCCCATGCAGTAAAAATGTAGTCTCCGCCTGCAACAATATGAAACGATCTTTGGGCTTTAAGGTCTTTGTTCACATTTCCTTCCGGATCGCGCATCTCGCGGTAAAACGGCGGCTGGAAATAAACTCCCGACGATATATGGAACATAAGGTCCTTTTCCCAGCCGGGCTTTATGGAAAAGCTGAACCTGGGGCTCAGTAATACCTGTTTGTTCAGGTCCAGATAGGTTACCCGCATTCCCGCAGTTAAAAAATATTCGTGAGTCAGGTCTCTGAAAGCCCGGGTATCCTGAAAATAGGCTGTGTATTTTCCTGAAACAAGCTCGTTTTCCGATTTTACCACCGAATTCAATTCAATGGTTTCCGAATCGAAAGGAACAGAAAAGCCAGTTGAATCGATCATTTCCCATTCGCTTAACTTATCGGAAATTCGGTTGTACTGATATCCTGCACCCCATTTCATTTTGTGTCTCGAACCATTGTATTCACCCAGGTAGTTAGCCGAATAAACATAAGCATTCAGGTAATTCCTGGCATGGTTGAGAAATCCCCCGATACCGATGTTTAGTATACTGTCGCCATAAGTCTCCGATCCTATTTTGTTATCCAGTTCATTTATCAGGTATTCGCCTAAAATATCAAAGGTTTCACTCTCCAAGGTATTGAATCCGGAGGTAATAAATTTCATCCAAACGCGGGGTGTGGGTGCGTATTTGTAGGATAAAGCTCCCATGTAAGTGTAAAAACGATCTTTTTCCTGGCCTTCATAATAGATGATCAGGTTGAGGGGCTTGTTTGTAGTGCCAAATTCGGTATTGCTTTCCTTAGGGATAAAATTGTACTGGTTAAGGGCCATGTTTCCAAGAAAGCTCAGTTCGCTCTTCTCGGAGAGGGAATAGGTGAAAAGACCCTGGAAATCGGAAAATTTCGGGGAGTAATTCCCTTGTGTCTGAAGGCTGTTAAGGAGGTACGCGGTGGTTTTGTAACGGATTCCAGCAAGGTAAGTGAATTTTTTGCTTTTGTCGGTTCCTTCAAGATGCACTGTGCCCCCCAGCAGACTTGCCGAAAGCGAACCTGCTGTTTCCTGAGGTTTGCGGTACGTAATATCCAATACAGACGACATCTTGTCGCCAAATCTGGAGTCGAAGCCTCCTGCCGAGAAACGGATAGACGAAATCAGATCGGAATTGATAAAACTGAGTCCTTCCTGCTGGCCTGAGCGAACCAGAAAAGGTCGGTAAATTTCTATGTCGTTAACGTAAATAAGATTCTCATCATAATTGCCTCCCCTTACTGAATACTGTGAACTGAGCTCGTTATTGGAGGATACACCCGGGAGGGTTTTTATCAGGGATTCGATCCCGCCGGTTGTGTTTGGCACCAGCTGCATATCTTTGAGGTCGATACGGCTGAATGCGGAAGCGCGCTCGTATCTGGCACTTACCGAAACCTCATCGAGTTCTGCGATATTCTCCTCCAGCTCAAAATTAAGCTCCTTCCTTATGCCTGCGAAGTTTTCCAACGATATTTCCTGATTCAGGAATCCGATGCATGAAACAACGATTATGACAGGACCCTTCTCGCTCAGCTGAAGCTCATACTTTCCTTCGGAATCGCTCATTGTACCCGATTTGTAGCCCTTAGCGGCAATGTTGGCGAGGAAAACAGCCTTTCCCTCGGCATCCTTTATGGTACCGAAAATTGTTCCCTGACCTGAAACGGCAAAGGAAAACCTGGTGAAGAGTAAAACGACAACTATCAGCTTAAGGCCGGAATTCATCTTTTAAAATCTAAAACAGATAAAACTAAGTTTACTACTACTTTGATTGAAAAATATGCCACGGATTTACAGAAGGCGATGTGAATCTGTGGTAAATTTACTATTCGACAAAACTCATTTTAAACATATCCAAGAAAAACTAACAAACTCCTAAAAAATTGTGTAAGAATAGCATTTCATAAAAAAACAAAAGAAAGT
>JFJP01040659.1_pt1 | contig 10862 bp, 7 predicted proteins | sample 431651 | NCBI WGS metagenome assembly JFJP01 (sample SAMN02602958, study PRJNA72255) | Microbial mat metagenome, whole genome shotgun sequencing project. | biome: fresh water; feature: sink hole; material: water; isolation source: purple microbial (photo- and chemosynthetic) mats found in...
TATTTGCAATTTCATGGTACTTTAGCCCTTCATAACGACTCATTTCAAATATTTGTCGGCATTTCTCAGGAAGCGAATTCAATGCAGTTGAAATTATTTCGTTCAATTCTTTTGCTTTTAGCTCATCTGCAGGATCAAAACTTTCATCGTTATAATGTGATTTATAATATGTTTCATATTTTAAATCCAAGTTATGAACCCTAATTTGCTGCAAGCAATTATTCTTTACCGATGTGTATAAATACGATTTAAGTGATGATTTAATAGTTATTTCATTACGTTTCTTCCAAATCTGGTAAAAAATATCCTGAACAACCTCCTCTGCCGAATCATAACTCTGTAAATACTTATTTGCAAAATTGCATAATTGCTTATAATAATCTCTGAACAACTGCTCAAATATTTTCAGGTTTCCCTTTTTTATTCCTTCAAGAATTTCTGTATCTGAATAATTCATGATTTATACCTGTATTTTGATAAGCTTTGATAATTTATAACAAAATTTACAGTTTTCAAAAATCTATTTGTAATCTTCTGATTAACAGTTATAAAAAGGTTTTAATTTTATTATACTAATGCATCTGAATAACCTTTTCTGATTATAAGATTAAGAATGATTAAAACACCCTAATTATTTTAACAAATTTGTTAAAATAACCTTGCTATGGTATAATTTGTATTAAGTAATAAATTAATGGTAGTGTTCCGATACTTAAAATGGTTGATAGAAATAAATTTTCAGTTGCATGAATGTCATCGCTCCCAAATTTCTTAGCTAATACAACAATCATTGTCATGCAAGGCATTGCAAGTTGCATAATAAGAACTGTTTTCGCAATATAACCCATTTCTATTCCAGAAGCTATTGTAAATAGCTTTACAAGTAATATCATTATAAACGGAATAAGCAGCATCTTATTAAAAATTAAAAGATAAATCTCTGTTTTTTTAAATGATGATTTCATTGGATTTTGAGCTAAAACAGCTCCTATATATAACATGGCCAGATATATAGTTGTATTTCCTAATCCATTTAATGGATTAAATAAAAATTTAGGAAATTGAAATCCTACAGCTAATAATATTATTCCGATAAAAAAGGCAATTGTATTAGGGTTTATAAGATGTTTTAAATTGGCTGAAAAGCTAGATCCACTATTAGAATGAAAAATAAAAACCCCAATTGTCCATATAAAAAGATCTTGTGAAAAATGGAATATTATGGCATAAAGCAACCCTTCGCCACCAGGAAATAATGCTGAAAAAAGAGGATAGCCTAAAAAAGCAACATTGCCAAACATGGTATTTAATATATGTATATCTGCTTTTTTATCCTTTAAGTTTAGTGTTCCTTTGGATATTATGCCCATCAGCCATAGCAATGTAATTCCAATGGCAGAAAAAACAAAAACAAGTATACTGTTTTGTAAAATCTGTTTGTTTAATTCAATACTCGTTACGGAAATAATAATAAGAAAAGGCAGCGTGATATTAAAAATAATTGAGGCAATACTATCTTTAACAGTTACTGTGATTATATTTACCTTTGCTGCAATAACTCCAATAAGAGTTAATAATCCCAAAATAAAGATTTGAATAAGAATTACATTAAAATACATTGAAATTAGTTTTTATTAGCAAAACTACTAAAACCCTTCGACTAAAAGAATTGAAAATTGTTTACTCAAATAAATAAAAAAAATAGTTATTTTTGGCAATCAATCGGGATGTAGCGCAGTCAGGCTAGCGCGCCACGTTCGGGACGTGGAGGCCGTGGGTTCGAATCCCGCCATCCCGACTTTAAAGATGAAGCTGGTGTAGTTTCATCTTTTTTATTTAAGGAGGCTAGTGGGTTCGAACTTATCTCACGAATCCGTCTACGGATGAGTAATCCCGCCATCCCGACTATAGGTAATTTCCAATAGTTCTAAATAGTCATTGCGAACAATCCAATCCTAATATTAAAGCTAAGATTATTTTATTAGGATTGTGAAGCAATCTTTTAGTTATATTTTCTTTAAGATTCCTTCGCTAAGCTCGGAATGACTTGAAGTGGTTTCATCTTTTTAAAATTTATTTTAAATATCATTACCTATAATATTTGTATGTTTTCAATCCCTAAAACTTTAATTTTTTGACTCCAATTTCAGAATAATTTCTACTGGATATTAATAAAGTTGCAATGTCCTTAATAAAATCGTACATTTACTCGACTTTCTATAAATTATCCGACCCATAGGAGGCCAATCATCCGGTCCAATTTTTAAACTTATCTTATGAAAAAAGTAGAAAGTAAATTAGTAAGCACGAATCTTCTTAAATCTCCTACAGGAATACAGGGATTTGATGAAATAACAGGTGGTGGATTACCAATGGGAAGACCAACACTGGTATGTGGTTCGGCTGGTTGTGGAAAAACTCTTTTTGGAATTGAGTTTCTTGTACGCGGTGCAACCCAGTTTAACGAACCGGGTGTGTTTATGTCTTTCGAAGAAACAAATGAAGAAATAACCAAAAATGTTGCCTCACTTGGTTTCGATCTGGATTATCTTGTAAAGCATAAAAAATTAGCTCTCGATCATGTGCATATTGAGCGAAGTGAAATTGAAGAAACCGGTGAGTACGATTTAGAAGGTTTATTTATACGGCTTGGTTATGCAATTGATTCTATTGGTGCTAAACGTGTTGTTTTAGATACTATTGAATCGCTATTTGCGGGGTTACCAAATCAACTGATCTTACGTGCCGAGCTGAGGCGCTTATTTCGCTGGCTAAAAGAAAAAGGTGTTACTGCAATTATAACAGGCGAACGTGGAGAAGAAACATTAACCAGACAAGGTTTGGAAGAATATGTTTCAGATTGTGTTATCTTACTCGACCACAGGGTAACTGAACAGACATCAACACGACGATTACGTGTTGTTAAGTATCGTGGTTCAATGCATGGTACGAATGAATATCCTTTTTTGATTGATGAAGATGGTTTTTCGGTTTTACCTGTAACTTCTTTAGGATTAAATCATAGTGTATCAAATGACAGGGTTTCGAGTGGAATAACCTCTCTTGATAAAATGTTTGAAGGAAAAGGTTATTATCGAGGTAGCACCATACTAATTTCGGGTACTGCTGGAGTAGGAAAAACAAGTTTAGCTGCTCACTTTTCCGAAGCGGCTTGTAAACGTGGCGAACGTGTTCTGTATTTCTGTTTCGAAGAATCTCCGAGTCAGCTTATGCGTAATATGCTTTCTATTGGTATAAAATTAGAACCCTGGGTAAATAAAGGTCTTTTGCAGTTTCAGGCAACTCGACCCACATTTTATGGTCTTGAAATGCATCTTGCTAAAACTCATAAACTTGTAAATGATTTCAAACCCAATATTGTTATACTTGATCCAATAAATACCTTCGTAATTGGTGATAAGGAGGTAGAAGTAAAAACAATGCTTATGCGTTTAGTCGATTTTCTAAAATCGAACCAAATAACTGCATTGTTTACCAACTTAACTTCAGGTGTAAATGAATTAGAACATACTGATGTTTCAATTTCATCATTAATAGATACATGGATATTATTGCGTGATATTGAATTAAGTGGCGAGAGAAACAGGGGAATGTATATTCTTAAATCTCGCGGTATGGCTCATTCTAACCAAATACGTGAGTTCAATTTGACCAACCATGGTGTTGAATTAAGTAATGTTTATGTCGGCCCAAGTGGCGTTTTAACTGGATCTGCCCGAATAGCCCAGGAAGCTATTGAAAATGCTGAAGTATTAACACGTAAACAGGATATTGAACGAAAAAAACGTGAAATAGAACGAAAACGTAAGGCTGTGGAAGCTCAGATTGAATCTTTACAAGCTAATTTCGAATCGGATGTATCCGAAGCTGTTAAGATGATAAATATCGAAAGAGATACAATTAATCAACTGGAGCAAGATAAAATAGAAATGGCAGAAAGCAGAAAAGCTGATATTATAAAAAAGAAAAATAGAAACCCGAAAAAATAATTATAAGGAGTATACCATGAAATCAAAGAATGATATATCAGATATAAAAACAAAAAAAGAAAAACAGAGTAAAGCAGCAAAAGACATGTGGGTACTTCGTTTATATGTTGCTGGACAATCACCAAAAGCCATTACAGCATTTGCTAATTTAAAGAAAATATGCGAGGAACAATTAAAGGGAAAATACTCCATTGAGGTTATTGACCTTCTAAAGAATCCTCAGTTAGGTGCTGATGATCAGATTCTTGCATTGCCTACGTTGGTAAGGAAATTACCAGTACCTGTTCGTAAAATAATTGGTGATCTTTCGAATACAGAACGTGTACTTGTTGGATTAGATTTATTACCAATGAGTTGATTAACAATAAATATTGTATATAATGATAAAAGAAAAAAAAATAAAAGTAAAAAGTTCAAAAGATATTCTTGATGTAGCCCTTTCTGAATCGCATAAGGGTAAATATATTTTGCGTTTATACATAACTGGTGCAACAGTTAGGTCTGTGGATGCAATAAAAAATATTAAAAAGATTTGTGAGGAATATCTTGAGGGACGATATGAACTTGAAGTGATTGACCTATATCAAAAACCATACTTAGCCAAAGATGAACAGATAATTGCAGCCCCAACTTTAATAAAAAAGCTACCACTCCCATTCCGCAGAATTATTGGCGATTTATCGAATAAAGAGAAAGTTCTATTAGGATTAGATTTGAGAGAAATAAAGAAAAAGTAAATTCTCAATTTTTAATAATTGATTTATGATAAAACAATCAATAGATAAAACAAAACAACAGCTCATTATTGAAAATGATGAATTACGTTCGCAACTGGTTGAAGCCGAAGAAGCTCTAAATGCAATTCGGACAGGAGCAGTTGATGCAATTGTGGTTTCAGATACAAAAGGAGATCAGATTTATACAATTAGTTCTTCTGAAACTCCATATCGAACTTTTATAGAAGAAATGACTGAAGGAGCAGTTACAATTACCAAAGAAGGTGTAATTGTTTATTGTAACAACAGATTTGCAGAACTAGTGCAAGAACCAATTGAGCGCGTAACAGGATCATGTTTCAAAAAGTTTATCGCTAAACAAGATAAATTAAAGTTCAATAAACTGCTTGCTAAAAAGAATCATATAAAAAAACATAGACTTATAATATCTTTAACCAACTCGATATTTCTTCAACTTTCTTTTCACCAACTGCCTCCTTATCTTAGCAGTGATGTTTATATTCTTATAGCAACTGATATTTCAGAATTAAAGAAAAAAGAAAATGAACTTCTCAGATTAAATCGGTTGTTAAAACAGCGTTTTGATCAAATAAGAGATTTGCGGGTAGACCTAATTAATGCAAAAATTGAATCGGATGGAGCAAAAAATAAATTAGAGATTACAAATAAAAAACTCCTTAAAGAAATCGAAAAACATAAACAAGCTTTAGTAGAATCAAATCAAAAGAGAAGTAAGAAGAAAACACAATAATTGAAACCTTTATTTTTTCAATTATATTTGTTAATTACCAATAACTAATAAAGAAATTATGGTTATCAAATTTTTAGGCGCTGCACAAGAAGTGACAGGCAGTAAACATTTAATTATTACCGATTACGGGAAAAAGATTTTGCTTGATTGTGGAATGTATCAGGGAAAAGGTCTTGAGACAGATGCAGCAAACAAGAAGCTGGGATTTAATCCACAAGAAATAGATCATATTATTCTTACTCATGCGCATATAGATCACGCTGGACTGATTCCCTATGTTTATAAATTAGGATTCAGAGGTTCTGTTGTTTGCACAAATGCTACTCGTGATTTATGTTCGATAATGCTTACAGATTCAGCTCATATTCAGGAACATGATACCTATATATTTAATAAAAGGCGAATTAGAAAAGGTCTCGAACCTGTTGAACCGCTATATGATAAAGCTGACGCATTTGGTTCTATGGACCTTTTTATTGGGATTGCTTATGACAGAAAATTTAGAATAGATGAAAACACTTCTGTAAAATTTACAAATACTGGGCATATGTTGGGCAGCAGTGTGGCTAATATTGAAATTACTAGGGAAGGTAAAAAAACTACCATTGCTTACACTGGAGATATAGGTCGACCATCGAACCGTATTTTAAAAGCTCCATGTGTTTTTCCTCAGGCGGATATTTTAATTACTGAGGCCACTTATGGTGATCGACTCCATAAATCCACAAAAGAAGCCGAAGATGAATTACTTGGAATAATGATGCATACATGTGTGAATAAACGTGGTAAAGTAATAATACCAGCCTTTAGCGTTGGGAGAACGCAAGAGATAGTTTATTCATTAAACAATTTGTATAATGAGCATAAATTACCAAGAGTAGATATTTTTGTAGATAGCCCATTGGCAGTTAATGCGACAAATGTTTTTCGAATGCATCCAGAATGTTTTAACAAAGATGTTATGGAGGTTCTTGAAACTGATCCTGATCCTTTTGGATTTAATAGTTTGTTTTTTATTACAAGTGTCGAAGATTCAAAAAAACTTAACAAAAGCGAAAAACCTTGTGTAATAATTTCTGCATCTGGTATGATGGAAGCCGGTCGTGTTAAACATCATTTGGCAAATTCAATCTCAAATCCGAATAACACCATCTTAGCTGTGGGGTACTGTGCTCCTTCTACTTTAGGTGCTCGCATTCTGCGAGGTGATAAAACAGTATCAATCCATGGAAATGTATATGATGTAAAAGCAGAAATTCGAAAGATTGATTCGTACAGTGGTCATGGAGATTACAAAGAAATGGGTGATTTTATAAGTTGTCAGGATAAAACGAAACTTAAAAAAGTATTTTTAGTTCATGGTGATTTTACAGTACAGCAAAATTACAAAAAGTACTTAGAAACACTCGGTTTTAAAAATATCTATATACCTGCATGGAATGAAGAATTTGTGATTTAGTATTATCTATGCCACCTCTAATTCTTGATAAAGAAAAAAATCCTGTACTTTTTCAGAATTTGCCTGCTCAATATACTCTTTACGCAAAAAGGGAATGGTTGGATGATAAAGCATTTTCTCTGGATCGTATGGTTTTAAAAATTCCTTTATTTCATTTGTTGAAAGTTTGGTATTAAGAAAATTCTCTGCATTTTCTTTATCAATAATCAACAGCATTCTTGATCCATTGGGAGCATCCGGATTATTATGCAATTTACGTGTTATCTCATTCGGAGGTGTTGTAATGATTGAAAAACTATCATTGATCTCACCTGTTTTTATATTTACCATGCTATTCCATATACCCCCCAAATAAAAAATTCCTTTATCAACAGGGTATATAAAATGCGGATATGTTTTTCCTTTAAAATGGTAGAACTCAAAATAGCCATCGACTGGAATAATGCAGCGATTTGAGTATATCAAATCTTTGTGTTGCCAAAAAACTTTTTCGCAGGTTGAATTCAGTAATGGCCTTCCTTTTATGATTTTTCCAGTTTTGGAATCTTTGTATTCCCAATCTAATGTCCATTTCAGATTCTTAATCTGTAGTTTATCATTTTCCTTTATAGCACATGTTATTTTTGGTTCTGATTTGCCAATTGCAACCCAATGCTCTTGCATGGTAATTTCTGGATTATTCTCTTGTGCAATGAATGTTTCGTAATATAACTGAGCAATTTCATCTTCAGGATTTTCCTTAAATTGCTTTTTCATCGCCTCGCGTACTTTCTTTGTTCCTACCCAGTAACACATAAATAGTTAAAAGTTATAAGTTAAAAGTTATAAGTTGTTTAAATATACAATTTTTTATCAGGTAAATCAATTAATAATGAATAAGCTGGTAGCTAAAAGCTAATGGCTAGTAGCTTTTTTAATTTCCTTCAAATGTTGTTGTATAATTGTTTTCTTATCGGCAAAGCGCGGATCATCCTGAAAAGGTAGTCGGGCAATCTTTTCTACCTCGATACTCGGAAAGCCAAACTCCTGTACTACTTTTCCAAGTATTAAATACACCCCATAACCAGTAAACGGATATTTTTTAACTGTATCGGGGAAATGTACTGTATCAAAGAACTTGCCCTTTTCATCAAGAAAACAGCCAAAATGCATCCATTCTTTTTTTACTGTATGTACATATTTTATGGTAACCAGGTCGCCCAGCATACGTACTTTTTTACCAATATAGTTTGTCAAATCAGTAGCAAAAATCTGACTTCTGAAAGATGTTTTTAACAAATCAAAACGTGTAAATGATATAGGAAATCCCAATAATTCAATTTCATCATACGCATCTTCGAGCTTGCTATGTGCCAACTCGGGCAGACTAAAATTCTTAGCGGGAGGCTCATCAAACAGGGCATTTACTTTTGTAAGCTTTATATCTTTCGAGAAATACCAGTGTGCTTCCCACAATAATTGCTGTTTTGATTTATTTGTAAACCGCATTGCTCCCACTCTTATTAATGTCTTAAGTTGCTCAATTCCAATGATTACCCTGTTTAAAAAATCATAAAAATTTTTGTAAACACCTCTTGCACTCCGTTCTTGTATAATCTGTTTGGCAAGTTTTTCTTCCAGACTTTTTATATGCACAAACCCAAGATATATATCAGTTCCCGTGATTCGTGTTACATAATTACTATTGTTTACACATGGCAAAAGTATATTACCTCCCAGTTGCTTTGCTTCGTTTACATATACCCATGTATGATAAAATCCACCAAAATTATTGATTACCGCAACCATAAATTCGAGTGGATAATAGGTTTTCAGATATAAGCTCTGATAACTTTCTACGGCATACGATGCCGAATGGGCTTTTGAGAATGCATAACCGGCAAAAGATGCTATCTGGCGCCATACTTCTTCTGCCAATTCTGCAGAATAACCACGCTGTTTACAATTGTTAAAAAAAGTGCTTCTTATACGCTCAAACTCTTGTTTTGATCGGTGTTTTCCACTCATAGCTCTTCGCAGAATGTCCGCATCAGATAGATCAAGTCCTGCAAAGTGATGAGCAATTTTTATTACATCTTCCTGATAAACCATTACACCAAAGGTTTCCTTTAACTGCTGCTCAAAAATCGGATGCAAGTATTTAAAACCATCCGGATTATGAAACCGTTTGATGTATTCCTTCATCATACCAGATTTTGCTACTCCCGGGCGAATAATCGAACTGGCAGCAACTAAACGGATATAATCGTTACATTGCAATTTCTTTAATAACCCACGCATTGCAGGCGACTCAATGTAAAAACAGCCAATAGCATCGCCATCATGCAGTTTCTTGTTTACATTCACATCCTTCTTAAAATCACGAACCCGATGAACATCAATCTTTTCGTGTTTATTTTCGAGTACAATATCAACACATTCTTTAATGTGCCCTATTCCACGCTGACTCAGAATATCAAGCTTTTCGAAGTTAATCATCTCGGCTACATACATATCCCATTGAGTAGTTGGAAAACCTTTGGGTGGTAAATCAAGCGCTACGTAGTTCGTTATTGGTTGGTCTGAAATTAATATTCCTCCGGCATGAATACTTCTCGTATTGGGAAAATCCATTATGCTATGACCAATATTCATAATCTTTTGGGCAATACCATCATCTGCAGCTATTTTGTGCGGATTATCAGATAATATATCGATTTCTTCTTTGGGTAATCCATACACTTTGCCCAACTCACGAATTATTGCCCTGTCCTTAAAGGTTGATGTTGCTCCAAGCAAAGCGGTGTGTTTTCTTCCATGACGTTTAAAAATGTAATCCTGAATCTCATCGCGGTCTTTCCAGCTATAATCAATGTCAAAATCAGGAGGACTGGTTCTTTTGGGATTAATAAAACGCTCAAAATACAAATCAAGCTCAATTGGATCAACATCGGTAATTTGTAAACAGTACGAAACAATGCTGTTAGCTCCCGAACCACGACCCACATGGTAAATACCTCGGATCTGCGAGTATCGGATAATATCCCAGGTAATTAAGAAATATGCTGAAAAGCCAAGATTATCAATTACTTCAAGTTCGTGTTGTACGCGTTCGAGTGCAACCTTGTTTTTGTCGCCATATCGGTATTTCAAACCATCATAAGCCAGTTTTTCGAGTAATAATTTGTCATCCTTTCTATCACCAGTAAACGTTTTTTTATTCTTATGTGCCTTAAAATCAAAACCTATGCTACAGTTACTTAAAATATTTTCTGAATTACGAATAATCTGTGGATACTGTGAATAATAAGCCAAAAGCTTGTCTGTTGGAATAAAAACTTCATCAGGCCGAGCTATTTGCAGAGTTGTTAATTTTGATATAAGTGTATTATTATCAACAGCCCGCAAGCATTGATGCACTTCAAAATCGGTTTTTGATTTAAGTGTTACAGGATGCCATACAACAAGTTTTTCCAGCATTAAACGATCTCCTGAGGTTATAAGACTTGGTATTTGTGCTGGTTTTATGCCAAAATATTCATTCTCAGCTAGTTTTTTTGTATCATTCCTGTTCCATGGGTAGATTATATATACATAATTGAAATAGGGCGCTATTTCAGGTAATTTTGACTTATTCAGGTTCTGATGAGTTAAAAATTCGTTTAGTTCAGCAAATCCTTTATTATTTTTTGCAATTCCGATATACAATAAATCATTGTTTTTACGAAACTCAACACCTGCAATCGGCTGAATATCATTTTCATTGCACTCTTTTATAAAATCCATCATCCCCATGGTATTGTTTATATCGGTCAATACCAGAGCCTGAATACCATATTTTTTGGCTTCTGAAACCATCTCTTCAATGGTCATGGTGCCGTAACGGAGACTGTAATATGAGTGACAGTTGAGATACATTGAGAAGT
>JFJP01000364.1_pt1 | contig 10860 bp, 5 predicted proteins | sample 431651 | NCBI WGS metagenome assembly JFJP01 (sample SAMN02602958, study PRJNA72255) | Microbial mat metagenome, whole genome shotgun sequencing project. | biome: fresh water; feature: sink hole; material: water; isolation source: purple microbial (photo- and chemosynthetic) mats found in...
ATTCTACCGCGCTATCCTGGACCGCTATGGGACCGCTACGCGAACAGATCCGCTACAAGAGCCGCCGGGAGATCGACAAGCTCCGGGAGGCCGGCCGCCTCGCCGCCAATGCCTTGCGGGTAGCCGCGAGGGCCGCCAAGCCTGGCGCCACGCTCCTGGAAATCGACAAGGTCGCCGAGACCTACATCCGCAAAAACGGCGGCACACCCAACTTCAAGGGCTACCACGGCTTTCCGGGCACCCTCTGCACCTCAGTGAACGACCGGGTGGTGCACGGCATCCCCAGCAGCTACGCCCTGCAGGAGGGCGACATCATCGCCATCGACTGCGGCGCCAAGCTGGACGGTTTCCACGGCGACACCTGCCTGACGGTGGGCGTGGGCAAAATCAGTGAGGAGGCCCGAACCCTGCTCCAGACGGGCCAGCTGGCCATGTTCCTGGGCATCGAATACTGCCGGGTGGGCTACCGCCTGGGCGACATGTCCACGGCGGTACAGAAGTTCGCCGAGGAGCGCGGCTACTCCGTGGTGCGCGAATACATCGGCCACGGCCTGGGCAAGGAACTGCACGAGGATCCCCAGGTGGTCTTCGCGGATCAGCGCCCCGGCACAGGCTTCCGCATGGAGCCGGGCATGGTCATCACCATCGAACCCATCCTGAACATGGGCTCCCAGCGCTGTCTGGTGGAGCCCGATGGCTGGACCGTTCGCACCGCCGACGGCAAGTGGAGTGCCCAGTTCGAGCACGCCGTGGCCATCACCAAGGACGGCCCCGAGATCCTTAGCTATCCAGATCCCGAGTTCGAGCTGGAAGATGGCCTCTAACCCGAACGAGGGAGGACCGCATCACGAGACGGCCAGGCAAAGCCCGGCTACCTCGTCGTCTGCCGTGTTGAGGGTGCTTGCGCCCGCCAAGTTGAACCGCTTCCTGGCCGTGCTCGGTCGGCGCCCCGATGGCTTCCACGAACTGGAACTGGTGACCACGGTGCTCGAAGGCATCGAGGCCCTCACGGACGTGTTGGAAGGCGCACCCGCTGAGCGGCTTTCCTTGGAACTCGCGGGCCCCACCGCCGAGGGGCTCGGGGTGGACGAGTCCAATCTGGTGATCCGTGCCTGGCGCTTGCTGGAGCGGGAGGCGGGCCGCGAACTGCCTGCGCGGCTCACCCTCGAGAAGCGCATCCCCCATGGCGCTGGCCTGGGGGGCGGCAGCAGCGATGCGGCGGCGGCCTTGAAACTGGGGAACGAACTGTTCTCCCTTGGTCTTTCCCCTTCCACGCTGCTGGGCCTGGCTGCGGTATTGGGCAGTGATGTGCCCCTCTTCCTCCTAGGGGGTACAGTGCTGGGCCTGGGCCGGGGCGAGCGGGTGCATCCCCTGCGCCCCCTGCCCCTGGAGCCCCTGCTCCTGGTGCATCCGGGGCTTCACGTGGCCACCCCCAGCGTGTACCGGGCCATTCAGAGCGTGGGCTATCCCATGCCTGAGCCCTGCCCGAGCCTGGCCGATGGCGCGACTCCGCCCTGGCGCAACGATCTCACCGGCGCGGCCATCTGGGTCTGTCCACCCTTGGCGGATGTGCGCGCGGCTCTGGTCGAAAGCAATGGCGAGCCGCTGCTTTGCGGTTCCGGGGCCTGCTGGGCGGCCCGCTATGCCACTCCCGCAGCCCGAACCCGCGCGGCGGGGCAGATCCAAAAGGATCACTCCCATTGGCAGTGCTGGGAAATCTGAACTGCCCGAGCCATTACCCACTCCCATCTTCAGCCGGGATTCCACCGGGCCGATGGTGTAGTGTTGCTCAACGCACCATCGAACCTAGGTTCCTGCCTGATGGATATCAAACTCGCCATTGAGTTCGCACACCCCCTTCTGGAGGCCCTCCTCGCGTCGTCGCCGGACCGCGTTCTCGTCTACGACACCGAGGGCCGCTTTCTCTTTGCCAACACAGCAGCAGCGAGATTCCAAGGAAGGTCCCTGGGCGAGATGAAAGGGCATTCCTGGCGAGAGCTCGGCTACCCCGATGACATCGGACACCCATTCGAGGCGAGGCTCCTCCAGGTGGTGCAAGGCAAATGCGAGATCCGTGCGGAGGAGACCCTGGTGGCTGAGGATGGTCAGCCCCAGCACCTCGAGACCATCCTCAGCCCGGTGTTTGATGCAGACAGCTGTGTGGTGGCCGTCTTGAACATCATTCGCGATGTCGGCGAACGGCGACGCATGGAGGACGAGGTCCGCGAAGCGGAGGGCCGACTTCGCACACTGCTCAACGCCATGCCGGATTTCGTCTGTTTCAAGGATGGTGAAGGGCGATGGCTGGAGATGAACGAGGCCGGGCTCAGGGTTTTCCAGCTGGAGGGACGACCCTATAAGGGCAAGGCCGAAGCGGAGCTGGGCGATCTTCAACCGTTTTTCCGCGAGGCCTTCACCTGCTGTCAAGCCTCTGACGAGGAGGCCTGGCGCCGGGGGCAGATTTCCAGGGTGGAGGAAATCCTGCCTGATCCGAGTGGTGAGCCAAGGGTTTTCGATGTCTTCAAAATTCCCCTTTTCCAGGCCAACGGGACCCGCAAGGGACTGGTCGCCCTGGGCCGGGACATCACGAGAGAGCAGGCAACTGCGGTGGCCTTGCGCGAGCAAGAGGAGCAATACCGCACCCTCTTCCTGACCATGGCTCAGGGAGTGGTCTATCAGGATGCCGAGGGGCGCGTAATCTCAGCCAACCCAGCGGCGGAGAAAATCCTGGGCCTGAGCATGGACCAGATGCTGGGGCGAACCTCCATGGATCCCCGCTGGGGCTGCATCCATGAGGACGGCACTCCCTTTCTTGGCGAGGAGCACCCCGCCATGGTGGCCCTTCGCACAGGCAGGCCCGTGGAAGGTGTCGTCATGGGAGTTTTCCACCCATTGAAGGAGAAGTATCTCTGGATCGTGGTCAGCGCGATCCCTGAATTCTCGGCCAACCAGGTAAAGCCCTGGCGCGTGTTCGCCACCCTGGCCGACATCTCCGAGCTCAAATCCACCCAGGATGACCTGCGGCGCACGGCCCGGCATCTGCACGCGGTCATCGACAACAGTCAGGCTGTGATCTTCCAGCTGGACCCCGAGGGGCGCTTCCTGCTCTCCGAAGGGCGCGGATTGGCCCTCCTGGGCCTTCAGCCGGGCCAAGTGGTCGGCCTCTCGGCCCTGGAGATGTATCGGGATTCTCCCATCACCCTGGCTGCCCTTAAGACGGCCCTGGCGGGAGGGGCTTGCAGGGCCTTCCTGGAGGTGCGGGGCCTGATCTTCGATACCAATCTTTCGCCGGTTCTGGGGGAAGACGGGCGAGTGGAGTCGGTCATCGGGGTTTCCACTGATGTAACCGAGCGAGAGAAAGCACAGCGGTCCCTTCAGGAAAGCGAGCAGAAATTCCGGGACCTCCTGGCCAAGCTCGGGGAGGGCTTCGGCCTGGTGGATGCCAACGAGACCTTTACCTTTGCCAACCCCGCCGCCGAGGCCATCTTTGGTGTGGGTGAAGGCCAGTTGGTGGGGCGAAATCTCAGTGAGTTCCTGGATCCTGAAGACTTCCACCAGGCCCAGGCCCACACCCAGCAGCGGATGATGGGCCGCAAAGAAACCTACGAGGTTTCCATTCGGCGGCCCAATCAGGAGCGGCGCCAGATCCTGGTGAACGTCACTCCGATTCTGGATGCCAAGGGCACCTACCTCGGGGCCAACGGCCTGATCCAGGACATCACGGAACGCCGCCTAGCCGAGGCGACCCTCCGCCAAGCCCAGAAACTCGAGAGCCTAGGCGTCCTGGCCGGTGGCATCGCCCATGATTTCAACAACCTGCTCACAGCCATCCTGGGAAACCTGAACTTAGCCCAGGCAAGGCTCACAGCAGACTCCGATGCCATTCCCCTCCTTGAGAATGTTGAGAAAACAGTGCTCCGCGCGGCGGACCTCACCAAGCAGATGCTCGCCTACAGCGGAAAGGGGCGCTTCGTCGTCAAACTCCACGATCTGAATGTCCTGGTGCAGGAAATGACGCACCTCATGCAAGTCTCGATCCCAAAGAAGACGGTACTGCGCTTCATGCTCCACCCAGAGGTGGTACCCATTGACGCCGATGCGACCCAGATTCACCAGGTGGTGATGAATCTCGTGACCAACGCCGCCGATGCCATCGGCGAGGCCGAAGGCGTCATCTCGGTTACCACCCGCATCCAGGTGGTAAAGACAGGTGCGGTCCCTGCAGCCAATCCGGGCCAGACCCTTGCCTCCGGCACCTACGCCGTGCTCGAGGTTTGCGATTCAGGCTGCGGGATGAGCCCCGAGGTCATTGAACGCATTTTCGATCCCTTCTTCTCGACCAAAGCCGCAGGACGGGGTTTGGGGCTCTCCGCCATGCTTGGTATTCTGCGGGGACACAAGGCAGGCATTCAGATTCGAAGTGAGAAAGGCCAGGGCTCGACTTTCTGCGTCTACCTTCCGATGGCCGTGACAATACCCGAGAGCGCTGTCCCCGTGGAGATAGTCTCCAGCCAGCACTTTACCGGCGAAGCCCTGGTGGTGGATGACGAGCCCATGGTGCTGGAGTTTGCGGCAAAGGCCCTCACGGCACTGGGCTTCAAGACCACTGAGGCTCGGGATGGTCTCGAGGCTGTGGACATCTTCACCAAGGCACCTGACCGCTTTGACTTGATTCTCCTGGATCTGACCATGCCGAGGATGGATGGTCGCGAGGCCCTGCGAGCCATCCGGCACCTGCGACCCGAGATCCCCGTCATCCTTTCCAGTGGGTACAGCGACCAAGAGTTCATCCAGAACCTTGCCGCCGAACCAGGACTCACCTTCCTGCAGAAACCCTACCTTCTGGCCAACCTCCGCCAAGCGGTGCAGGGGCTGGTACGTTAGGGTCATCCAATTCCGACAATCCTGGTAGGGTATTCATTTGGAGGTCGGCATGCAGCCATCCAAGCGGGCGCAAATGGCTGTGTTTTTCACCGTCATGGTGGATCTGCTCGGCTTCGGAATCGTCATTCCGCTGCTGCCCATCTACGCCAAGACCCTGGCCGCTCATCCCTCGGAATGGATGATCTGGGTGAACAATGCCCTGGGCCTGCAGACGCCTGGCGCCTTCTGGGCCGGGACCGCCTTCGTCAGCTTCTCGGTCATGCAGTTTCTCGCAACGCCAGTGTTGGGCCGCCTTTCAGACTTGGTGGGGCGCCGCCCGGTGCTCTGGATTTCCCTGCTGGGATCAGCCCTGGGGTACCTTGTGTTGGCAATGACAGGGCGCTTTGAATGGGTAATCGCCGCCCGAATCCTGGATGGCGTTACCGGCGGCAATATTTCCGTGGCCCAGGCGGCCATGGCGGATCTCACGCCCCCGAAGGATCGCTCCAAGGCCATGGGCCTCATCGGCGCGGCTTTCGGTCTGGGCTTTGTGCTGGGCCCATTCCTGGGCGGCACCTTGGCCACCTCCGGCCTGGGCCTGCGCCTAGCCAACGAACACGGCTGGCATCTGCCCTTTCTCGTGGCAGCCGGGCTTTCCCTGCTGGCCTCCTTCTTCGTCATCGCCTGGCTACCAGAAACCCTGAGCCCCGAGGCCCGGAACAATGCGCGCCAGGAGGAACGGAAGGGCCACGCCCTGTTCACGGCCCTTGAGCGCCCGGGCATGCCCCAGTTGCTGGTGATCGCCCTGCTGGCCATGACGGGCTTCGCCATGATGGAGGGCACGTACAGCCTGCTGGTGAACCAGCGCTTCAATTTCGGGCAGCGGGAAGTCGGGTTCCTCTTCGGGTTCATCGGCATCCTCATCGTGCTCTACCAGGGGGGCCTCGTACGGGTGGTGGCCAAGCGCATCCCCGAACGCTACGCGCTGGTCGGTGGCCTCGCGCTCATGGCTCTGTTCCTGCCATTCCTGCCCTCAGCCCCCTGGAAATGGCCCTTCCTGCTGGTCATGATTCCCCTGGCCTGGGGTTCGGGGATGAACAACACCGCCACCTCTGCCCTGGCCAGCCAACTCACTCCGGCGGCGGATCAAGGCGGGCTCTTCGGCGTGCTCAACGCCGTCTCGGGAATCGGCCGCATTCTCGGCCCGGCCCTAGGCACCCTGGTCTTCGCGCGGTGGGGCTACACGGCTTCCTATTGGGTGGCCTCGGCCGTGATAGCTGCAGCCCTCATCCTGGCCTTCACCCTTCCCCGCCGCCCGGGGGTCGCCGAGGAAAACCCCTGACTAAGCAAAGGCCCCGAATGCTTCGGGGCCTTTGCTTAGTCAGTGCCCCATGACTACTGGGCCGTCAGGGTGCCCTTATTGATCGTCAGGGTATCGGTAGCTCCCGAAGCCATCAGGATCTGCGCCTTGCCGGCCACCGCGTCCAGGGTCACGGCCCCTGGGGCGATGCCGCTCCGGAGGCTCAGGGCCACAGTGGCAAGGGTCCCGTTCAGAACCGGACTTCCGGCCAAGCCCTTCTGGGAAACCACCACCTGAAGCACGTTGCCCGACACCTTGCCCTTGAAGGCCTGGGGGGCTGTTCCCAGGGTGAACACCGTGCCATTGCGCACGTACTCCGGATCGGCATCCTGGACCTTGGCCCAGTTGACCCTGGTTGTGTCCGCCGTCAGATGGAAGGCGGCGCCGGCACCATTTCCGGCATTCACGGCCACCAGATCGAGCACCAGCTTGGTGGACGTACTCAAGGTGGCGTTCTTCTTGAGCTGGAAGGCTCCCGAAGTGGGGTCCGTGTAAGCAAGGCTCGCAGCCGCAGGGGTCGGCGGCGGGGTGCTGCCACCGCCGCCACAGGCCAGCAGAAGCATCAAGGCAGAGGCGCCGCAGAGGAAGGAAATCGTCTGTCGCTGGTTCATGGGTTCGGCTCCGCTCACAGGGCGTTCAACAAGAGAGTCAGGTCAGCATCTCCGATGGCACCGTCCCCATCCAGATCGGCCAGGGTCAGATCAGCCGGGACGGTGCTGCCCCAGCGCTTGGTGAGCTGAAGCACATCGAGGGTATCCACGGCCGAGTCACCATTGAGGTTCAGGGTTTTGACGTTCACGGTTGCCGTGCCCGCCGGGCCCCAGCTGGAGGTGGCAGTAATGGTGTAGGTTCCCGCTGTAGTCGGCGCCTGATAGGCCCCGGCATTGCTGATGGTGCCACCACCGGTGCTCACGCCCCAGGTAAAGGTTCCGGCACTGGGAGCACCCGTCGCGGCGGCCGTAAAGGGGAAGGACGCACCGGTCAGCAGGGTCTTGGTGCTTGGTGATACTGCAACGGAAACAGCGGCGGGATTATAGACGTTCACCGTAGTGACCGCGGTCTTGGTGGGATCTTCCACGCTGGTGGCCGTCACGGTGTACGTTCCGACGGTGGCGGGGGCGGTGTAGGTGGCCTCAGCCACGCCGTCCCCGGCGGTCGAGGTCGGCGCGATGCTGCCACCGCCGGAGCTCACCGTCCAGTTCACAAGGTTATTCGTGGCAAAGCTCACTGCTGCCCTGAAGGCATGGTTGGCACTCGGATTTACCTGAACAGCCCCCGCAGAGTCAATGGAAACAGACAGGGCGAAATCCATGACGCCCCAACCCCAGTTCTTATCCCAGGTTCCCTGGGTGGTATGCACCGTCGTTCCCTGGGAGTTGGTCTTGAAGTAGTTGATCATGTCCGCGTAGGTCCAATTGGGGTACCTCTCCTTGAGGAGGGCCACCGCCCCCGCCACCGTAGGCGAGGACATGCTGGTGCCCTGCATGTAGCGGTAGTACTGGGTGCCATCCGCCGGGAGCGAAGTGTTAGCGGGTGCCGCCGCATCCGAGGAGCGGGCGGATAGCACATTCGCGCCGCCCCCGGTCACATCGGGCTTCTGGCGATTGTCCCGAGTGGGGCCGATGGAGCTAAAACTGGCAATGTCATTGGCCGTTTCGTAGGTGCTATACCAATAATTTCCATCTGGCGTCGGCCAGCTGTGCCGGGAGACATAGGCCGCCACGGTGATGATGTTGTTGCCGCAGGCCCCATTGCCGAGGGTCATATCGGGATCCGGAGCTTGGAAGTAGGCGCTAATCTCCCCACCTCCGGCATAGAAGAGCCAGCCATCAACACGCGCATTCCCGGCGGCAGTCTTGAACTCCAACTCCCAGTTGCCTGAACGGACATGCTTGCCGTCGCCGTTCGATGCCAGTTCACCGAGTTCGACGTAGATGTTTTTCAGATTGGAGTTATAGGATTCCGCAGCATCGGCAACATAGAGAGAGTAACCAGTACCATCAGAGAGTGTGCCTTGCTGGTTCGTGCCGGAGGGGTTGATCCAGGCCGAGGTGATCCCGGTGGAATCCTTGAGGCGAACACTTACCGCAGCGGTCGCATCGTAATAGAAATCGAATCCCAGCCCATCCCAGTTGGTGTCGCTCTGCGTATAGGTTTCAACGGTGAAGGGCATGGTCGCCCCGGCGGTTCCCACCGTGGCGCTGTCGTGAATGCCATCCTCGGCGTAATTGCCGCCGGAGCGAACCACGATCAGGTTGCCATTGGAGGCCGCGACCAAATCGTCATAGGCCTTGGAATCCAGGTCGGTGCCATCGTGGGGGCCGTAGCTCGAACCAAGACTCAGGTTGACAACCACGGGCTTACCTAGGGCGTTGGCCTGCTCGGCCAGCCACTTGACGCCGTTGAGGATATCCGTGGACCCAAAGGTGGTTTTCACGAACAGGATGTTGGCATTTTTCGCCGAGCCGTTCCGGGTGGCGTAGGCGGCATCGTACCCGGCGAAGGAACCCGCCACGTGGGTGCCGTGTGCATCGGCATCCACCTCGGTGCAGGTTCCAGCCGTGATCTCGGCATCCGTCCAGCGGCGCCCCTTGGTTGAAGTGAAGGTGCCTACGGTGAATTGTGTATGCGGCGCCGTCTGGTCCCACAGATATTTCACGCGGCTGGCGCCACCGGCGACGCCCCCAACCCGGAAGGCCGGGTGCTTGACGTCAATGCCCGTATCGACAATGCCAACCAGCACATCGCTGCCCGTATAGCCGGCCGCGTGAGGTACGGAAACGTGCATCTTGGCCATGTTGATGTCGTTGTGCAGCTCCATACGATGGGCCATGGCCACACGCCGGATGGAGGAGGCCCCTTCCAGAGCCTCCAAGGCGGAGAGCGGCACCTCGGCCGTCACAATCGAAGGCGTGATGCGGGTGTAAGCGATCCCCAGCCGATCAAGGGCCTCCGTCGAAGTCAGGGAAATGGTGGCGGGCACCAGCACATCCCGCTTGTCCGAGGAGACTCGGGCAGTCTTGGGCAGCATCGATCCACCGGCCACGAGGCGAGCCATTACCTCGGTGCGGTTCTGGGACCACTGGTGCTTCACCATCTTTAGCTTGGGGTCCAGATCCCCGGCCGACAGAGCTGTCAGGGACAGGAGAGATGTGACCAGCCCTACCTTGAGGGAACACGCGGCCCGTACAGGCGTGACCCTGGCATGACAATCAACAAAACGCGGCATGACTCCTCCAGAACAAAAGGGCGGAACCGATTTTCCAAAAAAACCCGGGGGCCTCGAGGCCTCCCGGGACGAGGTGTATTGAATCCAGCCTACCCTCAACAAACCCGCCGTGTCAGGGGCCAATTTCCAGGCGATGGGTTGGACCCTGGCAACCCCATGAGCCACCCAAGTATCCGGTCACCGATTGCCTATTCCGCCCGCCGGACTTCAATCACTTCCCCCTGGGTATCCTGCAGTAGCCTCTGGAAAGCATCATCCCCCCTCAAGATGTCCTCGGGGCGCTCGTGCCGGTCGGAATCGAAGGCAACCCCAATGTGGGAAAGCCCAGGCAACACCTGGCGCAAGGTTTCCAGCAAGTGGGGATTGGCTAGCTCGTGCTCAAAGCTCTGCACGGTATTGCGGACATTGGGGGGAAAGAAAAATTTCAGTAGATGCCCATCGAAGCTCAGATTACGGGCCATGTGGGGAAGGCTGCTCAGGGTGCGCGGGAGTCCCCCCGGAACAGCCTTCAAGCCCTCGGTGGTGGCCCGGCGGAGTTCATCCAGATTCCCAGGATCGGAGACTGGCTGGAGCTGGGGAAGCGGCGAGGACCCCCTGGGCGGAGCCTCGGCAAGACGACTGCTTCCGGGCTGCAGGGTCTGGGGATCCGCCGCCCGGGTCGCGGTCCCCGCCTCAGGGCGGCTGGGCCTTCCGGGAGGAGGCGGCCCGGCGGCAACGCCTGTCCGCAGCAGGGAGTCCAGGGGCGCCAAGTGGGGCAGCTGGGCTGCGGTGACGAGGGCCAGCTCCACGACGACCTGGGGCAGGCTGGAATCCCGCAGATCCCGCTCCCGCTGCAGGAGCAGGTGCAGCATCCGGGCGAGGCGAAGGATCTCCTGGGGGCCTGGATTGCGCCGCACCTCGGCTTCCAGACGATCCCGGAAGGCCAGCATCAGTTCCCGCCAAAAACTCATCCAGTCGGTACCCAGGGAGGCCAGCGCCTGGCACTCGTCGAGCACCTTGCCCGGATCTCCTCCCAGGATGGCCTCAAGCACGCTCTGCACCCGCACCGCAGGCACGATGCCCAACTGTTCTCGGACCATGGCTTCGATGACCTTGCCATCCCCGGCGGCAATGACCCGATCCAGGGTGGTCAGCGCGTCGCGCATGGAACCCTGCCCGGCCTCCGCCAAGAGTCTCAGGGAGCCTTCGTCGAAGGTGACACCCTCCTGGTCACAGACATGCTTGAGACGGCCTTCGATGAGCCCCACGGGAATGAGGCGGAAGGGATAGATCTGCACCCGGCTCTTGATGGTGTCCGGCACATCCTGCAGTTCCGTAGTGGCCAGCACAAACACGGCGTGGGCGGGGGGTTCTTCCAGGATCTTCAGCAGGGCATCGAAGGCGCTGCGGCTGAGCATGTGCACTTCGT
>JFJP01046195.1_pt1 | contig 10859 bp, 14 predicted proteins | sample 431651 | NCBI WGS metagenome assembly JFJP01 (sample SAMN02602958, study PRJNA72255) | Microbial mat metagenome, whole genome shotgun sequencing project. | biome: fresh water; feature: sink hole; material: water; isolation source: purple microbial (photo- and chemosynthetic) mats found in...
CAGCAACCATTTTCAGCTTGTTTTATAATGGAAAATTCATAACCACAGACCTGAGCGTATGTATGGACAGCCGATTTGATAAAGTAATAGAGATTAAATAGTATTCAATATGAAACACGATTGGAAAAAGAACGACAAGCAGTTTTATCTGCCTAAAAACAAGCCGGAAAAGATAGTTGTTCCAAAATTCAACTTCTTCACTATAGAAGGAAAAGGAAATCCGAACGATGATTTTTTTGCCGAATACATAGGCGTTTTGTATTCACTTTCATACGCCATAAAAATGAGTCCGAAACAAGGATTTGCACCTGCAAATTACGAGGAATATACGGTATTTCCGCTAGAAGGTGTTTGGGATATTGAGGAAGATGCAAAAAAGAATTACAATGGTACTTTGGATAAAAATAACTTGATTTTCAAACTTATGATGCGGCAACCGGACTTTGTTACAGCAGAATTTGCGCACGAAGCAATTACGCGCACCAAAAAGAAAAAGCCACATCCATTGCTTGAAAAAGTAAAATTTGAGACCATTGAAGATGGATTTTGCGTACAAATGCTTCACGAAGGCAGTTACGACAGCGAACCCGCCAGTTTCCAGCAAATGCAGGAATTTGCCGATGCTAATCAGCTGAAAAGAATCGGACATAATCATCGCGAAATTTATTTATCGGACGCCAGAAAAGTTGCACCCGAAAAACTGAAAACTGTTTTGCGCTTTTGGGTTGAATAATTGAATTTTTGTAGAAAAATCACAACTGGAATGAAAAAAGCAATCGTAATTGGCGCCACCTCAGGTATTGGGCGTGAAACAGCAAAACTACTGCTTAAAAGCGGCTATAAAGTAGCAGTGACAGGTCGCCGGATTAATTTATTGAACGAATTGCAGCAGGAGTTTGGCCAAATCTGCGTGGCTAAACAAATGGATATTACCAATTTTGAAAGTTCTATTTCGACCTTAGCAGCGCTTGTTCAGGAACTTGGCGGACTCGATTTGTTAATTCTCAGTTCAGGAACCGGAGAAATAAACAGGGAACTGAATTTCGGCATTGAACAATCAACTTGCAAAACCAATGTGATGGGTTTTACCAATATCGTTGATTGGACAATGAATTATTTTATTGCGCAGCAATCAGGTCATTTAGTGGTAATTAGTTCCATTGCCGGACTGCGTGGAAACAATGATGCTCCGGCCTATAATGCCTCTAAAGCCTATCAGATAAACTATACCGAAGCAATGCGACAGAAAGTTCACTCACTGAAACTGCCAATAACCATAACCGACATTCGCCCTGGATTTGTAGATACCGACATGGCAAAAGGCGATGGAAAGTTTTGGGTGGCAACGGTAGAAAAAGCCAGTAAACAAATTATTAAAGCCATAAAAGCAAAGCGAGAAATAGTTTATGTTTCGAAAAGATGGAAATTGATAGCCATTCTTTTCAGAATACTACCTAGTGTTATTTATAAGAGGATATAATTGCACCAAAACTTACCATCGAGTACAGCACACACAACTTACTAAAGCTTTAACAATATGTTGCTTTCCATGCCGGATAGGTATCTGTAAGAACTATTAGTTTGTTTATATAGACAGTCAAAAGAAATTGAACTAAACTAATTGCTCAGTAAACAAAAGGGGCTCAATTAGTTGAACCCCTTTATTTGTTTTGTATTATTGTTCTGTTAGCAAATACTCTGCTGCCTTGTCGCTGTAATCGTCTATTTGCTCAAAAGGTATAACTTGTTTGTTTGAATCCACTGACTTCAATAATTTAATTGATTTGTTATAAGTGTTCAGCAAGTTACTTTCCTGTGGTTTTGCAAGAAGCAAATCAATTCTGCAATTATTATCTTTAGTATATTTATTTAGCCAGTTCAAATAACTGCAATATTCTGCTGTTTTACGTTGAATAGCTTGAGTGTCTTGAAGGTCAAAACTAAGGGGATGAACCAGATTAAGCGAACCATTCTGCCATGCAAATTCAAATTTAAAACTTAGCTCATCTGTTTTAACCACATAATTCTTTGTAACCTTTTCTTCTAATTCTTTATGCTTTGAAAATAAACGCGTTTTAAATTTCTTGATAATAAACGATTCGTTGTGTTTTATTATTTGTATTTCCTTTTTCAAAGAAAGCGGTAATAATAAATTACTAAATTCATTTACGGCTTTTTGAACATCTGAATACACATTTACAACTGAATACAATTCCGAAAACTGCAAAGCAGAATCATCATTCTTTAATAAATAGGTATGAATAAAGTCTTTGAAATTATCATTTAATAATTTAGCTGCATATACATCATCCGAATATTGTTCCACATTATTACGGATTAATTTTAATATCGAACTAAAATAACGTGCATCAAAATCCCTGTATATCGGTTTTATACGTGTGGCATCTGTAATGTGAAAATGCAACTTTCTTATTTCATCGGGAAAATAAAAAAGTACTCCCACATTGATAGCTTCGCCCAAAACGGGTGAATGCTTGTATTGCAAAATGCTATATATTAGTTGCTTGTTCATTGAATGGCTGGAAATGTAATAAACCTAAGTTTAGACCTAAGTTCTACGTTAAAATGAAGGAACAACACCGTGCTCAACAGCGTATTCTTTGATAAGATCAATCTCTTCTAAAGGAATAAATTCAATTTTTTTCCAGTTCCGCAAATCTTCCCAAGCTTCATGGCTTTTAGGGTAAGTCGTTTTATCTGGCTCATTACCAACCATAAAGTTTTTGGAACAGCCTTCCTTAAATGCATCCATTAAGAAATCAATAACAGCTACATCCTGCCGGATATTATAAATAGGTCGTTCGAAATCAATAATTTGACCAAAAACAGGCAATTCGTTTTTTCCTATAATATCCACATTTACCGACATGGGAAGCGTTGGAATATCCTTTGTGGTAACTTCTTTGTCAGTAAAATAGTAGTCTTTAACTTGTGGATAAAACTCTTCTTTTATTCTTTCTACAGATTTTGTTCTCTTTTGAACCGACACCGACGAATCTACATATTTAGTAAACAGGGCGTTAAATAATTCGCTATTACCCGAAAGTTCAATTTCTACTGGCGCAGAAAAGTGGATCAGATTATTGCTGTAATTACTCATATACGCCAAATAACTTTGACTAAATTGCATGTTTTTATCCGAAACGGCAAACAGCGTTTTTTTGACATCGTTTTCTTTAGCAACGGCAGCATCAATTTGCCGTATAGTTTCATTCAGGTATTTATATAAAGAACTATCCAACAATGTTCTGACAGCTAAAAGTTTTGTTTTCGAAAACTGAAAGTACACATCGTTGGTAGATACCAACAACAATCCAATGCTGATTTTCTCCTGAATTTCGGGACGAACTACGGCTGATAATATGGAATAATGCGATTTCATGTTTTTTAATTATAAAAAGGGTGAGTTTATGTACTCTAGAAATGTATTAATAACCTTAGCTTCCCAACTCTTTTCGAAAAGCTCGTTATTTATTTTATGTGTGGCGACTTTCAAGTCGATTTTCCAGTTTTCGGGGACTAAATTCAGTATTTCATCGAAATTATTTTTACATTCGAGGGTGCAAAGATAGAAATATTCTTTCAGATTTTGAACATACTCCCTGTTAAAATCAGTGTTCTGAAACAAAAGCTTCATTAAAGGCACATCCGTAAGGCATTCATTTTCTGTTAATAATGACAGTTGACAGTCCATCGACCGCATATTAAATATAGCACCATGATCTATAGGCAGATAATTATAATTATTCTGTACGTCAATCAGCAAATTCAAATTATTGTAGTTTCTATCTTCATTTGCGAGCCAAAGATCAAAAAGTGCTATCTTCAATAATGTGTCCCTGTTCTCCAAATAACCCTTTTGTTTTTTTACATCCGGATTATCTGTGTAATGAGTTAACTCCTGATAAAACCTGCTGTATTTTGAACCAAAACAAGTTTTATCGAAAAAATGTTTTGGAAGCCCTAAATGTTTAACATGTTCATAGTTGACATCTACAAAAGCAAAATCGGGAACAGCTAACTTCCATATCCGTAGAAACGATGCAGCTACATATTCGCAAAACAGGTTAGTAGCATTGCCACCCAAAGCATATTTACACACATAATCCTGCATGTCGCTACACATCACCAATACCGGACGGTCGCCTGTATTGAATAACTTGTCGGCTGTTTGTATGCTTTTTAATGTTTTGACGGACATGGTTGTTTTATTTTCTGATTTTGCCAGTTAAATTGCTGCTTTTAAGTTCTCCTTTTCTTGAAAATGTATTCAATAATGATACAACTAAAACCTTATCTCCTTCAGTGCAGAGTGGGTCTAAGGTTACAGTAATATTCTCAATTGCCTCCTTAGATAAATCAATATCAATATTTTCAACATCAAAACGTTCTTTTAAATATGCAGGAGCAATAGTTCTCATTAATGTTACTCCTTGGTGGCTCTCCTTGCGCTGTATCTGTTCATCTCCATACTACAACCGGTGAAGATTATCCCGATATCTATTGGAATCGCTTTAAATATTATATTTGTTTAAAATATGCAAAGCGGAGCTTTGCTTCTCGCAGGACGTAGCGCAGGGCGAAACGCCCTGTCCAATGCGAGATTTTACTCTACGTCGAGCGAAGTATTTTATTTATCCTCTTTTGATTTTACCCATTCGTTATACATCTCTACAAATTTAATCGGTTCGTAGAGCTTTAGAAGATTTCCATAACCAACATCACGTCTATGAATTTTACGCTGCATGATAAAAGCTGAATCTGGAAGGTTTTCTCCTATCTCATTCAAGTATTTTATAAATTCTTTTTTTGTATATTTAATCCTGTACTTTGGTGTTTCCATAACCTTTAAATCAAATAATCATTATACCAAGAAATTACTATATATCTAATATTTACTTCCCTATCCCATTTATAAATGTATCAACAAACCCCTTTATCTTAGCTAGTATCCGTTCGCCAGTGGTTTTGCGTTGAAGTACGGACGGCTTTGCTCCTTCAATCAAATCCAAAACTTCATCTCGCAATGGTTCACGTTCACTGAACAAATAATCGGCTATAACTTTTTCAACCTTATCATCTGATAGGTTTTCTTCGGCACAAAGTTTCTTGAATGCTGCCAGCTGTTCTTCGTTCCAATACTTTTCAAACTCGTATGGTATGGTATCAACATCTTCAATGTCAGGTAGGTTTTCTTTGATAAATCGCTCAATCAACTCCCGTTTGCTTCGTAGGTGTGCTTCGCCAGCTATCAGGTCAATAATTTCTTTTTGTTTCTTTTCCTTGTCTTTTCCGTCTTTGAGGTTTGCCAGTAGTATAAGAATGTAGGCAACGTTGATTTCGTCACGGTGAATTAACTCCAATTCAAAGTCCACATCATCCAGTATCGAAACCTTTTCCTTTTGGTGGTCGGTTTTTACTTTGTCGTATAGGTCAAGGTATTTGCTCTTGTAGTCTTCAAACAACTGTTCGTTCATGGATAGGTCATTGAAAGAGAAGTCGGCAAAGGTGGTTAACACGTTTTTCAACCGCATTAATTCTCGGAAGGCTTTGATATATTCCAATTCTTCATTTTCGTCTTTCAGGTCGGCAACACTATTAACGGTCGGGGCAATTTTTAATAAATCAATAAACGCCTTACTGAATTTCTTTACATAATCTTCGTAAGGTTGCATGATGATAATATCCTTTGCATCCTTATTGCTGAATAGCGTTATTGCATCGTCGGTAGCTTGTTTTAAGTTGCGAAACACTACAATGTTACCCTGCGATTTTTGTTCGTTTAAAATACGGTTTGTACGTGAATACGCCTGTATCAATCCATGATATTTCAGGTTCTTGTCAACATACAATGTATTAAGGGTCGGGCTGTCAAATCCAGTCAAAAACATATTTACTACCAATAGTATATCAACCTGTCTCGACTTCACTCGTTTACTTATGTCGTTATAGTAATTGTAAAACGATTCACTGTCTTTCGTTGAAAAGTTAGTACCATACATACCGTTGTAATCCACTATAAACTCATCCAACTTTTCACGACTATGTACATTTATACCATAAGCTGGTATCGGTTCGGCTGCCATCATTATGTCTTCGGGCAAAAATCCGTTGGCATCTTTGTCGTCTTCGTTTGTACCATAACTGAAGATGGTAGCAATACGTAAATTATGCTTGCCAGCCACCTTTTTAGCCTGAAACAATTCATAGTACTTAATTAAAGTTTCAACGCTGTTAACGCCTCAATCGCTTTGGCGATTCCATTAATTCTTTGGTATCAATGTCTTCGACTTCAATATCAATGTTGGTATTAGAGACGCCATGCATGACGTCTCTACGAACATACCGACCAACATATTCAACCGAAAATTTCAATACATTTTCATCCTTAATGGCATCGGTAATCACATATTTATGAAGGCAATCGCCAAACAGTTCCGTTGTGGTTCGTTTGCCCCGTTCGTTCTTTACCGCATTTTCCACAAAGATAGGCGTACCAGTGAATCCAAACAACTGTATGTTATTGAAGTATGCTTTAATCCTCGAATGAGTTTCCCCAAACTGGCTACGGTGGCATTCATCAAATATGAATACAATGCGCTCGTCTTTCAACAGCTCCATTTTATTCTGGTGGTGTTTCTTACTGATAGCTGTATTCAGTTTCTGAATGGTGGTAACGATTAGTTTTGTATCGTCTGTAAATTGCTTTACCAATGCTGTGGTATTATCCGTGCCGTCAATGCTGCCTTTGCTGAAAGAGTTAAATTCTTTGGTCGTCTGATAATCCAAATCTTTACGGTCGACCACAAAAACCACTTTCCGTACCTGTGGCATATTCATTATTATCTGAGCCGCCTTGAATGAAGTTAAGGTTTTACCGCTGCCCGTAGTATGCCAGATATAACCGTTTTTGGGTTGAGGCGCAAGGCCTTGCGTCTGAACACGATTTATCAATGCTTCCACTGCATAATATTGGTACGGACGTAATACCATTGGTATTTTATATGCTTCACTCAATACAATGTACTGACAAATCATTTTCGACAAGTGGCAAGTATCTAAAAAGTTGAATGCAAACTTATCCAGTTGGTTGATGGTCTTGTTCTGCTCATCGCTCCAATAAAAAGTCTGTTTAAACGATTGGTTCTTGTTATTTGCGTAGTATTTGGTGTTAACACCGTTGCTGATAATAAAAATTTGAACATACTGAAACAATCCGATACTTGCCCCAAAACTGTGACGTTGGTAGCGATTAACCTGATTAAATGCTTCTTTGAGTTCAATACCCCTACGTTTCATACCTTCAATGCTTACTTGGTTTGTTACCTGAAACAAATTCTGGCACCAATTATCGGTACTGATAAATTCAAAATAAAGACTTTCCCCTGTTGTTGAGCCTGCCGAAACATCCCTTACAATGTGTTGTTTTTCCCGTAGTGTTTTGGCTTTATCGAAAATCGAACCTTTACTGAGTATATTCAACACACGGTCAAATTCTTTGGTGGTAAGCTGAATATCGTTGTGTTTCTCCAACTGACTTTTCAGGTTAGCCAGCAGGTCTTTTTCGTCGGCAATAGTCACAAAACTATAACCTAGCAATTGAAGCTGTGCTACCAAATTGTTTTCGAGAAGTTGTTCGGGTTGAGTGGTCATAAGTTTCTTAATATAAAGAAAAAACCTCCCAAGTGTGCTTCTATGAGAGGCATGGGAGGTGTATTGGTTTTATTTCTTAGTCGTCATTATTTAGATAACTTTCGGCAAAATACATTTATCGATGCAAAAATACAACAAAAAACGTTCGTTTCAATCTCTTGACTAAAAAAACTATACCATATACCCATCAATATATTCGTCGGGGTAAACTATCTTATAGTTATTTAAATTTAAGCTCTTCTTTGTATAGAAACAAATTTGGATCGCTGGTAAGGAGTCTAAGTAGCTATGTGCCTGATTTAAGCTAAAAATTGTTACTTTGCTATAATCGGATTTGAGAGATTTGCTATTTACGCCATAAACTCTTGTCGCTTCAAAAGTAAATATATGCAATGTATTCCTTAGATATTCGATAATTCTAGAAACAGTTGTCTTATTCCTTTGGTACAATCCTCTTGTTTCCATTAAATCAATAGTCTGATTTAACATTCGAAAGTGATTTGGATTGTCAATTAGATTAAAACACTTTTCTTCACTTTCAGTATAGAATGCTCGGCAAATTACATATCCATTTGCATAATTGTTGCACTCAGAACCCCACCAATGGGCATTCTCAATAAATGACTCCCAAAAATAATAGCCTTGACCCAACCAAGCATTTTTTCTATTGCACGGAAACGGACCATCATTCTCTATAGAATTTGGAGTTCCTTTATTTTCTAAAGTTTGATATACAGTTCTAGTAGCCAATGTATAACTATTTTTGAATTGTATTATTTCTTAAATCGGCTTCCAAACTTGACAAATTAAGTGTAGGTAAAATAATACCTGGCACATTTGCTTGTGTAGTTACGATGCTAACGTAAGCACGAACATAAGGAAATAAAATAGCAATACTATTTCTGTAAAAGAAATCTGGTATTTCTGCGATATTAGCAACATGTTCAAATTGAAAAGTGCCTTTGCAATGAACATTTACAAAGGGATTTTCTTTTTCATCCTGATTAAAAACATTGAGTACAAAAGTAAGTTCGTAAGTAGAATTTTCAGTTAGAAAAAGTCCTGTGGTATCAAATGATAATGACAAACCTTTGCTCTTATGATTAGATAAATCAATGTTTACTTTGTCGAACTGATAGTTAACGATTGAAAAGGCTGCTGTTTGCATGTGGATAGATTTTATTGATTAAAAAAAAGCCCGAAGTAAACTTCGGGCTAAAATTATTTATTGTATTTTGTTGGGTCTCTTCATTTGGGTCGCTCGAAAACACGCAGTATTGTTGTGAACTTGATAGAAATTCAGCAACAGTGGGTCCTATGTTGTCGAATTCAGCACTTTTAGCCCAATCCTCCAATACTTTACTTCTTGGAGTCTCCTCAAAGTACTGTTTGAGTTCTTCTAAAAAATTGTTCATAAGTTTTCTTTTTTTACGTGCACAAAATTACATATAATAATTGATTAAACAATAGGCAATTTCAATATAATTATAAATTACTTAATATCATAACTTTAAGTACATATTCTACGGACAATCATATTGAAAAGCTTATATCTATTACAACGTATATCGGGCTGAAATAGTTTAAAATATGAATAATTTCATATCGTCTTTACACAAACATTCCCTGCAACAACCCCTTTTTCCAACCTTCCATTTTCTCTATCTGCACAACACAATGATTAATTTTAGAAACAATAGAGAGATTGAATGCTCAGCAATTGAAGCTGTGCTACCAAATTGTTTTCGAGAAGTTGTTCGGGTTGAGTGGTCATTTCACATCGGAATCATGTTTGCTCTCAAATCCTGTAATTGACATTAACTCAATATTCAAAGCAGATTCCAGCTTTGCAATAGTTTCAAATGTGAAGTTTTCATTCCCTTTTACCCATTTGTTTACCTGTTGAGGCGAAACGCTGAGCTTTTCAGCTAAGTCCTTTTGGCTTAATCCTTTTTCTCTTAATGTACGTAGAACTTTTAACGCAACCGCTTGCGAACGATTCAACCAAGAACGGTTTTCTCTACGCCATTTAATTTGTTCCAAAACGGAACTGTCTTGTTCCGACACTAATGCCAGAAATTTTTCTTTGTTTGTCATAAGTTTTCAATTAAGAATTCATAAAACGACTCACTATCATGCACTCCATTTTCAGCAAGAAAACGTCTGCATTTGTCTATTTTATCACGTTCCATATTTGTGTGTTCACGGTCTTCCATGAATTTTGTGATTTTGATTGCTCCACCTGTAATCACATAACAGTTGTCATCAATTTTAAGTGCATAAAGCCTTAAATCATTTACTCTTCCTTTTCGTTTGGATAATTGTTTAAACTGATATTCCTGATTATCAAGAGCTTTAAAAAACGTGTCATAGTTCGGAAATTCTTTCTCTGATAACTCGTAAAGTTTATCATCTATTCGATTGGCATCGTGGATGATTTGTTGCGAAAATCTTTTGAATGAAAGACCGTGTAGGTCTTTTTCATTCTCTTTAAAAAACTGTTCGAGGTATTTACTATCATTCCAAAGCGATAAGATTCGCTTCAATTCATTTTCATGCTGACCAGTATAGTGAAACGAGAATAATTTTTCTGCAAAGATAGCAACTATTTTCATAAAATCAACTTATAAGTTTATTTTACCTGTATTTTTAATGTTATTTACACAAACATTCCCTGCAACAACCCCTTTTTCCACCCTTCCATTTTCTCTATCTGCACACCACAATGAATGATTTTATCATCAATAGCTGATAAGAAATTAGCGATTTTGGTTTGCTCGGGAATACTAGGTAAATTGATTGTACATTCGCCAATTTCACCAAGATTAATTTTCTTTGGAAATGCAACATGAATAGTTCTTTTGTGTAGTTCCAATTGAAAAAGTTTAGAATTAATATAGTGACTTACAAATTCGTTATTGTGTTTTTTTGATTGTTTTATCAAAGCCAAACTAACATAAAAAGAGGCATTTACATCCCAGTTTATATATTTTGCAGTTCCAATATCACCAATTTTAGTCATTAAAATATCGCCTTTTTCTAATCTTACTTTTTCATTTTCCTTGTCGAAAACCGTTTTGGAAATAAATTTAGATTTAGTAAAATTATTGGCTGTTACGTGCTCAACACTATAAAATGGAATACCATCATCAACATAATTTGGTGTTTGATGCGTTCCATCATAT
>JFJP01027588.1_pt1 | contig 10858 bp, 14 predicted proteins | sample 431651 | NCBI WGS metagenome assembly JFJP01 (sample SAMN02602958, study PRJNA72255) | Microbial mat metagenome, whole genome shotgun sequencing project. | biome: fresh water; feature: sink hole; material: water; isolation source: purple microbial (photo- and chemosynthetic) mats found in...
TTGAAAATTTATCCAAATTAGAAAAAGAGCAGGATATAAATACTCACGATCAACGATTCAAATTTTCTCATAAAGATAATTTAAATCTTGAAAAGATAAAGCTTTTTGAAATTTATAAAAGTGTCAAAGCAAAAGAAAATGATTCACAAATTGATCAAAAGTTGATTAAATTATTAGATGAAGATGTTATGTGTTTTTTAAAAAATGAAAGGCTGATAGAATAAATTATAAATCATTTTTTTAAATTATTTTGACAACGAAAAATAGAAAATGAGATGTTTTCTCTCAAAACTCTTTTTTTCCAAATTTAAAAATATATAATGTGATAATTTATTTCAGTGTTTTCTTTTTTCCAATCCTTTTTTGCATTTTTAATCACATATAAAAATAATGATTAAAAAAAAAACATTCTTTTTAAGAATAATGAATAAAAATAAATTATTTATGCTGTTTAGAAATAAAATCTTGAAATTTTCTCAATATTTCCTTCTTAAATTGAGCATCAACATCCTCCCTAATAAAAAGAATAGCCTCTACAAGATAAATTCCTTTGGTTTGAAAGCTCTCAAACACTTGGGGGAAAATTGATTCCAAATCCCCCCTTGTAATTTTAAGCAAATCTGTAAAAACTTTGAGTGTTTTATCGATTTTTTCAATTCCAGTTTTTCCCACAATATTAAGAAATTTTTCATTTGCTTTATCGATAAAGAAATTTTTTTCTTTTTTGATTTTTTCCAATAAATTTTCTTTATTTGTAAAAACTGTCATCAGGTTTTGTTGTTGCAAGCTTTTGAGTTTTTCTTTTTCTTTTTTCTTTGGTTTTTTTTCATTTTCTTGCTGGTTTTTTTCTTCGTTATTTTTTCTATCAAGAACATGGATTAAATCCTCTGAATTAAACCCAATACAGCAATTAAAGCATAATTGACAAGAATAGAGAAAATAATCGAAATAAACTGAAAAAAGTTTCTCAAAGCATAATTTCACTATTCGATTGAAATAAATAGGTGAGGCTATCGTTGATTTTAATTCTTGGAAATAGTCATCTAAAGTCATTATTGCCGATTCAAGTAGATCTTCATTCAGCCATCTCGGACTAATTTGAAAAAAAATTAATATTTGGCCAAAAATTTTGTTTCATTATTTTACGTGAAAAGCTCTGGGATTATTTGTAATTCAATTTCATAGAAAACAAAAGGTATTATTAAATTAAATAATTCTGTTATCGAGCTTTGAAGACCTTTGTTTTTTAACCACAAAAATTAGAAAATTAAATTAAAAATAAATTTGCCTTTATTGAGATCATTCATAAAAATTTTCTCAACCCGATCTTGCAAACTCTCTTCAGCGTATTTCAAACAGTATTGTTTTGTTTCGTTGCTATATTGCAAACATTTCCAGAAATTATTGATGAAAAGCACGACTTTAAACATTGGAGAAACAATCTCATAATTTTCGTTAGGGGGGTCTATGCTGCTTTTCAAAAAGTTTTTCTCATTTTCTTGCACATTATTGATCTCACTGGTCATAATCTTTTCAAAATATGAATTTATTATAAATAAAATCAATAAAATTACTCTAATCAGTTCAATGTATAGTTCTCCATTTAATTTTCCCACTAACAAACTCAACTGTTGATTTACAAAATGAAAAACATCTTCTGCGAAATTTGACACAATATCTTTTTTTTCCTTTATCATTTGAGCAATTACTTCAAGTTTTTGCATCTCTGATCTATCTTTCACAATTGCTCTTTCACAATATTCAAAAAGCAATTTCTTCACATGATCTAAAAACAAAGGCATGTAAGATTTCACTTTCTGTTTAAAATTCAATTAAAACATTATAGAAAAAATTGTAAAATTTGTAAAAAAAATAAAAATAACGCTTCTTAAAAATATATAAGCTGATTGATCAAGACTAATCCCAGCTTTAACCATCAAAGCTTCATATGAATCCATCCATCTCAATAATGCAATCAAAGCACCATAAGATTCCTTGATTTTATCCTCATCTTCTAGAAAAGGTAAAACTCTTTTCTCAATGTTATTTCTAGAAAAATATTACAATTTCATAAAATAATTAATAAAATTTACTTATAGCCTTCTTCATACACTTTAAAAATTTCATATTTCTTTGGGAAACATTTTACAACATGATCCAATACTTCAATAAGATCACTCACTGTGAATTGCAGCTTCTCTAAAGTCTCATTAATGTTTTTGGAACCTGAGAGCTCCTCATCAAATCGTTTATCAATAGAAACTTTAATAATATCAAGACATTTGTTTCGAAATTTAGTTGGTTTTCCTTCCCTTTCCAATAAATTATCACTATCTTCTAAGATTTTAATAACTTTAATCAATTGGATTGGATTGTTCTTGCTAAGAGCCCTTGCGTTTGTAATTGAATTAAAGAGCGTTGCATAAAATTTGACTTCAAAACTCTCCAAAACTTCAAATTCTTTAAAGATTTTTTTTAAATCTTCAGTTTTTGTTTGATTTTCATTCATTTTGCTGATCACATTATCCCGCAATTCGCAAAGTGCTAATAATTTATAGTGGATGTAATCGAAATTTTCTTCACTTTCGGTAAAAAGCTCTTCTAATTTTTTTATTTGACTGCTGATATTCAGAAAATATTTTATTTGATCAAGCAAAGTTGAAATATTCCTTCTAAAAAGAAGAACCTTCTCATAAATATCCATATCATTATGAAACTCTAATGAATTCTCCCAATATTTGTTTAGATTCTGATATTCAACTTTAGCCTTTTCAAGAGATTGAGAGCTGTCTTCAAGAAATTTTGTGCTTGAAGAAATATTTTCTATTTGATTTTTTATCGCTACATTGATTTCATTGTTATAATCACTCTGCTTTTTCCGATATTCTGTGATAAGACCTGAAAACTTATCAGGAACAAGGAATGATTTGTTATTCAGAATATCAAGAAGTTCACTTTGAGCAGCTTCTTTGGCTTCAGCCTCATTTTCAAAAGATTTCAAAGGTGCGAAAAACATTTTTTTTTGTTTTTAAAAAAAAAATTTTTTAGGGTTTTTTATAATTAAAAAAAAAATTTTTTTTTAATAAAATTAAAGTTTTTTTTTGTATAAAAATTTCTCAGAATCAAAAAAATTATAAACAGAACATAATTTCTGATCCGACCATAATTATTTCTGTCAATTCTTTAATCTTTGAACCCATTTTTAAAAAAAAAATTTGTTTGATCAAAAAGAATATTGTTTTAATTTAAAAATTTCCGTTTTGATTATATTTTGATTATTTTATTTTAATGTTTGCATCATTCTCTCTGATTAATAAACTCCAAAATATTAAGAATCCTCATAAATGTGTCTGCTTTTCAACTTTAAAAGTGAATGGAATTTGCCGAGATAATGTAAAATTTTATTTTAAACTATTTTTTTATGCGCACTATTTTCAAGCCCATCAATACATGTGGTTATTCTTTTTATGAAAGAGTCGCCAATCAACTTTTGGAATCTTATCAAGCTGACGCTAACCCCTTTTTAACATCATGTGGCAATTTTTTTTCTCGTAACCAATTCTATGATGAGTTAAACGTGATCCATAAAATAATGTTTCCCAACTATTTCTCTCATTTGGACGAACAAAACGAATATGACATCCTTGAAAACTTGAAAGAATTAGAAGAGTTATTCATGAAAGGCTCTCGGATAGATGGTGTTCAAGATAAATTCGACTCTCATAAAATCTTATTAAAGCTTCCATATTTAAGAGCTATGATCAAAAAAGATGTGGAGGCTGCATTTGTGGGAGATCCTGCTGCTAAAAACTATACCCAAATCATCAGAGCATATCCTGGATTTCTAGCTATAATGATCCATAGAATCACTCATGAACTGTTTAACTCAGGCTTGCCGACTTATGCAAGAGAATTACAAGAACATGTGCATTCTATTACCGGCATTGATATTCATCCTGGTGCAAAGATAGATGAATACTTTTTTATTGATCATGGCACTGGTGTTGTGATTGGAGAGACAGCAGAGATTGGAGCTTGGACCAGACTTTATCAAGGAGTGACGCTTGGAGCTTTGAAGTTTAAGAAAGAATCTGATGGTAGTTTACAAAAAGATTATAAACGACACCCAACGATTGGAAAAAATGTGGTTATCGGAGCAGGAGCGAAAATTCTGGGACCGGTTGTTATTGGGGATTATGTAAATATTGGGGCGAATACTTGGATTGACTTCAATATTGAGAAACATACTACTGTTATTGTTGTGAGTCATCCTGGAATTAAAATGATTAAAAATTAAGAGTTTAGTTTCTTCACTATAATTTAAAAATTTTGCATGTAAATTTTTAAAACTCATCAATTAAATTGAGAACTAAATTAAATAGAAGTAATTTATTTTTTTCTTTGATTAATTTTTTATTGTGATTTTCTCCTTCATTCTCTTTTTTTTCTCTTATTATATTCTCAGCGATTTCTTCATAATAATTGTCAAAAATCATCAATATATCAGCTTTTGTTGGATTTTTTCCGTTTTCTTTCTTGCAATTTTTTTTTTTTAGGCCAAGAAAATTTGTCTGAATGCGTTTTACAAAGTTTTCTCTTTCAAAATTCATCAATTCTTTATATTGCTCACAAATAATATCATGAATTTTATCTTTTTCCAGCAGTTTGTTTTCAAATTCTTTTCCCATATTCCAAATCTTATTTTCAAACCTCCATTTCATCAAATAATATTTCTCTTTTTCCCTTCCTTTTAATTTGCAAAAACTGATCAAAATATTGCAAGCTCCTTTAATCTTATCATTTATCAATAAAACTTTATTTTTCTCCTCATCATAACACCCCGTTTCTTGAGTACTTGAATTATCCATAAACAGGTCTTTTTTCTTATATTCAAATTTATCTGATTTTGAAGAATTATTGTAGTTTTTCAGAATTCTCACGAAAAATAAAAAATAAAATTTTTTTGAGAAAAAGTATATTTTTTCAATGTTTTCAAATGTTTGAAAAAATTTCGAGTTTTTTTTGAATGCGAAATCATCATCAGTGCTGCTCTCTTGTAAATTTTCAGAGTTTTTGGAGACATGCAATGTTTTTGAATGTCTTTTGTTCTGGAATTCGATAAAATCAGAATTATTCTCAAAACTATGTTTATTTAGTTTATTGACTATTTCGAAATCTTTTGATTTGTAGTCTGGTAAAATGCCGGTTGTCATCAAAAACTCATGATTTTCTAAAAATTTTCATCTTTTTTACATAAAAATTGAAAAAATCAAACCTTTATGAATGTTTGAATTAAAATTTGGATTTTCTGAACTATTATAAAGAGAGGATAAAACTCTGGAATTCAGATGATCACGACATGAGTAGTGAGATATGTCATTTGAATTATTGATTGAAAAGCTTTGATTTTCTTTATTTTCAAAGAGACTTTGGCTTGAAGAACTAGCAAAACAACTCGGTTTTTTATTTTTAGAATTCATTAATTAATTTTTTCAAAAATTTTTTCAGTTGAATTTTGAAAAAAACAAACATTTTAATTTTTTTTCAACAAAAAAAAATATTTTTTTTTTTTAAAATTAATAAATTTGCTGAAAGAAAAAACAAATTATTAAAAATGAGTGAATCAGAAATAAAGCAATCTGATGACATACGGTTATCCAATGTGTTTCGACATCATTTGGTTCGAAGTTTATCCCCTCAGGAGAAAACTGATGTGAAGACAAATAATTACTCTTTTATAAACCAACCCATTAACAAAGAGAATATAAAAAAGAAATTTATAGAAGAAGAAAGTATGAAAACACTTATAGTAAAAGGAAAAGGGACTATTTTATAAATTTTATAGCAAATGAAAATTTGTCCTTAAAAACTGGAACGATCTTTATAAAAAAATTGAAGCTTGCAACTTATTTCCCCGATGCACATCGTTGCTTTATTTGTCATAATGAGTTTAAACACTTAAAAGATCATAAACATTTTTGGTTACCTTCCTTATTTTCATATATTTTTACTATTTATTAGTAAAATTTGTGGAAAAGCAGTTTGTTCAAAATGTTCTAAAAAAAAGAGAATTAATGGTAGAAGGGGGTGTGATATTTGTTTTTTGAAATTAAAGAATAAAACAGTATTTTCAACACTATATATATTTACTGATGTTTTTATTTATATTTGCCATGGAAAAAGCAAGGTTTAAGACGAAAAGAATTTCTCAAAACAAAAGAAAAAATGATTTTAGACCTTAAAAAAAACTTTAAAAATTTGCAGCTGACAATTGACAGTTTTTCGAAAAACACATGTGAAAAAAATAATCAAGTTTTTTAAAAAATATTCAATTAGTTGAAATTATTAAAAAAACTCTTTAATTTTGAAAAAGATTATTGAAGATGAGAAGAAACAAAATGAGGATTATTTCAATTTAAACAGAGAAATGGAGAAACATGAAGAGATTTTTCAAAAAAGAAGAGAAAATCACATTAGGTTAAGAAAAGCAATAGAAGTTGATCAAAGCATTTATAGAGACAAAGTAAAGGAAAATGAAGAATTATTAATTAAGATCAATTTTGTCAAAATTGATCTATTATCTAAAACAGAAATATTATCAAATAAAAAAAAAAACTGTAAAGATTTGCTCGAAAATGAAGGGAAATACAATGTAATAAATTTGAAATTCTTCATATATTTATAAATTTCAAAGGAATTGTATATTCAAACAACGAATAAAAACAATGAGGCAGTTATAAAAAATAAGCCATTTGAACAACCAAATGACTCTTTTTTTATTCGATATGAAAACGAAATAAATTTAACTAGAGTTATTGAACAAAATGAAAGCAAGTTGAGTCCACAAAACAACGATTTTGATGTTTTGAAGAAAATTATTGAAGAGGAAGAAAAAATGGGAAAAAATTAACGTTTTAAAATTAAATTAATAAGCTTAATCAAAAGTTTTGATTTACTAAGAAATTCATTAAATCAAAAAAAATTATAAGTTATATTTTCATCAGCTTAAAATTTGAATAAAAACGAAAAAAACAAGAGTAAAAAGACTATATAACAATTTTTTGCCTCAACTCATATTGTGAAAAAAATAAAAAAACTATTGTTTCTATTGTTTTTTTTAATTTGTTAAGCCGAAAAAAGAAGAAAAACTTATAAATTTGTATCTTTCCATTTTCTACGAATGTCTGAAAAATTTCATTGCTACCCAATTGCCATAAACCGCAATAAACGTAATCGGAAGAATGAAAGGCAAAAGCATGCAATAATATAAATCTTCTGAGCCAATATCAAAAAGCACGTTATTGGTTCTCACATTGAAAACTTTCAAGAGAAAAGTAACTCCAAACCAAGTGAAAAACACAAAAATTAGGATAAGAAGCATATAACCCAAGATTTCTGCATGGTGATCATTGTAAGAGGCTCTCTTCTCAATTATCTCCACCTCTTCCTCCTTATTTACTGTCTTTTCTTGTTCCAAAACCACAACATCTTTTTGAATATTTTTATGTAATCCTTCATCTGATTTGGAAGATTTTAAAAAAGGAAGCAATTTGGGCTTTTCTTCAATTTTGAGTTGACTTGTTGTTTTTGCAAAGGTTTTTGGCATTTGGGCTTCAGAAAAATTGGATTTAAAGAAAGTTTGTCTTTTTTGCTCTGGAAAAGGAACATTAAAATAATTATTGATTGTGAAATTGTTGTTGTAATTGACAGTCAGAGGGGCTTTGTCTTTTGTGTAAAGGTATTCAGAGGACATTTTGATTTCAAAAAATAAAAAAAAGGGTTAGAGACTTTTTTTTTATTTGAAATAGTTTGAGTGCCTTTAATTTTATAATCAAAATTTTAGATTTTTGTCCTCAAAAAAATATTTAAAATGAGATATTAATCAATTCATCATTAACTGTATTTTCAAATAAAATTTAAATTTAAATTTTTCTTGAAAAACTTTCATTACAAATTCTGGCATATGCTTTTATGGACATATATGTAATTTTTCAATGAAAAAACATTCATTTGTTAAAATTAATAAAATCTTTTTTAAAAAATTAATGAATTTTCAATTTTTAAGCAAATATTTTTTGTTCAACATTTTTTATCTTTATAATTTAAAATCACTCATTTTTTTTCATCTTTTCCATTAGTATCATTTCCTGTTTCCTCTTGATTTCTGCCTGTTTTTTTTTTTTCTCGATGTATTTCTTCCAAAATTTCCCAAAAAAAATAGAAAATAAAAGCATTGCTGACATTGATAATAAAAAATTCTTATTGTGACATATTTGTCCTCTGACTGAATTATCTTCAATCATTGATTCATTGGGATTTTCCGGATTAATAATGTTTCCATGCTGATAATCTCTACATGTCACAAGAGTGAAAAACAACACTAACATAGCTAAAAAAGAGCATAATTCAGGAATTTTCATTCTAATATTCCTTTATTAAAAAAACAAAACAATGTTAACATTTTAAAGATCAAAACTTTTTACTCTCGAAAACTGGGGTTAATGCCTTGTTTTTGAAATAATAGAAGTTTTTTCTTATTAGTTTTGGATTGATAAATGGGGAAATCAAGTTCGAAAATTATTAAAGCTTCATTGGGCTTTTGCTCCAAAAGATATTCAAATTTATTCCCCAGAAAAACATTCCAAAATTTTCGAAGCGATGCGATCAAAACAATCGTTCTGAATTGAGTTAAAAAATTGCTTTCAAACTTGGAAGCATTATTTTTTTCATCCTCTTCATGTTTAACATAATAAAAGCTTATATAATCCTTCATTCGAGTTAGAAACGGCTCCTCTTTTGACAGGTCTAAGTTCTTTGAAAATATTATATGGATTGATTTTTTTAATTCTTCTATCCTTTTTAAAAAATCAAAATTTGAAAAATTTAAAAAAATTAAAAATTTTTTATTAGTTAACAAAAAAATTAATATAAAAAAAAATTGAATACTTTACAAGTGTTAACCCTTTTTTATCAACTGGTTCTACAGTGATAAACCTCGGGACTTCAATATGTTTTGTTTGATAAATGAAGATCCCCACCTCGGCTATTTTGAACATTAACAAATGATTTTTTCTCGTTCTAGCAAATTTTTGTTATATATATCATCCATAATTTATTTCTTTTACTGGAGGTAATAGGCCAGGTCTTTACCAAAAACAACAACATATTCGTTTTTATAATGATCCGAGATGTTTTCTTCAAGGGTTTTTTCTAAGAATTTAAATGAATTTGGTGTCATATTTCTATTTAAAATACTGATCATAGAAAGATTGAGTTTGGTAAAATGCTCTTCAAGACAATTCATCTCGATCAAAGTTCTAAAATAATTGAAAACTTCATAAGAAACGTCTGATTTTATTACGTTTGTAATTTTAACATTTTTTCCCTTTGACATTCTTGACAAAAAAAAAGATATAATTTTATTTCGAGTAATACTTTTCCTTAAAAACTATAAAATAAAAAATTTTAATGTTATTAAAAAAAATAATTTTTCTAAATTTTAAAAATTTTTCTTTTTTATAATTTAATAAAGAACACCAAAATAGGAATTTCTTTTTTACAAAAGTTTTAATTTTTCGATTTACTTGATAAATTTTTGATTTTTTTGTTCTATCTTTTATTTTTTTTGTTTTGTTTAAAAGACAGAAAGAAGAAAAAAGATTTCGAAAAAAAAAGGTTATGGAAAAATATGGATGAAGAAACAAAGGTAAAAAATGACAAAAATTAAAAATAAATTCGATTTTTGTGATTTTGACAAAAAAAATTCTATTTTATAAAAAAATAAATTTTAATAAAGAAAGTCAAAATATTGATCTATAGTTCATAAATCATTTTCTTTGTCATTCCCCCATCCACCACAAAATTTTGTCCTGTAATGAATCCACTTTTCGTCCCATCACTTAAAAACAAACACATTTCCGCGATATCTTTTCCTTCACCAACCCTTCCCACCAAATGTTGTTTATGATCAATTTCTCTCAGAGTTTCTACATTCTTTACTTCAATCCAACCTGGCGATATGCAATTAACCCTTATTTTCGGTCCAAGAGAATTAGCTAATGCATGAGTCAAAGCTAAAATTCCTCCTTTAGAAGCTGAATAAGCTTCACAATCCGGCTCAGTCATCAATGCTCTTGTAGAAGCTATGTTAATGATGCAAGGGTTTTTGCCAAATTCATTTGATTTCTCAAAAAAAGGCAAAGCAAATTTTGTCAGAATAAAGGGGGCTCGAAGGTTTGTAGCGATGATTTTATCAAAGGTTTCAATGCTTATTTGAGCTATTGAATCGAATTTTACCATAGCTGCGTTGTTTATGAGAACATCTACTCTTTTTTCAGTGATTTGTTTCAAGGAATCTGAAATTTCAAACTCTTTACAAAGATTACATTTTATGTATGTGACATTTTGTAAAGGTTTCGAAGGGTCGGTGATATCAAACGAATAGACTTTATTGCCGGAGAGGGAGAAAAGCTCACATATTGAATGGCCGATACCTCCGGCTCCTCCTGTGATGAGAACCACAAGATTGCTCATATTTTTTATTGTGTTCATTTAGGTAAAAAATTATTATTTTTTTAAATTTTTTTACTTTTTGAATTTTTGTTTTCATTTAAAAAAATAAAAAATTTAAAATTAAAATAAAGCTCAATAGTTTAATCATCCATATCATAGAAAATTTAATAAAAATCTAGGTTTAAAACCATATTTCATATTGGGAGTTAATGCATTTCAGGGAAGCCAACAAAACTTTTTTTTTCGGGTCAAAATAATAATCATTCAGCAGAAACTCAATAATTTTATTGCTTTTAGTGATTATATTTTCTGCATTAGGTTAATGACTTGTTTTTGAAATAATAGA
>JFJP01021315.1_pt1 | contig 10857 bp, 9 predicted proteins | sample 431651 | NCBI WGS metagenome assembly JFJP01 (sample SAMN02602958, study PRJNA72255) | Microbial mat metagenome, whole genome shotgun sequencing project. | biome: fresh water; feature: sink hole; material: water; isolation source: purple microbial (photo- and chemosynthetic) mats found in...
GGGCATCGCTCGGTGCGATCGACCGGACCGCCCTGATCGAGCGGTTCAACGCCCACTATCGCGCCAACTGCGCGGCGAATCCAGATGCCGTGAACATGACCGGCATCTACGTCACCCTGGTCTCGGGCCTGATCGAGCTGTTCGGCTGGGATCTCCTGCTCGCCGCCGCCGGCGAGGATCCGGAGGGCTTCGGCGCCGTCGCCGACCGCTACACCAGCTGGATCCAGCAGCACTTCGAGTGCCTGGCGCGATGCGAGGCGCCGGTGGTGATGGTGCATGATGACATCGTCTGGACTGCAGGCGCCTTCATCCGTCCGACCTGGTACCGCCGATTCGTCTTCCCCAACTACCGGAAGCTGTTCGCCCCGCTGATCGCTGCCGGCAAGCGCATCGCCTACACCAGCGACGGGGATTTCACCGCCTTCATCGATGACATCGCCTCCAGCGGAGTGCATGGCTTCGTGCTGGAGCCGATGACGGACATGGCCCGGATCGCCGAGCGCTATGGCCGGACCCACTTCTTCATCGGCAATGCCGACACCCGCATCCTGCTCTCGGGCTCGAAGGACGACATCCGGCGGGAGGTCGAGCGGTGCATGGCCATTGGCAAGAAGTGCCCCGGGTACTTCATGGCTGTGGGCAACCATATTCCGGCCAACACGCCGGTGGAGAGCGCGTTGTGGTACAATCGCTGCTACGAGGAGCTTTCGCGGCGGTGATCCTCGTCACCGCAGCGGCCCCGGTGGTCTTCAGCGCTCAGGCCCGCGGGTGGAACCGGCGGTGGATGTCGCGCAGGCGGGCCGCATCGACGTGCGTGTAGCGTTCCGTTGTCGTCAGGCTGGCGTGGCCGAGCAGGGCCTGCACCGCGCGGAGGTCGGCTCCGCCGTGCAGCAGATGGGTGGCGAAGCTGTGGCGCAGGAGGTGCGGCCATACCGGTTTGGCTATCCCCGCCAGCACCGCCGCCTGCGTGACCACCTGCCAGAGGCCCTGGCGGTTCCATGGTCCGCCGCGCGCACCGAGCAGCAAGCGCTCCTGCCGGCCACGCGGGTCGAGTTCCTTGCGCAGGCCGTCGCGGTAGGCGGCGACGGCGCGGCGGGCGCGCTCGCCGACCGGGACCAGCCGCTCCTTCGAGCCCTTGCCGCGCAGCAGCGCCAGGCGGCCGCCCTCCTTGAGGTCGGTCATGCCCAGGCCGATGACCTCGGAGGCGCGGCCTCCGAGGGCGTAGAGCAGCTCCAGCGCCGCCTTGTCGCGGGCTCGCAGCGTCCCGTCCGGGGGATGGGCGAGCAGGGACTCGACCTCCTCGGGGCTGAGCACCTCCGGCACCGAGCGCCACAGCTTCGGCGAAGGGGTCAAGGCGAGGCGGTCGCGGACCAGCGCGCCCTCCTCGACCAGGTAGCGCGCCCACATGCGCCAAGCGACCAGGCAGAGGGCGAGCGAACCGGCGGCCAGCGACCGGTCATCGCGCAGCCAGCCGAGGCAGGCGGCGACCTCGTCGGGACCGAGATCCTCGATGGTGGCGATGCTGCGCGCCGTCATCGCGGAGTGCAGGTGCTCCAGGGCGGTGCGGTAGTCGCGCAGGGTGTTGGGCGACAGCGCCAGGGCCAGACGACCGTGGGCGAGGAAGCGTTCGGCGAGCGGCGGCAGGGCCCTGTCGCTCATGCTCCGGCGACCGGGGCGAGCAGCCGCGCGAGCACAGAGGTGCGTGGTGGGGACGGGATGATGGCAGCGCAGCCTTCCGGGACGACGCGATCACCGCCGGTGGCGATGATCAAGGCCTGGCAGCCATCGGCGCGCAGGCTGCGTGCAGCGTCGCTAGCGCCCTCGGGTGGCAGATCACTGGCAAGGAAGATGGCCGCGTGCCGACCGTGGCGTCCGGCGGTCAGCGCCTCGCCGAGATCGCTGGCGAGATCGACGCGGCAGCCGAGATCGGTGAGCACGCCGCTCAGCACGCGCAGATTGCCCAGGCGGTGGTCGGCGATGAGCACCGGCAGATCGTTGAACCGGCGCGGAATGCGTTGCGTGCCCGAACCGGGCCTGCCATTGAGCAGGCGCAGGGCGGCTTCGCGGAGCTGACGCCGGCGCACCGGCTTGAAGGCGATGGCGGTGAGCGGCACCTCCTGTCGGACCTGGGCGGCGAACGTGGTCAGGAGGATGACCGGAACGGCAGCCAGACGCGGATCGGCGCGCAGCTGTCCGGCGATGGCGCGCGGATCATCACCCGGGCTGGTCGCATCCAGCACCGCGAAGTCCGGGGTGCTGTCGCCGAGTGCAGCCAGGCCGTCGAGCAAGGTGCTCGTCCCGATCAGTTCGCAGCCGCATTCGCCGAGGATGGCAGAGGTCGCCGCGCGTGCGCCGGCATGGTCATCGATCACCAGGACGAGCCTGCCGGTCAGTTCCGGTGGCAGGGCCGAGGTGGCCGAGGGCTCCTCGCGCTTGAGGACCAGATCGGCATGGAACGTGCTTCCTTCACCGGGGATGCTGCTGGCGCCCATCGTCCCGCCCATCGCCTCGGTGAGCCGCTTGCAGATCGCCAAGCCGAGGCCGGTGCCGCCGAAGCGCCGGCTGATCGATCCATCAGCCTGCGTAAATGGGGCGAACAGCCGCGGGATCAGTTGCGGTTCGATGCCGATGCCGGTGTCGACGACGGCGAGCCGTACGCGGGGCCGCTCCAGATCGATATCGAGGACCCGCAGGCTGACCACGACCGAGCCTCGTTCCGTGAACTTGACCGCATTGCCGACCAGGTTGAGCAGCAGCTGGCGCAGGCGCGATGGATCGCCGCGTAGGCGCAGGCCCAGGCGCGGGTCGACTTCGCCGACCAGTTCCAGGCCCTTGGCCTGGGCGCGGTCGGCGGTGATCTGCAGCACATCCTCGACCAGGTCGCGCGGATCGAAGGGGGTGTCCTCCAGCTCGATGTGGCCGGCCTCCAGCTTCGAGTAGTCGAGGATGTCGTTGATCACCTCAAGCAGACCGGTGGCACAGGTGCGGGCGGTCTCGGCGAAGTCGCGGGCCTGCGGGTCGAGCTCGCTGTCGAGCAGCAGGGTGGTCATGCCGATGACCCCGTTGAGCGGCGTGCGCAGTTCGTGGCTCATCACTGCCAGGAATTCGTCCTTGGCCTTGGCCGCGTCCTGGGCGGCAGCCAGGGCCTGGCGCAGCCCATCATGGGCGGCGCGCAGTTCGGCGGTCATGTGGTCGGCAAGCGTCTGGGCCCGTTCCTGGCGGCGATGCAGCTCGCGGATGATGGCGAAACCGAGCATGCCGATGACCAATGCCATGGCCCCGAGTATCCACGGGATGGCGCTGGCGAGGGTGTTGTGGCCGTGTTCGGCGATCGAGATGGTGCGCAACTCGGTGCCGATGAGGAATGCGAGCAGCGGCAGGACGAGGCAGCTGACGACACCGACCGTTGGCAGTCTCCAGCTGCGTCGGCGCAAAATGGCTGCTGTGCCGCTCACAGAAGGTCCAGGAATCCCCAGCCGGCTTCGCTGGGATCCAGGACGGGCGGTTGTGGCCGGGCGGGCATGATGACGGAGGATTACCCCTCCGCACCTGCGATCAATGCCGGTGCGCGATCCCCCCGGCGTGCTGCCAGGCGTGCCGGATGTGGCCGATGATCGCCTCGACGCCCTCGCCATGCTTGACCTGGGCGAAGACGGTGGGCCCGGCACCGCGCATCTTCCGCGCGTCGCGGTCCATCACCGCCAGGTCGGCGCCGACCGCCGGGGCGAGGTCGGTCTTGTTGATCACCAGCAGGTCGCTCTGGGTGATGCCGGGGCCGCCCTTCCGCGGATGACGTAGATGATGTAGTCGGCCAGTTCGCGGCTGTAGTTGGCTGCCAGGTTGTCACCGCCGCTCTCGATGAGCAGGATGTCGGGATGGTGCAGGGCGTGCAGCTCCTCGAGCGCGACCAGGTTGGCAGTGATGTCCTCGCGGATCGCGGCGTGCGGGCAGCCGCCGGTCTCGACCGCGCGGATGCGGTCGTGCGGCAGGGCGTCGTGGCGCATGAGGAACTCGCCGTCCTCGCGGGTGAAGATGTCGTTGGTCACCGCCGCCAGAGACAGCGTTTCGCGCAGGCGGCGGCACAACTGCAGCATCAGTGCAGTCTTGCCCGAGCCGACTGGACCGCCGACGCCGACGGTGAAGGCGCGGTGGGCGTAGTCGCGCGGCAGGGGTGCGTCGCGGTCGTGGTAGTGGCCGGGGTGGTCGAGGTGCTCGTGGGTATGCTCGTGGTCGTGCATCATTGCCCCTGGTTCATGAGGTGAACAGACGTGAATAGAGGCGGTCCTGGCAACCCTGGACAATGTCGAGCAGCGGGTCGATGGCGGCGACGTCATCCAGCGGCAGGACCACGCCGCGTTGCACCGCCGATTCCGCGCGGCCGGCGAGGGAGCGCTGCACCGCCTGTCCCTCCAACGGACCGATGGCGTTCAGGCGCACGCCGGCGCCGATCAGCGAACGCAGCACGCCATGCAGGTGCAGGCGGAGGGTGTCGAGGCGTCCGAGTCCGAGGATCCGTCCGACCACGCCGAAGGCCGGAGCCAGATGGGATGGCTGGCGTTCGCGCAGGGCGGCGGCGCGCATGCTGCGGATGCGCTCGTCGCCGAAGGCGCCGGCGGCGGCGGCGAGCAGCGACTGGCCGGTGCTGCGGCTGGCGCGGTTGGCGACCTGGCTGGTGAGCAGCGCGTCGCACAGCGCGTCCAGCTCGGCCCAGCGTGCCGGATCATCCCAGCCGGCGGCGCACAGCGGCACCGCCAGCTCGCCGGCGGCGTCGAGGCTGCGTCCGATCCAGGCGCGGATCCCCTCGCGGCCGCGCGCCTGGCCGAAGGCGATCGCCGCCTCGATGCCGCCGGCGTGCGCCAGCCCGCCGGCGGGGAAGGCGGCGTCGGCGAGCTGCATGGCGAGCCAGGGATCGGTATTCACACGGAGGAACGGAGGGAACGGAGGCGAAGGCATGCTTGCCTCCGTTCCCTCCGTTCCTCCGTGTGCATCCATGCGCATGATTCAGAACAGATGGTAGCGCTGCGCCAGCGGCAGCTCGGCGAGCGGCTGGCAGCGCAGCTCCTCGCCGTCGGCGGTGACGGTGTAGGTCTCGGCGTCGACGTTGATGCGGGGCACCGCGGCGTTGAGCTTCATGTCGGCCTTGCCCAGCTTGCGGCAGCCCCGCACCGGGGCGAGGCGCTTGCGCAGGCCGTAGCCGGCGAGGCGCTCCTGCGAGACGGCCGAGACGAAGGCCAGGCTGGTGGCGCCGACCGCGCCGCCCAGGGCGCCGAACATCGGGCGCATGCGCACCGGCTGCGGCGTCGGGATGCTGGCGTTGGCGTCGCCCATCTGCGCCCAGGCGATGAAGCCGCCCTTGAGCACCAGTTCGGGCTTGGCGCCGAACAGCGCCGGCTTCCACAGCACGAGGTCGGCCAGCTTGCCCGGCTCGACCGAGCCGACGAGGTGGCCGACGCCGTGCGCGATGGCCGGGTTGATGGTGTACTTGGCGATGTAGCGCTTCACCCGGGCGTTGTCGTGCCGTTCGGGATCGCCGGGCAGCTTGCCGCGCTGCAGCGCCATCTTGTGCGCGGTCTGCCAGGTGCGGCAGATGACCTCGCCGACCCGGCCCATCGCCTGCGAGTCCGACGAGATCATGCTGATCGCGCCAAGGTCGTGCAGAATGTCCTCGGCGGCGATGGTCTCGCCACGGATGCGGCTTTCGGCGAAGGCCACGTCCTCGGGGATCGACGGATCGAGGTGGTGGCAGACCATGAGCATGTCGAGGTGCTCATCGATGGTGTTGACGGTGAACGGCCGCGTCGGATTGGTGCTGCTCGGCAGCACGTTGGCTTCGCCGCACACCCGCAGGATGTCCGGGGCGTGGCCGCCGCCGGCACCCTCGGAATGGTAGGTGTGGATGGTGCGGCCCTTGAAGGCGGCGATCGAGTGCTCGCAGGCGCCGCTCTCGTTGAGCGTGTCGGTGTGGATGGTGCACTGCACGTCGAGCCGGTCGCAGACCTCCAGGCAGCGGTCGATCGCCGCCGGCGTGGTGCCCCAGTCCTCGTGCAGCTTGAGGCCGCAGGCGCCGCCGGCGACCTGCTCCTCCAGTGCGATGGGACGTGCCGCATTGCCCTTGCCGGTCAGGCCGATGTTCAGCGGAATGCTGTCGGTCGCCTCCAGCATCAGCCGCAGGTGGCGCGATCCGGGCGTGCAGGTGGTGGCGTTGGTGCCGGTGGCCGGGCCGGTGCCGCCGCCGACGAAGCTGGTCACGCCGCTGGCCAGGGCCACCTCGGCCTGCTGCGGGCAGATGTAGTGGATGTGGCTGTCGAAACCGCCGGCGGTGACGATCAGCCCCTCGCCGGCAATCACCTCGGTGGTGGTGCCGACCACCATGCCGGGCGTGACCCCGGCCATGACATCGGGATTGCCGGCCTTGCCGATGGCGGCGATGAGGCCGTGCTTCACCCCGATGTCGGCCTTGGTGATGCCGCTCCAGTCGACGATCAGGGCGTTGGTGATGACCAGGTCGAGTGCTTCCGCCTCGCCGACGCGGGCGCACTGGCCCATGCCATCGCGCAGCACCTTGCCGCCACCGAAGGTGCATTCATCACCGTGGTGCGCGAGGTCGCGCTCGACCTCGATCCACAACGCGGTGTCGCCGAGGCGCACGCGGTCGCCAGTAGTCGGTCCGTACAGGGCGGCATAGGTGGAGCGTGGGATCTTCATAAAATAGGCCTATCAGGAGATCTTGCCACAGAGACACGGAGTTCCACAGAGGGCCACAGAGACAGTACATGGAGTTGTCTCCTCTGTGGCCCTCTGTGGACCTTTGTGTCTCCGTGGCACATGGATCATGTCGACGCGAAGCCGCGGTTGCGGACGCGGGTCATCACTTCGGGCAGGCGCTCAGGCGTCGCCGGGCCGTCGGTGAGGTCGTTGCCGCCCAGCACCACGCGGTCGCCGGCGATCGGCACGATGCGGACCGTCTTGGTCTCGCCTGGCTCGAAGCGCACCGCGGTGCCGGCGGGGATGTCGAGGCGATGACCGTAGGAGCGGGCGCGGTCGAAGCGCAGGTAGGGGTTGGTCTCGATCAGGTGGTAGTGGCTGCCGACCTGGATCGGCCGGTCGGCGAGGTTGGTGATCGGTAGTTCCTGCACCGGGCGGCCGGCGTTCAGCTCGATGTCGCCGGGCAGCGTCTCGACAGCGCCGGGATCGGGCATGGCCGGCTGGGCCATGAACAGATCGGTTGAGGGCACCGGCAGGAACGAGCCGTGCAGGGCCATGACCAGGTCGCCGTGCTCGCGGCAGATCGGCTCGTGCACCGTCACCAGCTTGGTGCCATCGGGGAAGGTCCCCTCGACCTGGACTTCAGAGACCAGCGCGGCCACGCCGTCCATGACCTGGCGGCGGCCGAGCAGGGTGCGGCCCAGTTCCATGCAAGCGCTGACCCGGCGTCCGTCGCGGATCAGCTCCAGCACCACGGTGGCGATCAGCGCGACGGCCTCCGGCTGGTTGAGCCGGACGCCGCGCGCGAGGCGCTTCTGCGCCAAACTGCCGGCCTGGTGCAGCATCAGCTTGTCGACGTCCTGCGGGGTCAGGTGCATGCGATCTCCACGGAAGCGAGGCGGCGCCACGGGTCGCCGCGAGCGGGGCGATGACGCTGCGGATGCGCGCCGCCAGGATCTCCAGATCGAGGGCGGCCAGGCGCAGCAGGATGCCGTCGGCGACCGGGCTGGCGGCGATCAGCAGGCCATCGTCGCCGGGGCGGTGCAGCTCGGCCAGCGCGCGTGCGGCCTGCGCCGCTTCGCCGGCCCGCGGGCCGACCAGCAGCAGCGTGGCGACGGCGGCCTGCGCGCCGAGGCGCGCGGATGCATCGCTGCCCAGGCGCAGGGTGTCGCGCAGCACCAGGCGCCCGTCGAGCTCGAGGTCGAGCCGGGCATCGTAGGCGGCCAGCTGCCAGCGCTCTTCGCGGGCCGTCCGTCCGGCGCTGACCGTGTCGAGCCATGCGAGCGAGGCGCCCGGCGCCAAGCGCAGGCGGGTGCGCTGGCGGTAGCGGCTGCCGGCGAAGGGCGACAGCGGTTCGGGCAGGATGGCGAGCAGGCCGCCGCTGGCGACCTCGGCGTGCAGGTGCTGCTCGGCCTCGGCCCCGGTCGAACGGAACACCTTGGTCGTCGACTGCGTGCCGAGGCACAGGGCAGCGCCGGCGCCGACCTGCAATTCGAGTGCGATCCGGTCGCCAGCGACCAGGCCGCCGCCGTAGGTCGCGGCGCAGGCCCACACCGCCATTCCGCGCGGGCGAGGGAGCAGGAGCTTCAGCTCTGAAGAGGAACGCCAAGTGGTGGCGGAGGACAGGCCGTCGACGACCACGACCGCCAGCCTCGCAGGTTCACACGGAGGAACGGAGGAAACGGAGTCGAGCAGGGCGGAGGTTCGGTGCCGGGCGTCCGGTCTGACTTCCTCCGTTTCCTCCGTTCCTCCGTGTGAATTCACACGCTCAGCCATTTGCCCACCACCTCGGGGGTCAGCCCGTCCGTGCCGCCTTCGGCGACGATGGCACCGCGATCCATGATCGCGAAGCGGTGGCCGATGGCTTTGACGAACTCGAGGTACTGCTCGACCAGGACGATGGCCATGCCTTCGCCCGCCAGGCGCTGCAGCACCCGGCCGATCTCCTCGATGATGTTCGGCTGGATGCCTTCGGTGGGTTCGTCGAGCAGGAGCACGGAGGGCCTGCCTACCAGGGCGCGGGCGATGGCCAACTGCTGTTGCTGTCCGCCAGACAGGTCGCCGCCATTGCGTTTGGCGAACTCCTTGAGGATCGGGAACATGGTCATGCCCGCCTCGACCGCCGCCTGGTCGATGCTGCCGCGGGCGCTGAAGGCGATCTCCAGGTTCTCGCGCACGGTCAGCTTGGGGAAGATCTCGCGTCCCTGCGGCACCAGGGCGATGCCGGCGCGCGCGCGCAGGTGGGCCGGCGCGCGCGAGAGGTCCTGGTCCTTCAGCCGCACGGTGCCGGCCTTGGCCTTCAGCTGGCCCATGATCGAACGCAGCAGGGTGGTCTTGCCGACCCCGTTGCGTCCCATCACGCAGGTGATCTCGCCCGCCTTGGCCGCCAGCGATACGCCGTGCAGCACCTCGACCGAGCCGTAGGCGGTGACCATGCCGTCGATGGCCAGCATCACTGCCCCTGCTTTCCGCGGCCGAGGTAGGCCCGTACCTTGGGATCGTTCTGCACCTGATCGAGACTGCCGTCAGCCAGTACCTTGCCGGCGCATAGCACGGTGACGCGGCTGTTCAGCCTGCGGACGAACTCCATGTCGTGCTCGATGACCATGATGGTGTGGTGGCCCTTGAGCTCGCACAGCAGCTCGGCGGTGAGCATGGTCTCGTGGTCGGTGAGCCCGGCAGCCGGTTCATCGACCAGCAGCAGGCGCGAGCCGCTGACCATGAGCATGGCGATCTCCAGCCATTGGCGCTGGCCGTGCGACAGATCGCGCGCCGGTTCGCGCACCAGCGGGCGCAAGTGCACGCGCTCGAGCAGCCGCAGGATGCGGCGCTGCTGCTCCCACGTCGGCCGGCCGGTCAGGGTGCGCCACCAGGTGCGCCGGCCGGGCAGGGCCAGCTCCATGTTCTCGTACACGGTCAGGCCGTCGAACACCGAGGGGGTCTGGAACTTGCGGCCGACGCCCAGGGCCGAGATCGCGCTGTCGCGCCAGTGCGTGACGTCGTGGTCGTCGACCACCACCTTGCCGCGCGTCGCCCGGGTCTTGCCGCTGATCACGTCGCACAGCGTGGTCTTGCCGGCGCCGTTGGGCCCGACCACCACGCGCAATTCACCGCGGTCGAGGCTGAAATAGTTCACGTCGAGGGCGCGGAAGCCGTCGAACTCGACCACCAGGTCGGTGACTTGCACGAAATCGGTCTTGGCGCTCATCGCCAGCCCTTCGCCCGCGCCAGGATCGCGCGCCAGCCGCCGGCCAGCCCGGCCGGCATGAACAGGACGACGGCGACGAAGAGGGAGCCGATGATGAACGGCCAGGCCTTGGGTACCAGGGTGGTCAGCCAGGCGTAGAGCAGATTGATGACCAGCGCCCCGACCACCGCACCGATGATGGTGCCGCGGCCACCGACCGCGACCCACACCACCACCAGGATCGACTCGATCGCCATCATGTTGGCCGGAGTGACGATGCCGGTCTGCGGTGTGTACAGCGCGCCGCCGATGGCGGCGAGGACTGCGCCGAGGGCGAAGATCACGGTCTTGAACCACACCGGATCGTAGCCGGCGAAGCGCAGGCGGCTTTCGTTGTCGCGGATGGCGATGAGCAGCCGGCCGAAGCGCGAGCGCGTCAGCCATAGCGCGCCATAGGCCGAGGCGCACAGGGTCGCGGCCGACACCAGGTACAGCGCGACCTTGGTCTGGGTATCGCGCAGTTCGAAGCCGAGGATGTGGGTGAAATTGGTCAGCCCGTTGGTGCCGCACAGCTGCAGGTCGTTGCGGCAGAACAGCAGCCACACCGCGACCGTGGTCGCCTGGGTGATGATCGAGAAGTACACCCCGCGGATGCGGCTGCGGAAGGCGAAGAAGCCGAACACGGCGGCGAAGGTCCCCGGCACCAGCACGGTCATGGTGGCGGCGAAGCCGGCCGAGGCGAAGGGCTTCCAGAACCACGGCAGGACCATGCCGGACGGGTCGCTGGAGACGACGAAGAGGGCACGGGGGATGCCACCGCCATCAAGCGGGCCGTGCATCGCCAGGTACATGCCGCAGGCGTAGCCGCCGAGGGTGAAGAACATCGCCTGGCACAGCGACAGCACGCCGCAGTAGCCCCACACCAGGTCGAGTCCCACCGCGACCATGGCCAGGCAGCAGTAGCG
>JFJP01034884.1_pt1 | contig 10857 bp, 6 predicted proteins | sample 431651 | NCBI WGS metagenome assembly JFJP01 (sample SAMN02602958, study PRJNA72255) | Microbial mat metagenome, whole genome shotgun sequencing project. | biome: fresh water; feature: sink hole; material: water; isolation source: purple microbial (photo- and chemosynthetic) mats found in...
TTTTGGTCGTGAATACTACCGAATCGAGTCATTCATCAAGGAAAACATCACGCTGGAAAAAACCAAAATGTAACTTGCATTTGATAAATCGAATGTATTACAATTTTAATGTATAGACATGTACAATACGGTTCAGAAATATGTATATACATTTCCACTTTATTGGTACCCACTAGAAGATAAAATCAAAATTTAATCCAGGTTTAAATAGTACAGCTGAGTGATGACATCATACCGTGAATCTGGAGGAATTGAAGAAATGAAGGCCAAAAAGGACGATCAGACCACGAATCGAACTGTTGTGGGGGTAGGAGCGTCTGCGGGGGGATTGGAAGCCCTGCAGGAATTCTTACAAAAGCCTCATGGACGAACTCCTGGCCCGCGAAACCTCGATACCCATCCAGATTGCATCCGATGGAATGCCGGTACAGGAAGACAATATTTACCTGATACCTCCCAGAAACAATATTTCAATCTTTCATGACAAGCTCTACCTGGAAGAGCAAGAAGGCAAGAAACGGCTCAACCTGCCGGTGGACATTTTCTTCCGCTCGCTTGCCCTCGACAAAGGCAAGAATGCCATCGGCATCATCCTGTCAGGAACAGGCAGTGACGGCACGCTCGGCACCCGGGCCATCAAGGAAGCCGGCGGCATGATCATGGTACAGGATGAAAAGAGCGCCAAATTTGACGGCATGCCGCGCAACTCGATAGCCACGGGGCTGGTGGACTACGTACTCTCTCCGGACAAGATGCCTGAAGAGCTGGTTACTTTTGTCAAACACCCTTTTGTAAAACAGAAGAAAACCCTGGACAGCGAGCTGACAGAAAACTACGACACCCTTACAAAAATCATACTCGTACTCAGGGATCATGGCGGAATAGACTTTTCGTTCTACAAGGACACGACCCTCCTCCGCAGGCTTGAACGACGCGTCAGCATCAACCGTTACGAGGTTCTGGAAGAATACCTGGAATTCCTCAAGGAATCAGTCAAAGAACAAGAGACGTTACAGCGTGAGCTTCTTATCGGCGTAACAAGATTCTTCCGTGATGCGGAGGCTTTCGAAGCAATCAAGACAAAGGTTTTTCCGGCAATGATGGCCAATAAAACGATCCGCATCTGGTCAGCGGGCTGTTCCACAGGTGAAGAAGTATATTCGCTGGCCATCATGATACATGAATTCATCGACGTGGTAGGAGCATCCTGCGAGGTCAAGATTTTTGCAACGGATATTGACCGCAATTCCATCGAGTACGCGGGCAGGGGTTTCTATCCTGACAGCGTGATTGCCGATGTTGACCCCCAGTATCTGACCAAATACTTCATCCGCAAGGAAAGTGGCTACCAGATAAACGAGTCGATACGCAAAACCATCGTCTTTGCCACGCACAACCTGCTCAAAGATTCACCATTCAGCCGCATAGACCTCCTGGTATGCCGCAACCTTTTCATCTACATAAAGCCGGAAATTCAGGCCCGCGTCCTCAACATGTTCTATTACAGTCTTGGCCCTGGTGGCCACTTGTTCCTTGGCAGCAGCGAAAGCCTCGGAGAGATGTCCAGCGCTTTTGAATGCCTGGATACCAAGTGGAAAATCTACCGTTTCAGGGAAGGATACCATCCACAACAAGGCAAGATGCTGTCACTCATCAAGAGTCCGCTTGAACCACCCGCGCGGGCGTTTCCTTCAAAGGTGATCCTCAACGACGGGACAAAATTCGAACGCCTGCTCGACTACGCGCTGGCGGCGTTTCTTGCCCCCAGCATCATTGTAGACACGACTGACAACATCATTCACATCATCAACGATGTATCGGCCTTTGTACGATTGCAGCCAGGAAGGTTTTCACAGAACATTTTTGACAACATAGCCCCAGATATCGCTGTTTTTGTGGGCTCGCTGCTCCGCAGGCTCAAGAGGGAAGGCGAAGAATCGGCCATGGAAAGCCTGGTGGAGATCAAGGGCTTTGAAAATCAGCACCTCATCATAGAAGGCCGCCGGATTGGATCAGAAAGAGCCAGTTATTATATAATAAGCTTCAGGATAGAGCAGCCTGAAAAAGTACTGCCGCAGATAGTTCAACAAAGCCAGACACCTACGGGCGAGTTCCTTGACAGGGTCGCGGAACTGGAAAGGGAGTTGCAGTTTTCCAAGGAAAACCTCCAGGCAACTGTCGAGGAACTTGAGACTTCCAACGAGGAACTCCAGTCCAGCAACGAGGAACTGATAGCTTCAAATGAAGAGCTTCAGAGTACCAATGAAGAATTGCAATCCGTCAATGAGGAACTGTACACGGTCAATACTGAATATCAGGCAAAAATAGAAGAATTGACACGCCTCAACAACGATGTGAACAACCTTCTTAAAAACACCGAGGTAGGAGCGCTGTACCTTGACCGCAATCTGTGCATCCGCAAGATAACGCCCATAGTATCCAGGATCACCAACATCATGGAGTCGGATTTTGGCAGACCCGTGTACCACATCTCGCTCGGGCCTGGCGCAGAGATGATCCTGCAGGATATACAAACCGTCGTTGATACGCTCCAGCCCGTGGACAGGAACATGACACTGGCAGATCACGGAACCTTCCTCGTGCGCATCCGGCCCTATAGAACCGACTACAACGCCGTTGACGGAGTACTGATTATCTTCATAGATATCACCAAGCTCCAGCAAGAAATCGAACGCGCCAATATATCGGCAGTCAGACTTGAAAATGCCCTCAAAATTGGCAACATGGCCTGGTGGGAATGGGATGTAAGTACGGGCATTGTCAGTTTCGATGCACGCAAAGCAACCATGCTTGGTTACACAGTGGAAGAGTTTCCAGTGGATGTCTATAAAGTCTGCGACCTCATCCACCCTGAAGACTATGAAGCAACCATGACCGCGATGAAAGCCTACCTGGATGGCCGTGGGTCATCATGGGATATTTCCTACCGCATCAAGCGCAAGAACGGTTCGTACGCCTGGTATTATGACCGCGGTGAAATTGTGGAAAGAAACGCAACAGGGAAACCCGTCAGGCTGGTTGGTACCGTCATCGACATCACAGAAATAAAAAGGCTGCAGGATATTGTGAATTGCAATGGAGACGCTGATAAGCCGACGTCAACTTTGGAGGGTCGATGACTCAACGGGACAGATCTACCGAGGATCTGAAGAACAGAATTTCCGAGGCTCTGCGTCACGGTGACCGCATGGATTATACCGCTCGTGAAAAAAACGTCGATGAGCTGGTCCAGGATATTCATATTTATTATCAGGAACTGGAATTTCAGAATGATGAGCTGAAACGCGTGCGGACCGAGCTGGAAACGACCAACCTCAGGTACGCCGATCTTTTCATGAACGCTCCGGTGGGATACGTAACGTATGATGAAACCTATCAGGTCCTGTCACTGAACCGCAAACTGGGAGAACTGCTCGGTGTTACACCTTTCGAGGTTAACGGTCTCAGACTGGACGAGCATATCCACCCGGAAAGCCAGGACAAATTCTACCTGCATGTCCGTTCCTTGTTGACCACAGGGCAGCCACAAACCTGCAGGCTGGGCATCCTGCACGCCTCGCACGTGCATAGCGTTCTCGTGGAGAGCAATCTGCTTGTGGAATCCGGAGCCAGAATCATAAGAAGCGCAGTTGTTGATCTGACACAGGAACTGGCACTGGCAAAAGATCTTGCCCGGACCCGGACAGAACTTGAAGAACGCAATGCCGAATTGCAGGAGTATCACGACAGGCTGGAAGCTACCATGCTTGCCGGCAATATTGCATGGTGGACAATGGACCTCGTTACCGGCCAGGTAAGTTTCAACGAACAGAAGACAAGAATGCTTGGATATCCCAAGGATGGTTTCAGGTTCTACCGGGACTTTGTCCATCTGGTACATCCAGAGGACCAGGAACCAATGATGAGCTCGATGAGGGCGTATCTGGCTGGCACTGCCGACACCTATCGCACTGAATACAGAATACGTTCGGCAACGGGTGAATACAGGTGGTTTCAGGATATCGGGGTTTCATCTTCCCGCGATGAAAACGGCAAGACAACGACCATGTTCGGGGTAGTGATAGACGTAACGGAATTAAAATCAATCCAGCTTGAGGCTGAGCGCGCCAACAATGCCAAATCCACATTCCTGGCCAACATGAGCCATGAAATCCGTACTCCTCTGAACGCAATCATAGGTTTTACCGATCTATTAAGGGCTGCACCCCTGCAGGATGAGTACCGCGAGTATCTGGCCAATGCCAATGAATCGGCGCGTACCCTCGTTGAGATAATCAATGATCTACTTGACCTGTCCAAGATAGAAGCCGGCAGGCTTGATCTGGAACTACTGGAGTGCGATCTTGCGTCTGTCCTCAAGAGGGTGATTGCAATGTTCCGACCGATAGCAAATAAAAAACGAATTTCGCTGAGCCTCTCGTTGCCGGACGATTTGCCAGCATCGGTTACCATTGATCCAGTGAGGCTCAAGCAGGTTGTCATCAACCTGGTAGGCAATGCCATCAAGTTTACGGACAAGGGGTCCGTCGACCTGGTCGTCAACTTCAAGGCAGACGCATCCAGTGAATCCGCTACTTTCAACTTTGCAGTGAAGGATACCGGTATCGGAATAAGTCCAGAACAGAAAGATCGACTCTTCAAAGCATTTGCCCAGGCTGATGCTTCCATAACAAGGCGCTTTGGAGGAACCGGGCTTGGATTGGTAATATCGAATGCGCTGGTCATGAAGATGGGTGGACAACTGACGGTGCGCAGTGAGCCGGACAAAGGCAGCGAGTTCGGCTTTACCATACACGCCCCGTGCGCAGCATTTGTATCCAAGGGCAGGGAGTTCTATTCCGATGAAGATGCAACCGAACGACGGGCTACTCCGATAGCCCATTCCCGGACCTTGACCATTCTGATTGTAGAAGATGTAACGATGAATCGCCTCCTGGTCGAGGCAATGCTACGGACATTCCTGCCAAGTGCTGAGTTTGTCGTTGCCCGTAACGGTGCGGAAGCAGTCGAGCTGGTCAGGATGAATCCACCCGACCTTGTACTCATGGACATCCAGATGCCAGTAATGGATGGATACGAAGCAACACTTAAGATCCGTGAACATGAGAAAACTCAGGGATCCTCGAAACCAGTTCCCATTCTGGCCCTTACCGCCGGCAATCTCAACGATGAAAAAATAAAAAGCATGAAAGCCGGCATGAACGGTTGCATGACCAAACCCATTGATCCAGATACTCTTAAAAGGACAATTCTAGAGGTATTGCGCGTAGAATCAATCGACCAGAACAAACCTCGCCCCGTGGGGAGTACGGTGCGTGAGGCTCATTTTGGAGCAACTGAATTGCTGGAAAGCCTCCATGGTGATACAGAATTGCTGGCACAGATGATCGAAATGAGCCTGACGCAATTCATTGAATACCGGGACGATATAAGCACTGCCATGCGCCAGGGAGATTTCAAGGCTGTCAGAAGAGCCCTTCATAAATTCAAGGGCGCCGCTTCGACGATGTCATGCATGAATCTGGCATCGTTTCTTGCATCCATGGAAAATTGCCAGATGGAAGACATGTCGTTGCTGCAACCCTTGTTTGACGATATTGTCACGGAACTCGATCTGACCGTGGCGGAGATGAGGAATACCCGCTAAAACTCAAGCCGGGTAGACACAGAAACAGACATAGCTCCCTCTCCGGAGTATCTGGTAAATTCTTTTTCCTCGCCGCCTCCGGAATATGAAACTGAAAGGGAAAATGGTACGGCCCGCGGGAAGGAGAATGATTCCGCGAGTTTGATCGAGTACGAGTAATCACTCAGATTGGAAATGACGGAAAGCGTCGTGGACAAGGAAGGTGAGAACAGCTCCGAGGCCGCAAGCGCCGCGTACGCGTACAATTTTCCTTGATACAGAGGGGTCCTCTCGGCAAGGGGGAGCGACATGATGGAAAAGGCCGAATAACCGGTCAGATCCTGCCCGCTTGAATTATAAAAACCTTCTGCAGACAGCGTCCAGAGCTTCAGTTCACCCAGAGTCCTGGAAAAGCCAATCGAGGCCTGCATTGAATAGAGATAGTCATCGTATTCCGGCTGGAGCGCATACTCACCGTACACAGTCGTTCCAAACAACCTGCCGGAAGCGTCAAGCCCTATGCGAGCCTGCGCATTCTTGCCGCCATACGCAGTAATTCCAATCTCGAATGGTCCCGCGGTAAAATCAAATCGACCAGCCAGGTTGACAGCCTCAAGGGGGTCTCCGCCTATCCATCCTATCGTTCCCTCCTGGACAAGACCTGAAAAATCAGCAAACAGAAAAGCGTTTGAACCAGACAATGGCAGGTGCAGACGCAATCCAGGCTTGCCTGCCCGAGAGTCAAGCGCGGCAAACGCATCTGACTTTTCCAGATTGATAAAATCCACGGGGCTCCAGATTCTGGAAGGCCCCCATGCTATCAATTGATTACCTATTCTGGCAAACAGCACCTTGGCAACATCAAAACTGTAGTGCAGCTCGGCAAGGGAATACGCGGGCTCATACGGGTTGCTGGCGGGAGGCGGTGCATCCGGTCCGGAATATCCCTGGAACAGGTTGTGGGAAGCGTTGTACGCAATATACAGCGCACCATAATCCGGTACACTCACTTTGGCAAACAACTTTCCTGAAACGTTGGAAAAAGAAGTGAACTCATCCAGAGAGGTGGTAAAATAGGCAGCAGCCTGTGCAACTACCGTGCCGCCGACAAGGTATTCTGTCCTCGCTGCCTCGGGAGTATCCAGCAAGGCTGGAGAATTTTCCGATACAACCGTCTGGTCTGCATCGTCGGCTGAAATATCACCGAACAGATCAGCCTCAAAAGCCGCGATATCGGGATCGGATACATTCCCGGAAGGCGCATCGACAAGTTCCTGGGTTTGGGCAGTGCCAATACCAAGGCCGAGCAGCACCAGAGCAATTACTTGCACCGCAGTGTGACTGCCCAATACAGAATAAAGTTTCATTTCGGGCTCCTTTCAGCGTGACTGCTCTTCAAGAAATGCCTTTGAGAAGGTGTAGTCAGGGATTTTTGCTACAGAAATATTTTCATTGGTCAAAAGAGTCTGCTGACCCTTTTCCAGGGCGTCTGTAGCCAGCAGTTTGGTAAAGATATAGCGGTTGGGAGCAACCAGCTTGTAGTCGAGGTAATACGTAGTGCGGAGGAGCGTGCCCGATGCGCTGAAATTCTCGACCTTTACCGGCAATCCATCAGTCTTGCGCACGTACCATTTCTGCACAGGAAAAGCAACGTCCAGTTGTTTGGCATCGAGCTTAACCACGTCGGTTTCCCATTTGGCAACCATCGCTGTGCCATCAAGGTTGGCCCAATACTGGGCCGTTACATCGCTCTTGCCAAAGAGGTCGGTCCGTACATCGGTAGAGCCGACATCATCCTTGCGGTTTCGATATACAAATTCCCTCGTTGAGGGGAGGTAGAGAAACAAGTCGTCCTTGTTCCTGTAGTAGCCCTTGCCCTTCTCGCTCTCCGGATACTTGAAAACAAGCGCGAAGGTATCCGACTTGTCGCGCCTGAAAATCTGTATCTGGATTACACGGTCGGATTCCCCAGCTTTCTTCTGCACGAGGGTGAAGGTGTTTGTTACATCCAGATCACCGAGATTGAGCTTGTCTTCAAAGCTTTTGACAATTGCCAGAGCTTTGGGGTCATTACTCGTAACCGTTTTTGATTGAGCGCCAAGTCCGGCCACAAGTAACCAGGATAGCATTGATATGGCTATGAATCTTCGTATGCTGTTCATGATTGATCCTTTCTTAAAACACCCTTGAAAATGCATCGACCGGTGGAATGGCTCCACCCTTCTTAGCTGGAAAGTACGAAAAGAATGCCGCAAAGGCCGATATCGTCAAGGCCACTCCGAGCATGGCACCAAGAGTAGGTATCAGGACAAGCTGGCCATTTTCAAGGAAGATGCCTAGATTGCCGCCTGACGGGAACTCCGGCCCAAATCGAATGATATTGGCTACAATTGCCGCAAAAACAGCGCCAGCTGCTGAGAAGATGACGGCCAGCGCAACACTTTCCACAACGAACAGGGCGGTAACCATGGATGACTCGACACCAAGCGCCCTCATTGTGCCTATCTCCCTCAAGCGTTCGTTGATACTCATGCGCAGATTGATGAAAATTGATACCGCTATCACAAATAGCATGATGGCAGCAATAAAAGCGCCCACAGCATTGACAGCGGTCAACACCGTCCGGACTATTCCAAGTACCTCGTCAAGTGTGGCCAGCTTCAGCATGACACGGTCGCGGCCTTCAGTGTCTTCCTCGTACTTGGTACTCGCAGCTGAAACCGCGGCAACAGCTTCCTGGTCATTCTGTGGAACCGAAACATCAAAACCCGAAGAAGACAACACCCCGGAGAGCAGGTCTCTACGCTCCTGTAACCCGTTGGTGGATGGAAAGTACACGTACACAGAAGTAGAGGCATCATCACCGGCCAGGTCAAGGTATCGTAGAAATTCAAAATGTGCGAGCACCAGTCCGCGGGCAAAGAAATTGTCTGTTCCGTATACGCCCCGGACCACGAGAATACCTGTATTGAAGGCTCCAAACCTGGTTCGGGTAGACAGGACAACTTCGTCGCCTACCGCCAGATTGAAATACTCCGCCGCGTCTTCTGGTATTGCCACACCGTTTGGGTCACCGGCAAAATCATCCCATGAACCCGAAGTAAAATACGATTGGTCCCTGAATCCAGTATCCTGTCCAGTCTGGATGCCCGTAAAAGGCAATCGCTTTGAAAGACCGTTGTAATATACTGTAGACTGTACAGCGTAGCGGGTGATGGTCCGCGCATCCTTGCCAAAAGTAGAATCCACAGCCGAAACAATTTCATCCGTACGCAGGAGCCCGTTGAAAACCTTGCCGTCTTTGGCAAATTGACCTGTTATGGTAATATGACCAGCTGATGATTTAACCAGGCTGGTTGAAATATTTGTCGTGGCTCCTTTGGAGAAAGCAAGAAGCAAGACAAGGATGAATGCGACTACAGCATAGTTGATGCCGAGGGTAAAGCTCCGCTTCTTCTGGCGGAATACATTCTTGAAAGCCAATCCGATAAATGCGCCCATTATGGTTTCCTTCCTACCTGTCGTTCATGGCTTTGAGCGGTGTAATGGCTGTTGCAACGCTGACCGGGTATATCGTAGCCAGTACGGATACAACGACTACCACCAGCAACGCCACCAGGAATGGCAGGGCATCCACCGTCATGGCAAGCGGCCCGCCGCCAATAAGGAACTGTGAGATGGTTTCCGGCAGGGGCAATCCAGACCCACTGACAAGCAACAGTACCAACGATGATACGATCATCGCTCCAATGGCAGCAGACACATTCAGAATCAAAGTCTCCGTAAGGAATACGCCACGCACAAATGACTTATCAGCCCCAAGCGCTCTCATGGTGCCAATTTCAGCGGTACGTTCAACAACGTTTATGATGAGCGTATTCATGAATATGAGGGTTACTACCAGAAAAATTAGCCCGGTAGCCAGAAAAATAAAAGCTTGCAGAGCCAGTGAAATTTGTGCATAAAAACCCGAAGCCTTATCCCACGTGGCTATCTTTATGCCCAGGTCTGGAATTGACATGATTTCTTCAATGACCTGCTGTGAGGTGTCGTGGTCGGCAAGCCTGACAGCAACCATCGTAAAACCTGACAGAGTTTCAGCAGTAAGGCTGCCCAAGTCAATCTTGCCGAAATCCTCGTCCGCTCCCAAATCGAACAGGCTGGCTTCATCAAAGTTGGCAGCTGCCAGGCTGTCGTTGAATTCATCTGACAGACCGGTAACTCCTGTAAAATTGTATAACCCTGAGTATGTAGTGGAATCCATGAAGTTGATGTAATCAAAAACACTTTGGTAATGTATGGGCTCAAATATTCCAAGAAGTGAAGACCTCAAGGTGTTTACTCCACCCTCTGTAATTCCCAATAGGGTCACGGCTTCTCCCACTATAAGGTCAACCCCATAATTTTTTTTATACTGTTCATTCTGGTAACGGCTGATGACAATACCAGAACTTGGCATACCAACAGGTAGATCTACCGACTCTTTTTTTGCATCTCCTTGCGCTACCACTTCAGGCAGTGAAAAAAACGAACCCGATTCCATTTTGACATTTGAAAAAACACTTTGGTATGGAGCTGGTTCCACAGCATAGAAAATAAACGGCAAATCCAGCTTCTTGCCGTCACGCTCCACCTGTATCAGCCCATAGTTCTGCGAATACAGCGCGTATGATTCTATGCCATCAATGGAGTCAAGGATCCGGGAAAGATTTGCAGCATCGGGAATATTTGGCAAAGGCGTGGTAAAAGCAAACGGCGATGGCAAGGTCTTTGATCGGTCTGAATAAATTATGAAGTCACCGGTAAAACTGCCGATGATCGATTCACGGGATTCCTTTGAGACCGATGACGCAAATATTCCACCGAACACGATCAGAAAAGTACCAAATCCAACCAGGACCGCGATGAGCGCCATACGCCCCTTGCGCCGCATGAGGGTCCGGAAAGCGATAGTGAGCGTCAACACGGCTTCAACCCTCCACGTTCTCGGCGGCAGTAACGATACGTCCGTCGAGTATCCTTACCACGCGTTTTGCTTCTTTCATGATGTGAGCGTCATGGGTAGAAAAAACAAAGGTGGTCTTCTCTGTCTCGTTTATCTGGCGCATCAACTCGATGATCCGTCTACCGGTTTCCGAGTCGAGATTGGCAGTTGGTTCATCAGCCAGCACAATAAGCGGCTTGGTAACCAGAGCCCTCGCAATTGCGAC
>JFJP01040970.1_pt1 | contig 10857 bp, 2 predicted proteins | sample 431651 | NCBI WGS metagenome assembly JFJP01 (sample SAMN02602958, study PRJNA72255) | Microbial mat metagenome, whole genome shotgun sequencing project. | biome: fresh water; feature: sink hole; material: water; isolation source: purple microbial (photo- and chemosynthetic) mats found in...
ATGTATTTCCCGAATTGATCCATAATGCATAAGACGATCCGATAGTCATATTGGTTCCAGCAGTAGGAGCGCCGGCAATATATACAGTTGCCGCATTTGTAGTGGTAACTGAAACATTGGTAGCAGCTAATATAGATATTCCAAAAGAAGACATTACAGCTGATGCAGCAGTTCCTGATGCCGCAGTGCTTGTATTTGTAAATGTTGCGGCATCTGCTCTAAATTGTTGTCCATTTATTAACCATGATGAAGAAGAAATATTTCCGGCGCATAGTAACGATTTTGCCGTAAGTGATGAAATTTCGGTTATATTTCCAGTGGTGCCATTAATATTCATTCTAATGGTCTGCCCGGTCTGTAATATCAGATTGTTGGCCGTAGATGATCCAAAATAAATATCTCCATTATTAAAATGGTTCAAAGCACACGTTGAAGTTCCATTTATTGAAGTAAATGATATTCCGCTTACTCCTCCTCTATTAACAGTCACATTAGATTCAGTGATTAAATTGTTTATTCCGGATAGATTTTTTGATGAATCGAGAACTAATGCCTTACTTGCCGTAGCAGTTCCTACGGTAATTCCTGTTATATATCCAGCATTCGTGGAAGTGAGAACTGATCCATTAATAGAAATTTGCGTATTGAACAAGCTATTACCTCCAAAGTATGCACCACCAGCGCATTGTAGCGCCCCAGTTGAGCCCGTTGTAGATGCGGTAGTATCTGTTAATTTTAGGGTCGGAATTAATACTGTTCTATCTGCCAATATTCGTATGATTTTTATATTGGTATGAAATCCAATGTGTAATTCATTGCTTGTACTTCCAGGTCCTTCATAGTGGAATCCAAATTCTGATTGATTATTATTAGAACTTGCTTGGCCCATAGTAAGAACCCATAATGAGGTTTGTGCTATTTGAGCATTATTTAATATAGAAAGATTTCTAGAAGTATCAGTAGAAGTTCCCAAACATAATGTCGCAATTCCTGTTAGATATTTGGATGAATCGAGAACTAATGCTTTACTTGCCGCACCAGTTCCTGGTGTGATTCCTGTTAGATATCCAGTATTTGTAGAGTTGAGAACTGACCCATTAATAGAAATCTGAGTATTAAATAAACTATCTGCTCCAAAGTAGGCCCCACCAGCGCATTGAAATGCTCCAGTTGATCCAGAAGTAGAAGCAGTAGTGTTAGCAATAGTTATCTTAGAAGATGTTCCATTCAATGCCAGCGTAGATGATACTCCCTGAAGAGTAACATTTGCATTAGCTAAAATAGTTTTTGCAACGTAAATACCACCGGCCAATAAGACGGATCCAGTAGTTGAATTTGTAGCATCCGTATTACCATTAACTGTTATTTGAGAACTACTTGAAGTCAATGCCAAAATTGCTCCAGTTCCATTAAGATTAATATTTCCACCGACTGTAAGACTTGAAAGAGTTCCAACTGAAGTAATCGCAGTCTGTGTAGCAGTTGTCAATGCTCCGGTAAGAGAAGCCGCTGAAAGGGATTCAATTCCAGATATATTTGAACTTGCATTTAGAACTAATGCCTTACCAGCAGTCGCAGTCCCTGCGGTAATTCCTGTTAAGAATGATAAGTTCGATGCTACTCCTGAAACAAAATACGATGTAGCATTTAGAGTTCCATTCACTTCTAATCTATATTCTGGAGATGTTGCTCCAATTCCTACATTACCTCCGGCAAGTATTGTCATTCTTGCTCCGACTGTAGGAAACCCAACCGTAATAGCATTAGTTGGATCAGATGATGCTTTATATAGAAATCCAATTTCTGCAGCATTTCTATCAGTATTAGCTTTCCCCCATGCAATATATTTTGTAACAGTAGTCGATTGAGCTGAATCATATGATGTAATCATCGTATCTGTTCTTGGAGATGTGGTCGTTCCTAAACACAGAGTCGCGCCTGAAATATTTCCTGAAACGGTCAATCTTGAAAGAGTCCCGACTGATGTAATCGCAGTTTGAGCAGCCGTTGCCAATGGTCCAATAAGAGATGATGCTGAAAGTGTTCCAATGCCAGAAATATTTGAACTTGCATCTAATATCAATGCTTTAGAAGCCGACGCGGAACCAATCGTTATTCCTACAAGATACCCGGCATTTGTACTTGTTAGAGTTGATGTTCCAACTACAATATTGGTGGCAGTCAAACTATTAATCCCGGTTGTAAGATTTGAACTTGAATTGAGGATCAATGCTTTAGAAGCGGTTGCGGTTCCCGGAGTTACTCCATCAATTACGCCAATTTCAGTCTCTGTTATAGTCGTAGTTCCAAGTACTAATGATGTTGCTCCAATAGATCCGAGACCAGTAATAGTCTTAGAGGCATCCAATACTACCGCTTTTGATGCTATGGCAGTTCCGGCGGTTATACTTGAAATATATGGCAATCCAGTAAAATCTAATGCAGTTCCACTTGAATAATAGGAGGTAGCATTCAACGCCGTAGTATTCAATTTGTATGATGAATTTGGCGATGCCCCAATACCGAAATTACTATTCGAGTCGATTAATAGGGCATATGTAGCATTATTCAAAATATAGAACGTATTAGGATTAGTAGCATTTGTAGTTCCTCGTAATCCAAATTCTACAGTTCGTGTATCATTTCGGCATGTAATTGCCGTTCTTTTTGTGGCCGTTGCGGTATAAAGATCTAACATAATATCTTCTCCGGTTAATCCAATAGAACCAATTCCTGCAATATTTTTGGATGAATCTACAACCAAAGCCTTTGATACGCTCGTGGTTCCGATCGTTAATCCTGCTAAGTAATTAATTTCCGTGGCGGTTGAATTGATTAGAGTTCCATTCATATACATCGTAGTTGCATTGAAAGTTCCAGGAACTTGGAAGAGATATGTGGTCTGAGAGGATGATCCTATATTAATTTCTCCAGTTGGAGCAATCCATAAACGCGCGGCTCCTGATGAATATAATATAAATGGATGCACCGTCGATGATCCAATGCCAGATCCAGTATTTGAAACATATAAATTTGTACCAATCGTACCCGATGTGTTAGTCCAACTTTGATATGCCGAAGGAGTCGAAGTAGCATTTGAAAAACTTGTAGATATTAATCCAGTATTAGAAATTGTTCCAACGCCTGCAATGTTTGTACTTGCATCGACGACTAATGCTTTACTCGCCGCAGCAGTTCCGGCTGTAATTCCTGTTAGATATCCTGCTTGCGTTCCAGTTAATGTAGAACTACCAATAGTCAAACTTGTAAGGGTTCCGATTGCGGTAATATTTGTCTGAATTCCAGTTTGAATAATTCCTGTAAGTTGGTCCGCTGTAAGATTTCGAATGTTTGTTATATCTCTATTAGAATCCAATACAACTGCTTTACTTGCAGAAGCCGTTCCGACTGTAATTCCTGTTAGATATGCCGCTTGCGTTCCAGTTAATGTAGAACTACCAATAGTCAAACTTGCGAGGGTTCCGATTGCGGTAATATTTGTCTGAGATCCGGTTTGAATAATTCCGGTAAGTTGCTCCGCTGTAAGATTTCGAATGTTTGTTATATCTCCATTAGGATCCAATACAATCGCTTTACTTGCAGAAGCCGTTCCGGCGGTAATTCCGGTTAGATATCCTGCTTGAGTTGAACCGAGAGTTGTACTTCCTAGTACCAATGATGTTGTTCCAAATGAATTTACTCCAGAAATATTAGAACTTGCATCAATTATTAATGCCTTAGAAGCGGTTGCGGTTCCTGGAGTAACTCCTGTTACATACCCAGATGCACTAATGGACGCAGAAACATCTACGCTATTTACAATCAACGTTGTAGTAGAAAGAGAATTTATACCTGCAATATTAATACTCGAATCAACAATTAGTGCTTTGCTGGCAGTGGCAGTTCCAGGAGTAATGGAAGTAAGATACGCGGCTTGTGTATTTCCGAGAGTTGTACTTCCGAGTACTAATGATGTCACTCCAAAGGAATTTATCCCTGAAATATTAGAACTCGAATCAATAACTAGTGCCTTAGAAGCAGTTGCAGTCCCAGGAACTATACCTGTTACATATCCAGATGCCGTGATGGAAGATGAGACATCGACTCCATTCAATATTAATGTAGTTGTTGATAATGAATTTAACCCAGCAATGTTTGTACTTGCATCGACGACTAATGCTTTACTCGCCGCAGCAGTTCCGACTGTAATTCCGGTTAGATATGCCGCTTGCGTTCCAGTTAATGTAGAACTACCAATAGTCAAACTTGTAAGGGTTCCGATTGCGGTAATATTTGTCTGAATTCCGGTTTGAATAATTCCTGTAAGTTGGTCCGCTGTAAGATTTCGAATGTTTGTTATATCTCTATTAGGATCCAATACAACCGCTTTACCAGCAGAAGCAGTTCCAGTAGATATTCCAGTTAGATATCCCGCTTGAGTTGCTCCGAGTGTGTTTCCGCCAAGTACTAATGATATTGTTCCGATTGTTGCGATTCCAGTAATCGAAGCATTGGAATCTACTATTAATGCTTTTGATGAGGTAGCAGTTCCTGGAGTAATTGATAACAAATAATTTATTTCAGTAGAGCTAAAGGAAGCTCCATTGGACGTTATACTTCCGCTTACGACAAGACTTGAAAGAGTTCCCAATGATGTAATATTTGTTTGAGCACCGGTTTGTATCGTTCCATAAATTCCGTTTCCAACCCGCAGAGCCTTTGCGATTCCAACTCCTCCGGATGTAATAATTGATCCGGTAGATGTAGAAGAACTTTCGGTGGCATCTAATACATTTACTGAGCTTATTGAAAATAATTTTGAAACCTTAAGATCTGCATAGTCTAAAGTGGTAAGAGTTGATAAAGAATCTGTGGCAGCGTATGTTGTAGCAAATTGCTTGTTTGATTCATTCCAAGTTAGAGCACTAAATGATTTATTATATAACGATACAGTTGCTCCATTACTTGGTGTATTTGTAAAGTTTGACGTTACTGTAATTGTTTTAGTAGATCCGACATATCCAGAAATATACCTTGTTTCGGCTCCCGACTTAATCCACCATCCTACATAATAATTATCCGCAACATTTCCATCAGAAAGCACTATTGTCGAGCTTGTAGCAGAAGAAACGATAGAAGTTTCCTTCGCCGTATCAGTAATTACATCTCCTACTGTAGTATCATTTTCCGTTTGATATCTTTGAATTAAAATTCCGCTATCATAAGATCCAGCTGGAGCAGAATTGAGCAAAATAGTATTATCTTTAATAAGCATATTTGTAGTATTAACTGTAGTGGTTGTTCCGCTAACTGTAAGATTACCTGATACGACCAGATTAGTTCCAATATATACGCTTTTGGCAACTGCTAATCCACCACTAACTGTAAGAGCTCCTCCTGTAGTAGAGCTCGATGCATCGGTAGTTGCTGTAATAGTAGTGGCTCCACTAATATTTAACCCGGTAAGTGTTCCCAATGATGTTATTAAAGTTTGTGCTGATGTTTGAATTATTCCATATAATCCGGTAGCTGTTAGATTTCTGATATTCGTAATATCTCTATTAGAATCCAATACAATCGCTTTACTCGCACTTGCGGTTCCTACTGTTAGTCCAGTAATATACGATGCCTCCGTTCCTGAAATAGTAGCACTACCAATCGTTAAACTTGTAAGAGTTCCAATTTCAGTAATTTTTGTCTGAGATCCGGTTTGAATAATTCCTGTAAGTTGGTCCGCGGTAAGATTTCGAATGTTTGTTATATCTCTATTAGAATCCAATACAACTGCTTTACTACCAGAGGCGGTTCCTACCGTAATTGATGTAAGATATGCTCCTTGTGCGGATCCTAATATAGCTCCTCCAATCGAAATAGATGTGGTTCCAATAGATGCAATTCCAGTAATATTAGAACTTGAATCAAGGACTAATGCCTTAGATGTAGATGCAGCTCCTGGAGTAATTCCAGCTAAATATTCTAATGATGTATTAATACTTGAACCTCCGGAAAATGTAAGATTTCCAGTAATATTGATATTACCAACAGTTAATGCAGGTAGTGTTCCTACTGATGTAATATACGGCTGATCTGCGGTCGTTAATGTTCCGGCAATTGACGCCGAACTAATTGATGTAATTCCAGAGATTCCCTTATTTGAATCTAACACTAATGCTTTGCTTGCTATTCCGGCACCAGGCGTAACCGCTATATAATTTAATTGAGCCGCGGTCGCTGCTACTAATGATCCTCCTAATTTTAATCCGATTGTAGATCCATCATGTGAGGAAATATTTAGACTTGCATTTGTATTGACTTCGTTTCCAGACGGATTCAAACTTAAATTACCGTCGGCGCTCATGAATATACTTGCGAAATTACTGGTAGATCCATATCTTAATCGAAGACACGATCCATTAGCGCTTGCAATTTCTAATTGAGTTCCAGGACTTGTTGTGTTGATTCCAACATTGGAAAATTTATCAATATAGAACGATGAATTATTTCCCGTTCTAATTAGTAATGAGCTTTGAGTAAGATCGGAATCAAGTATAATTCCAGAACTCGGGGAATTTAGACTAACCCTTTGTAAAGGAACTATAAAATTCCCAGAAAGAGGTTGAGTGTTCGAAGACATATTATCTTTTTATTGTCTATATTACCACTATGGAAATTTGATTATTTTTAGGTGATTCATTTTTTTATTCCCAGTTCAATCGTTTTCAAATTGCGGATTTCTATTTATGCGCGATAGTTGCACAATTACGGATTTCCATTTGTAAAAAAAAATAAACTTTATACATATCCAGAGAGAATGCGCTATTCAAAGAAATTATGAATCTTATCATAGTCTATAGAATCATTAATGAATGGAAGTTTAAAAGATGTATCTAAAAGTTTGGCATTGGTCCAGCTATTTCCTCTATTATATACTGTCTTGTTATTACTTAATTGATAACAAATATATAGTCCAACAAGATCATCCAAAATTATTGTAGATAGTGGTGATAACACTTTGGTTGATGATGAAATATTAAAATCATTGGATTGATAATAACACAATCCAGCGCCCCCATCTCCGCCAACAACTGCGATAATTTTATTTCCTGTAAAGGTATTTATGTTGGATTGCGAGATTTCCTTAATTCCATTATTATTATTCTTCGCAGCAATTGTATATACATATTTATTTGCCATGTATGGAATCTTTGGTTTAGATAAAATCTCAAAGTAATCTTTTACAGATACATTTCGAAATCTACTTATTGAAATTGTTTTTTTTACTTCATGTTCGATCAAAATATTATTATGAAAGTCATTTAATAATTTCAATGATCGCAACTCGCTAATATTGACTGTATCATTATCTACAAGTTCTAAAATATACCAATTCATATCATAAGTAAGATTTATTTTCCGCGCTGAATCTTTGAGAGAATCAAATAATTGTTCAGTATTTGATGGATCTATAGATATCCATCCCTGCGTTCTCTTTGATACAAATCCATCATTGCGATAATCGATGATATTTGTTATATGGTTGTCTATACACGTTTGCTTTTTGATGTGAATTATAATACATGATACGTTCGCTACTGGGTAGAATAAACTATTGCGACAGAGAATAATATTTTGGATTGTTGCTTGTTCAAGAATTCTTTGTTTGAACTTCGTATTGGTAGAAGAATTATTTACAATACTATTTGGAACAATTGCACAACATTCCCCACCTTCTTCAAGACTATCTAATTGCTTAATGATAAATTCCCATTCGCTAATAATCGTACTATATGGTGGATTGATGATCGACTTTGTTGCTTTAAAATCTTGTTTAAAACAATCATTATTGAAGATCTGATACTTTGGTATGTTTCGAATAATCATGTTGCATTTCAATAAATTGAACAGTTTCAATTGATATTCACATCCAATTATCATCTTTGGTTCATATTTATGCGCTTCCATTAAGAATGAACCTGTTCCAGTACATAAATCTAATACAATATCATTATTATTGATATCCATTAATTTAGTCATGATCGCAACTATATGTGGCGGCGTTAATACAATACCTAAAGATTTGCTATCAGTATTTCCATACTTGATAAATTCTGAATAAAATTCATTTAGTAAATCAATCGATGGTTGCTTGTCATAAATAGTCTTTATCATCATTGTTAGATTGTAGAGATGCTCTTTATCAGCATTGTTACTCAATGGTTTAAATACATTGACATTAATTTCGTAAGTATTCAATATAGATTCGAGTAATGAATAAATATTATCTTTGTCTATGACACTATCTATATTCGCAATTAGTATTTTATTTTTAAATCCAATAAGAATAATAGCGATGAACAACGACTTATCTTCATTGGATATCTTTGTATATTTATAAATATAGTCATGAATTTTCTTGATTTCTGATTTCATATCTATAGAATTATTACGAAATGTTAGTCCAAATGTATCCAAGCAAAGAGTTTTATTTTTTAATGATGTATATTCTTTAGTCGTTGTATTCATTTTGTATATTTTATAAATCGATTCGCATACAAATGCGACTCCATAAATTTGTAAATCCATAGAATCGATATCAATTGATTTAAAATAATGTAAAATATCGCATTTTGCTTTAGCCAAATCATCTTTTTTGCATTCAAATATTATCATAATTTTTTTGTTATAGTAGATGCGATCAGGAATTCCACATCCAGATCCACGTTTGGAGCAAGATGTAAATATTTTTTTAAGATCTGAGTTGTGTTTTGGACTAAAATAGAGATTACTCTCATCAAAATTCAGATATTTTAAGCAATTTGATAGATTATTCTCTGATTGCTTCTCTGACTTGAACATGATTTATTAATTCGATATATTTAAATAGAATCAACATCAATTTTTGTAAATCGCGGATTTCCATTTATCCGTAATAATTTTTTTGACTTTGATATCTTCTCTCAAAAAAGTTATCTGAGAATCTTTTAAGTTTTTGAAAAGATTTCAAAAAAAAATAAATGAGCTCACTCAAACATCGAATATGTTAAACCCGAATTTTCATGCTTATCTCTACAGACAAGGATACCTTTTTTAGTGAAGATTATCCAAATGTCTAAGAATTATTTTGTTGATGGCTAGCTATGTATTATTAGTAGCATCAATAAGAATACCTAAATAGAATTGATATTAGTTATATTATGATATAATCGTAATTAATTAATTATTATGATGTATAGCTTATCTAAAATTCTATTACCGATAGATGGTTAGCAATAATGATAACCACTATTCTACAAATATGTCGCCAACTGAGTCGTATTTTGATAATTTAAACGTATAATAGCAATTACTTATTTTTTGATATTATAATTTATTATAACTCAACAATATTGAGTTTTCTTTAAATAATATAATAACAATGTCTCATCATCATGAAGTAGATATTTCTACTCCTAATAATTACGAATCTCAAACAGAATTATTCATTAATGACTATCGAACGCTTTGGAATGATGCGGCGTTGGAAGCAGTTGGAACCGCATTATTTGTATATATCTCACTCGCGGGCGTACATCAGGCAGTTCTATCAGCACTAAGCACTCGATCATCGGTAGATGAAATTCATATTGCTATTTGCTTTACCCTTGGTCTTACCGCTGGTATTGTAGTTGCTTTAAAGAGTGGGGCTCATCTTAATTCATCGGTTTCATTTACATTATGGATTGCTGGAAAACTTTCATTTCAAAAATTTATCGTATATATGCTATCTCAATTAACGGGAGGCTTCCTTGGAGCACTCTTAGTAATTATTCTTTACTATTCTCGCATTAATGAATTTACCGAAAGTGGCGCACTAATCGGTTCGCTCGGAACTCTTAAGAATCCTGCTAACTCATTATTTGCTTCCATCGTAGATCAATTTATTGGTAGCGCTCTTCTAATGTTCGGAATCTTGAAAGCACCTGATTCCAAATGGAAACCTCTTGTAATTGGTTTAGTTCTTGGCGGATTAGGATTATTCCAAGGATCCAATGGATTTGCATTCAACTTGGCTCGAGATCTCGCTCCCCGAATTGCATCTACCATTATTTATGGAAGTGATCCATTCACCGCGGCAGATTACTGGTTCTGGGTTCCAATGATCATGCCATTCTTTGGTATGCCATTAGGATATGTAGTAGCTCAATACCTATAAAAAAAATAAAATATCCAATTATATATTTTTTTTGATTAGTAATCTTCCAGCTCTTGAGGGATCTCAATATTTTCAGCTTTAGCAAGAGCTTTGAGAGTAGGAATATCCTCTTTGGAAATAATTCCACTTTCAGTCATATGTTTGATATGATCGTTCGCATTATGATCATCCATAGTATTCTTAAGATCAGGTCGTCGTTTATAAATGCGATCTGATCTAATGTATTTCCATTCATGATTATCCTCAATGACGTAACTATTGATGTATTGCTGACAGAATGGTTTTGTATCTGAAAAGAATTTAACATCAATATCATTAATGTAATTCGTGATATCATCATTCATCTTGATATCTTTCTTCTTGCTATATCCATCAATGCGAATTTGGTATCCTTGAAAACGTTCTTTAGAAGCTTTCATTCCAATTTGTTCAAAGATAAGTTTAGCTTTGGCTAAATATCCCGTGGATATTTGGATATCATAACACTTATCGCGCGCTTTCCATTCAACAAGTGATCTTTTTGGAAATAGATTAGAGTTCTCTAAAATGATTCGCTCCAAATTGATTTCGCAAGAGATCAAAGAGATTACTATTGGTTTGAGCATAAACATATCATCTCCATGCTTATTGAAAAGATTACGAATTCTTGAACCAGCATCTGCAAA
>JFJP01059101.1_pt1 | contig 10857 bp, 9 predicted proteins | sample 431651 | NCBI WGS metagenome assembly JFJP01 (sample SAMN02602958, study PRJNA72255) | Microbial mat metagenome, whole genome shotgun sequencing project. | biome: fresh water; feature: sink hole; material: water; isolation source: purple microbial (photo- and chemosynthetic) mats found in...
CTTCGCGCCTGTCGTGGAATTGAGCCACGAGCAGGTGGGTGGTTTGCTTGCGGACAGGGGCTGAGTTGGGCCATGTGTGCGATACCCCCGCCGCGAACACTCCTTTAAGGCAAGAATGGGTGATCGGGGTCATTCCACCTGCCCAGACGATAGCAGCGGTTTTTTCGGGAGCCGTCCGCCACAGCCAGGAAACCCGAGGCCACCCACTTCCGGCAGAGGGGCAGAACACTTCCGTGGCGCATGCCTATATGTTGAGCGATTTCCGAAGCGGTGGCGGTACCTTGTTTTTGGAAAAGCACCAGGAGAATGCGTTGGCGGCGGTCGAGCCTCGCCAGGAGGGGCGTCTGGTCTTTCGCGCCGCGAGCCGATGCGTTTTCAGCATGCGTGCGCACCTTCGCAAAGGCATCGGCCATGCCCAGGCAGAAGAACGACACGAAACCAGAGATGTCGCTTTCCGCTCGGCCCAGGTAGTAGTTGTGCGAAGGCCCGACGGTCAGCGCCTCGTAATAGAGCCCGAGCTTGGCGGCGTAGTATTCTTCGAGCGAGTACAGGCCCTTCAGGCCATAACCTGAATGATGCAGGATGAGTGTGGCCAGCAGGCGCGCGCTGCGTCCGTTTCCATCGTAATAGGGGTGGATGGTCGCAAACTGGTAATGGGCGATGGCGGCGACGACAGGAACCGGCAGCACGCTGAGTTGGCATTCAACCCACTCCACCAGTTCGGCCATCAGCCTGGGGACATCCTGAGCCACAGGTGGCAGATAGACGATGCCGCCCGTCTCGCTGTTCTTGATCACGTTTTGTTCCGTTCGAAATGGGCTTGCCTTCAGGCCATTGCCCATCACCAGGGCATGTATTCGCTGGATGTCATCAAGCGTGAGAGGTTTGTTGCTCCCCGCGAGTTGCTCGACCACTCCAAGGGCCTGGTAGTAGTCCTTGACCTCCTTCTGATCCCTTTCACGGCCGGGAAACTGGCTCCCTTTCACCACCTCAGCCACCTGTGCCTGGGTCAGTCGATTGCCTTCGATCTGGGTGGAAAAGTGGGTGGCAGCCAATCTGGCGCTTTCACGAAGCCCCTGAAACACAGTGACATCGATGGGAAGACCATCGATTGCCTGACGGTCCGCATCGATCGACATCAGCGCCTTGGCGATCTCAGGCTTAATTGAGTATAGAGGTTGGAACATCTCCTTCAGATAAAATACGGATATAATACGGATAAACTGCTGTTATAATGCGGATAAAATCGTGCGGTGTCAACGGGTGCTATCGTTTGCTGCTCCAACACACGCTAATTTCTTGCAGGCTAATCAGATTGGCCGGACTTCAGGTGTTGAGACTCGATGGACCTTGAGACCGTGGGAACCGGAGTCGCCTGCTGGTGCTTCTCCAGTTGTGTCCAATGGTTAGCCATCGTCCGCATCTGATCTTCGGTGAAGGCATCGAGAAAATGCTTCCGCACGAACTCCACGTGCTCGTCCAGGGCCTTCTCGATCAGCCGCACTCCCTTCGGGGCCAAGGCAGCATAGGCCCCACGCCGATCTTCCTTGGCAAGCTCTCTGCGCAGGAAGCCAGCCTTCACGAGGCGGTCCACCGCACGACTGGTACCGCTGCAGGTCAGGATACTGTCAGCCGCCAAATCCTGAAGGCGCATGCGTTTTCCGTCCTGCCAACTCAGGCGAAGGAGAATCTCAAACTCGGGATGGCTGATGCCAAAACGGTCGTGCAGGTGCCCTTCGATCTTTCGGTTCATGTCCGTGTAGGCAACCAGGAGTCCTGCCCAGGCGTTTTTCTCAAGAGGCGAGAATGACATTGACATAGGTAGTGATGATTAAAACATGCGTGCGCACGCAAATATTGGCTTCTGAGAAAACATTCCTGATAATTGCTCGCTCCCTATCAAGTCTAATATTCTGATCATAAATCGATTAACATGAACTGTAAACTTCCTTGCGCCATCGACGAGTTCTATCGTCTCGCTCTCACTGTCAATAGCCAAACCAACCCTTCCGAGGTTCTTGGAAAAATCCTTGCCGACGACTTCCTGTCGATCAACAGCCAGGAATCAAAGGACAAGGCGACTCTGACAAAACAGCTCGGCTTTTTCTGGAAGCTGATTCCCAACCTCAAGTGGGAGCCCCAGGATGGGGTGACCGAGGGCAACAAGGTGGTGGTTCGCTCCATCGCAGCCGGTGCGCCTGTCGGAAACTTCATGGGCCTTGAGTGCACTGGCTCGAAGTCCTTCCGCATCGACACGATCGACATTCACGAATTGCGCGACGGAAAGATTGTCCGTGTGCATCATTTGGAGGACTGGGGAACGGCGATGAAACAGTTGAAAGCCTGAGCCATCATGGACGCCTCCAAACTGATACCGAAATGGGTTCGAGGGCTACTGGTCCTTCTCGCCTTGGCCAACTTGGCCTATGGCGTCATGGGTTACTTTGGCACCAGCCAACTGTTCCCGGATCTTTCCATGGTACCCGGGTTGCACTCCGACAACGCCTTGCTTGTCCACGCAAGCCAGGAATTCGCGGCAAGAAACCTTGCCATAGGCCTGGCCCTCATGATCGTCGCCCTGCGCGGTGTGAGGGAGTCGATCGCCATTCTCATGATCGTGAGGGCTCTGATCGAAGTCCAGACGCTCATCCAAGCCCTTTGCCATAACGCACCCCTGCCTGTCATGCTTATGGCAGGAGTCTTTCTGCTTCTCGAAGTGTTCCTTTTGGTAACGGTTGTACGCCTTCCGCATCCTGAACAGGCAACCCGGGTGCCCGATTTATGAATACACAACACTGCATCGAGATCGCAAGCTTCAGGCTAAAACCCGAAGTGACAGACGATCAAATGGTCGCGTTGGAGCAACGCATCCGCTCCGGCCATATCCAACATCAATCCGGCTATCTGGGCAGGGAACTTGGCAAGGATTCTGAAACAGGCGAGTGGCTCATGATCCTTCGCTTTGAGACACGTGCACAGATGGACGCCTGGATGAGCGCCCTGAAGGGCTCCCCTGATATGAGGGAGCTCGCATCGATGATGGAGCCAGGAAGCCTCCGCATGCGCTTTTTTACGCACATGCTCTAAGCCAATAGTTCGGGACGCGAAAAGTGCTCCGCCATCTAGCTCGCGTCCTTGTGTCGTTTTCCAATCGAGTTGTCGGCGTTTTGAAGCCGACCCTCATCTGCCTTTTGCTCCTCTGGTGGCTGGTTCATCGCGGTCGCGCGACTACTTGCGGCAAGTCACGCGACCGGGGTGTCCCACCATTTGCGCAGTCTGGCTGCAGAGAGTTTCACGTTTTCGACTCCGAAGATTTCCAGTGTGGTGGCCCCGTCGAAGCCTGAGCGCTTCAGCTCGCGGACCAATTCCGGAATACCCACGACGCCGTCCCCAAGGGGAATGGCCCCCATGCCGCAGCCGTAGAGCGTGCCGCGTTTGGATTCCATCTCGCGAGGCATGTCCTTCCAGTGCACATGGCCTATGCGCGACCCGAAGGTCCTGATGTAGTCCACCGGGTCGGCACCGCCGAGCCAGGAGTTGCCGGTGTCCAGACAGACACCGACGGTGTCGGGATGCCCCAGGCGTTCAAGGACCGTCGTCATGCCGTCAATCGTGTCGGTCACGCGCCCGTGGGGTTCGAGGAGCAGTTTCACTCCGAGTTCGGCCGCCCACTGAACGGGGGTGCGGAGTTTTTCCACCATCGCGAAAATTTGTTCGGCGCGGGTGAGGTGTTCGCCGAACTCCGTCTTGGGATCGCCCTCGGTGGTGATGACTTCCCGGATACCGAGTTGGGCGGCGAGGCGGATGGCCTTGATGATCTCGTTCGTGCCGTAAACATCGGGAGCCGGAGGGTCGAGCAGGTTGGCGTGCGCACAGAAGGCCGTGAGTTCTATGCCGGCTTCGCTTGCCCAGGCACGGATTTTCGCCGGATGACTGTCGAGGCTTATGGAGGCGGCGAAACCGTATTCGACACCGAGCATTCCGCCTTGATGGTTGTCGGTGAGATCCGCGTGATCGATGCCCATTTCCTTGATCGCCTTGAACTGCCGGGCCATGGGTGCGAAGGGTTCGACGAGAGCAAAACAGCCGATTTTCATGATGAATATATTTGGGGGTGGAAGGTAAGTCTGTGGAACGCTTCAGACCGGGCGCAGCCAGCTGCCGCGGGCTGGCCGTGTGATCGCTGAATTCAGGGAGCCCGGGTCCGTGAAGCGATAGGTCTGCGGGTCCCAGACGATCTCCTGGCCGCTTTCGATCGCGAGAAGCGAGACGTGGCTGAGGGTGTCCGAACGAATCGCATCCTCGATCGGAGCCACGAAGTGCTCGCGATCGCGCACACTCTCCACAAAGGCCCGGTAGTAATTGTTATGGTAAACGACACGGTCGGCTCCTTCGCACTGTCTGAGGCGCAGCCATTCGGGGTTGCTGGCTTCGGCGCTCTCGCGGCTCAGGCTGACCCAGCCCTTGGCGCCGTGGAAGGTCGTGCCATCACCCGGCACCTGCGGAGCTCCTTCGATGCTTCGGGCTGTTTTCTGTCGGTAGGTTTCCACAAGAGGCCTGGCCACGTCGCCGCTCATGAAGCGCATTGCAACGCCATCGGCGAACTGGATGTCGACATCCCACGACCTGCAGGCGTTGAACAAGTCCGTCGCCGGGGGGAATGTACCGGTGCCTTTGATGCGCATCGGACCTGTGGTGTCGGAGCGTATCCCCCAGATCGCTACGTCGAGTGGGTGTGCTCCCCAGCCAGCAATGAAACCGAGTGCGTAGTCGGTGCAATACCAGGATCCCGCGCTCGTGATTCGATCCGAGGAGCAGGGCTTAAGCGGTGCGGGCCCCAGATACATCTCATAGTCGAGACCGACAGGGATCGGAATCTCCACAGTGGAGCCGCCGCTGCGGCCCCCGGGAGCCCAGACTTCGATGCGTTTGAGCTCGCCGATGTAGCCGTTGCGCACGAGTTCGACACCGCGCTTGATGAGTTCCTTGCTGCGTTGCTGGGTGCCGTATTGGAAAACGCGGGGGTGTGATTTCAAGGCATCGCGCAGGAGGCGGTTTTGCTCCAGACTGTAGCCGAGTGGTTTTTCGAGATAGAGATCCTTGCCTGAGCGAATGGCTTCCAGGGCGATCGGCACGTGCCAATGGTCGGGTGTGCAAATCACGACGGCATCAATGGCGGGATCGGCGAGCAATTCCCTGAAATCAGAATAGAGTTTCGGCGTGTGGCCCTGTTGCTCGCGGACGAAGCCTGCTGCTTTCTCCCGCCGTTCCTGAAACGGGTCGCAGATCGCGACCGAGGCCGCACCGGGCACGCTGAGGAAATTGCGGAGATTGCCCGTGCCCTGTCCACCTGTGCCGATATGGCCGAGCTGGATCCTCCGGCTGGGCGCCGTGTCGCCTCCGAGCACTCCGGACGGAAGGATAAGCGGAGCAGCGGCGGCTGCGAACATGCTCTGCAGGAAGTGGCGGCGGGTGGCGCGGACAGGGAGGGGTCTGGGCGACATGAATTGAGCATATACTATTGCCACAGCGATTTCGTTCCGAATTGTCGATTGGTAAATAATGAACAAAACTCGTCGTCCGGTGAGTTTCCGCTCGCAGCGTGAGTTATACCACGCCGATACCTGCGAACCTTTGGCTGCGGCGGTCGCCAGGGGTGAGCTCCGACTGGCTGCCTTTGGGCGTGGCTCCTATCCCGGCCAATCCCTGCCTGCCCGGGATCTGCGCGAACTCTGCTCGCTTGGGATGTGGGATGCCCGCAGGACCCAACACTGGGGGCTGGGCTGGCACCGCAACGAAGGAATCGAGCTGACTTACCTCGCAGCCGGACAGCTTGATTTCGCAGTTGAGGACAGGACTTTCAACCTGGCCCCAGGCAACTTTTCGATCACCCGCCCCTGGCAACGACACCGGGTGGGCAATCCGCACGTTACGGCTTCCCGCCTGATCTGGCTCATTCTCGACGTGGGCGTGCGTCGGCCAAATCAGGCGTGGCACTGGCCCGACTGGATGCTGCTGGATGCCACGCTGCTGCGGCACTTGACACTGAAGCTCCGGCACAACGAGCAGCCCGTGTGGAAGGCGGACCGTCGACTGGCGCGGTGTTTCGAAACGCTCGCGGCGCATTGCGCAGCTCCGCTTTCTCCGATGCATTCCACACAGCTGAAGATTCTGATTAACGAACTGTGGATGGCGCTGGCCAGTCTGCTTACAACAAGACGCGTAAAGCTCGATGAAAGCCTCTCGTCCACGGAACGCACCGTGCGCCTGTTTTTGGAGGAACTGCGCTCTCGGGCGGATGAGCCATGGACGCTTGAGGCCATGGCCGGGCAGTGCGGTATCGGTCGCAGTCGCCTGAGTCACTATTGTCGGCAGCACACCAATTGCACTCCGATCGAATACCTTGCGCGTTGCCGCGTGGAGCACGCGTGCCAGTTGCTGCGGAGCAAGCCCAGGCGCAGCATCACCAACATTGCCCTTAGCTGCGGTTTTCAGACGAGCCAGTATTTTGCCACGGTGTTTGCGAAAAGATTTGGCTGCTCACCGCGGGCCTGGCGTGAGGAAATGACTGAGCGCCGGAGTCCTCCCCTGTAGCCTGCGCCAGGGCTGTCAGTCGCCTCGCAGCAGCGCCCTGTTGGGCACGTTTCTCCTTTGAGCAGCCTGGGTGCGACAAGGAGCCCCTGCCAAGACTCCCTTTAGGTTAAGAAAGGGCGATAGGTCTCAGTTCACCTTGCACGGACGATAGCAGCGGTTTTTTCAGGAGCCGTCTGCCACAGCCAGTAAACCCGAGGTCACCCACTTCCGGCAGAGGGACAGAACACTTCCGTGGTGCATGCCTATATGTTGAGCGATTTCACGAAGCCCCTGAAATACAGGGACATCGATGGGAAGACCATCAATCGCCTGACACTCCGCTCCGATCGACCTCAGGGCCTTGGCGACATCCGGGCTGATTGAGTACAGGGGCTGAAACAGCTCGTTCGGATAAATTGCTGATAAGATACGGATAACTTGTTGTTATACGTCGGATAAAATCAAGCTGAGTCAAGGGATGCGCGGCTTCGCTCCTGAACCACTCGTTTTTGTTTATCCAATTCTTGATTAAGGATTTAAGTCCAGATGATCTTTGCGAGGCTCCAGGGTCATTCTGAACCAGAAGTCCAGACGTCCCAGGTCTGGTCCTTCCGTGTATTCTGCAAGCGGGCGCAGGAGGAGCTTCGAGGGCTGGGAGGGGTAGCCGCCGGGAAAATAGTCCACCCTGAAACGCGCCACCGGTACACCGAAATCCCCGGCGGGCATGTCGGTGACCAGCGGGCCAAGGTCCACCTTGCCTTCCACAACCAGAAGACGCAGACGGTTTTGCTTCGAGGGTTCGTCAAAAAAGCGGGGTGTGGTGTTTTCATCCACCGCCAGGAGCCAGGGTCCGTGGAAAAACGCCACGCGGTCCGCTTTGTCCGGTTGGCTCACGACGCGCGTGAGCATCGAGTAGCGCAGGGTGATCCTTTCCCCCGCAGTCCAGCGGCGGCGTATCCAAAGGTATCCGTCCCGAGCCTCGCCCGGCATCTCACCGGTGGGCCCAAAGACCTTTACGTCGCCAGACCAGATCGGGATGCGTGCCCCGAGTTCGTGCTCCAGTCCGTCCGTGGTGAGCACCTCAAGCATCACGCTGCCCTCGCGACCGAGCTCCGAGACAGCTCGTAGGGATAATCCGGGTACAGCGCCGCGGCCATCCACAGGCATATCGTAGAGCAACCGGTCCTTTTCCGCAGAGAATGCATGTAGGGAGACATCCACAAGCGCCCTCAGCCCATGAAAGGTGCAGCACCACCAGGCATGGGCAAAATCGGCACCTATGCCGTTGGGCGCAAAGGTGTGATGCCCAAAATCACCGCTCCGAAATTGATTGAAGGAGAATTCACTGAAGAGAGTCCGCTCAGCGTGATCGAGGTACTCCATGCGACGTGTCTCCTGCCACAAGCCAAGGGCAAGTCGAAGCCAGTCGGCCTCCGAACAGCCTTCGTCGCGCGCGATCTTCGGGGCGAGGCGCTCCGGGATCGCTCCCTGGACGAGCAGATTTCCGGTGGCAATCACGCCTGCCCAGCCGTCTTGCACCTGCTCCAGGTAGGTGCGCTCTCCAGTAGCCCGGTAAAGCTCAAGCACTCCTCTCAGGGCGGAAAGAAAACCGTGACTGTGTTGGGCCGGATGCAAGTCGACCCGCTTCGCGATTTCCCGTGCAAGCGCGAGGTAGCGGGCATCCTTGGTCGCACCATAGAGGGCGACTATTCCTTCAAGGTTTTGAGTCCAGCAGATGTAGCCGACCACGAATTTGTCGCCATTGTATCGGGTGCGTGTCTCCTCGGAATTCAGACGCGGGGCTAGGTTGACGAGGAAATCACCGAGACGTCGCGCGGACTGCAATGACTCCGGTTTGCCGCTCGCCTCAAAATGCTCGAGCAGGCCTATGAGCATCCTGCCATTGCCCCAGAGGGTGGCCATGTCCGCGTCCGTGATCGCAGCCTGGCTGAGAGGCGCGCCGAAATGTCCATCCGCCTGTTGCCGGGCCAGGGCGCCTGTCACGATTTCATCGAGCTGGGGAAAGCTCCTTCCCTCCAAGCGTGAGACCGAGGCCAGGGCACCGATGTAGCGTCCGGACACGTCTCCGCTGAATTCGGTGAAACGCCTGCTTCCGTCGGGTATCAGATCCGCAAGTACGAAGTCCCGGGTAAGCTCTGGCGGGCCTCCTCGCAGGATGCGCTGGAGCGCCAGCTCCTGACGGCGTCCCAGGTCACCCTGGGGGGAGGGCGCTGCGGCGAGAAGGTTTACTCCGAGCAGCAGGAAAAGAAATGTCCGCAAGACCGGGATGAATAGGGGTGAGTTCATCAAAGCGGGTGTATGTCTGGTGCCCTACCGATCGAACCTATCTGATCTCCACGTGGTAGTGAAACTTGCTGGCCGGACCCCGTGATTGGCGCCACTCCAGCTGCTCGCGGTGATAGCCTGTAGCGTATCAGGGTAATCCGTGTAGGTTTTTTCAAGATAAAACCGGCCAGTGGCAGTAAGCCAACAGGCAGGTCGTGATCGGGAACGCGGTTTGAGGATGTTTTACCTGGTGCAGCCGTGAGCGGCCCAGGGCACGGCGTTCACGCCGGCTTGCGCATCCTTCTGCTTACGATTCTCTGGTTTTCCACCTTCATATTCCTCTGTGCGGTCGCGGGTGACTGATGAGAAAGCCGACCGTGCCGCGTGCATAGAGTTGGCACCTTAGGTGAGCGGGTCTCTCGAAATCGCCGAGATTGACGATAGGGAAATTGTGGCCGTGCAGCGTTCTCAGGCAACGAGTCGCTGGGCTCGGCACCGATTCCGCGTCGCTCCGGTCCCCTGTCAACAAGGGACGCGATGGCGACATCGGCGCGCGATGCAGCGTCGAACGTCTGCTGGAAATGGCAGCGGCTTGCGAGCACTGCGCAGCTCACTTTGTCTGAGTTTCGCTGAATTCTCGGCGCGGAGGCTTATGTTTGGGCGCGGCGATTCTCGATGGTGGCCTTGATTTCATCCATGCGTGCGCGGGTGAGCGGGTAGCGGATGAGGAGGAGGAGCGCCAGGATCATGAAGATGGCGGGGATCCAGGAGGCCAGCAGGCGCATATTGTGGATCACTTCCGGATCCTGATGGACACCGGCGGAGGCGTCGAACCCAGAGGCAGTCAGGACCGCCGCCGCGAGGACTGGCTGCACAGAGGCGAGGCTCTTGTTGATGAACGACATCACTGCACCGAACATACCCTCGCGGCGCACACTGTTGTTCAGTTCGTCCACGTCGGTTACGTCGGCCATGAGCGCGGGCAGGATCGTGAAGACCGCCCCGATGCCGATGGAGAAGAAGAATGGTAAGAGCAGTTGAAGGTAGGGGTAGCCGGGGTTGATCAGGAACCACTTCATCACAGCGCCGAGCGCCATCCAGATGATGGCGGCGCGCAGGGCGGCATGCTTTGAAAAACGCCTGCATGCCCATTGAATGAGCGGTAGTGTGGAGAACCCGAGAACGAGCGCGATTGTCGCTGCGTAGCCGTTCACAACCGTGCCGAGTAGCATGTTGCCCTCAAATACCCAGTAGAGGATCAGGAAGGTGCTGACCTGGGCGAAGATCCCATTGGAGAAACCGAGGAGTGCGTAGAGCGCGGCTATCTTGAGGAAGTGTACATTGCGACCAGTCTGCCATATGGACTTCAAAATCGGCGTCTTCTTGGCGGCGGTCTTCGGCTCGGTCGCGTAGGCGGGCTCCTTGACGACCTTGCACATGGCGACGGTGGTGGGGATGCCCACAAGGCAGACGGCGACACCATACCACACCAGGCCGTCGAACACCGTGTCGAACATTGGCAGGAAGCAGAACGGCAGGACCCATTGGGCGCCGAGAAGCATGATCTTGTCCGCAAAGGCGCGATAGGTGACTGTGCGGGTGCGGCCGTCGTAAGACGGGGCGATCTCGATGCCGAGCGCGTAGTAGGGTACCGAGTTCACGGTGCTGAGCAGGGAGAACACGATGGAGAACCCGAGCATGTAGTAGAACACTTGCTTGTGGTAGGCGTTCTCGGAGTGCACCACGGCGTAGACACCGCGCTGGATGTTCTCGAATAGGCTCGGCGGAGGCGGCTTTGGCTTGGGCAAATCGGCGGGCTGGGGTTGTCGGGCGGTTTCCGAAGTTGCGCCTTCCAGGGTCACGGACGCGGACTGTGCGTTCTGCGACGCAGCCTCGGTGGTCGCCTGCTCTCTCGCGTAATCCTGGTTAGTCTTGATGGTATCGCTTCGGGGGAAGAGCAGGAACATTACGAAGACGAGAAGAACGCGGCTGGTGCCG
>JFJP01002376.1_pt1 | contig 10855 bp, 9 predicted proteins | sample 431651 | NCBI WGS metagenome assembly JFJP01 (sample SAMN02602958, study PRJNA72255) | Microbial mat metagenome, whole genome shotgun sequencing project. | biome: fresh water; feature: sink hole; material: water; isolation source: purple microbial (photo- and chemosynthetic) mats found in...
CATGAGCAAGCCACGGCCTTTTCTCTCGCCCGTTGCGTTGGAGATGCTGCTGCGCTATCCCTGGCCCGGGAACGTCAGGGAGCATTGATCATCGGCATCATGAGCAACGGCCTCGATTTGCTGAATGTCTCTTCTTATTATCAGCAGATCATCAAAGGCGTGATCATTATCGTCGCCGTTCTGCTGGACCAAAAAAACAAACAGATGAAATAGTTTTTCAGCGACAGGAGGTGGGCTCCCGTCGCTGAGGGTATACCTAAATAATGAAAATGGAGGTGTTCAACGACTAATAAACATACAGACAAAAACGAATCTTACCGACTGGAAGGGGCCTTTCTGTCGGGGACCGTAACATTCTACAAAAGTCGTGGAGGAATACAAATGAAAAAGCTATTGGCTGTATTGGTTTCCGGATATTTGATGTGTGGCGCGAATTCACTCTTTGCTGAACCACTAAAGATTGGTATTACCTACCAAAACATGCAGAACGAGTTTATTTTGGGAATTGCCGATGCGGCGAAGGCAAAAGCCAAATCTCTTGGAGTCACTCTAATAGAAAACGACGGACAGGGTAAAGCCGAGACTCAGATTTCACAAGTTGAAAACTTCATCGCTCAAAAAGTCAATGCCATCATCTTGAATCCCTTTGATAAGGAAGGCTGTGCACCTGCCGTTGAAAAAGCCAACGCCGCTGGGATCCCGATCGTCGTGGTTAACGCACAGGTCGTTAACCTGGACAAAGCCACGGCTTTTGTTGGGTCCGATGATATTGATGCCGGCAAGATTGAGATGCAATACATTGCGGATTTGCTTAAAGGCAAAGGCAACATAGTCATTATCCATGGTCCGAATGGACATTCGGCCGAAGTGCAACGTACGATCGGCAACAAAGAAATTCTGAAAAAGTATCCAGGAATCAGTGTTCTCTTCGAACAGACAGCGAACTGGGATCGAGCTCAAGCGTTGTCATTGATGGAAAACTGGATGCAGTCTGGAAAAACCATCAATGCCGTTGTGGCGCAAAACGACGAAATGGCGCTCGGCGCCTTCAAAGCGATCGAAGCCGCCAAGAAACAAGCATCGATTCCCGTCATTGGTATTGATGCGATTCCGGATGCGTTGAAGTCGGTTGAACAAGGCAAGATGGTCGCGACCGTCTTCCAGGATGCTCGCGGTCAGGGATCCGAGGCAGTCGCTAAGGCGTTCGAGTTAGCTTCGGGCAAGAAGGTCGCCAAGACTACCTTTATTCCGTTCCAACTGGTAACCAAAGAAAACGTAGGGAAGTTCAAGTAGCCGTCATGGCTTGCCCGACGGGGCACCATTTCGGTATTCCGCCGGGTAGAACAAATTTAGATAGGGAACATCATTGTGGCTTCAGTCATCGACGTAGCACGCGAAGCGGGAGTATCTCCCAGCACCGTATCACGAGTCATTCGAGGAACGGGTCCCGTTGACGACGATACAAAGCTGAAGGTTCTCACTGCGGTCAAAAAGCTCGGGTATAAGCCGAACTTGCTTGCCAGGGGGTTGCGAAACAATAGTGGCAAGCTCTTGGGGCTTATGGTTCCAGAGATCTTGCACGAAACCTTTGCCACATTCATTTCTCACGTCGAGGAATCCTGTGCAGCGCGCGGTTTTACGATGATCTTGGGAAATACCCGAGAAGACCCAGCTGTTGAAGAAAAGGTCCTTGAGAAATTCATCGGATTGAACGTCGATGGAATCATCATTTCCCAGGTTTCTGACACGAGTTCAGCCCTGAAAAGCTTGCTGGCACGGGCAATTCCGGTCGTCGGGATTGATCGGGCTTTACAAGAAGAAGAGGTCGACCATGTCATCGTTGGAAACTACGAGGCCGGCCAAATGGCGGCGAAGTATTTGTTTTCCATGGGGCACAAGAAAGTGGCGTGTATCCAAGGTCCTGCTCCAGTCAGGCTCAGTCGTGAGCGGTTTGAAGGTTTCCGTGATTATTACCAAGCCAACGGCCTGGATGTTGAATCCGTCGTGGGCAAGGATTTCGAGTACGAGACAGGCATTCTTGCTGTTCGCACCCTGCTGGAAAAATTTACCGATTTTACCGGTTTATGGGCCGAGAACGACCATCTGGCCATTGGCGCGATGCATGAACTGAAACGCTTGGGAGTCCAAATCCCTCAGCAAGTCTCAGTCATGGGAATGGATGACATCAAGACAGGCCAGATGATATTTCCTTCCTTAACGACCATCCGGCAGCCATACAAAGACATTTGCGAAAAGGCAGTCGAACTATTGATCGATCGAATCAAGAGCCCTGGGCTGCCCATCCAGAAATTTGTCCTATCCCCTAGTCTCGTTATCCGCGACACCGTAAAGCGAATATGAGTATTCGAATTTCGACGGCAAAAACGTGATTTCTGGACTTTATAGAACCTGAATATGTAAGGATTCCCGATGAAAAATTTGAAAGTCATGTTGGACGCCTTTGAGAAGCACTCGGGCATTTTGCGTCTTGCGCCTGTTTTTGTTCCACGGCGATTCTCTAGTGCGGGTAAGCGGTTGCGGCTGCATCCGGACGATTATTACCCTCTGGGAACAGTCCGAGGCTCAATCAAAGAACGTTGGTTCTCGTCCGTAATCGCGGCGATGAACGGTCCGTCAGCACCGCCGGACGAAGGGATGAGCTACGTTGATGCAACGGGCAAAAAGGGGGATCTATGTCTGTTCAAGGACGCTGTGGATGAACTGGGCGAAAAGATCATCGGCCAAGAGTTGATGGACAAATTCGGTACGTGGCCCATGTATTCGAAGTTCTTCGACTTTAACGCACCCCTCTTCCACCACCTTCATCTGCGCGAAGAAGATGCCCAGAAGGTCGGGCGCAAGGGTAAGCCCGAAGCCTACTACTACCCTCCGCAGCTGAATAACCACCCCGGAGAATTCCCTCACACTTATTATGGATTCGATCCGGATGTCACCAAGGATGAAGTCAAAGCGCGACTGGCGATGTACGAGGCCGGTGACAACAAGATTACCGAGCTTTCCAGAGCGTACCGAATTGAACTGGGGACTGGCTGGTACACACCGCCGGGTGTAATCCATGCGCCAGGATCATATTTGACTTACGAACCGCAATGGAACTCGGACGTTAACTCAGTGTACGAGAACATCGTTTCTGACGAGATCTACCCGTACGAATTTCTAGTTGAAAACTGCCCCGATGACAAAAAGCGTGACCTTGATTACGTTATCGATTTGATGGATTGGGAAAAGAACGTTGATCCCCACTACCGTAAGAACTATTTTCGGCCTCCGATCATCGCCTCTCAAGACGAGTATCACATCGAAAAATGGGTTGTTTACGATACCGGATACATTGCTGCCAAGGAACTCACCGTCTTTCCGGGTCAAACGGCCACGATCAGGGATAACGCAGCGTATGGCTGCATCCTGACTCAGGGGCATGGCAAGTTCGGAACTTACAATGCCGAAACTGCGGTCATGCTTCGCTACGGCGGATTAAGCGCTGACGAGTATTTCGTCAGCGAAGCGTCTGCCCAGTCGGGGGTCGTAGTGGTTAACCACAGTCTGACCGAGCCATTAGTGATGCTTAAGCATTTCGGTCCGAACGCGGGCGATCCAGGGAAGCAGCCATGATAGCCAAGGCGATCAGCTATTTCGGGCGTCAGTCGGTCAATCTGGAGAATGCCCAGATCCGAACGGTGATTGATGCGTTGGGTGGCATGATGCCGGAGTTTAGCCTGAAGCGCGGACAGGGAGGACTTAACGCCCACTGGATCCCCGATTTTCGTGACAATTCCGGCAAACCTTACAACCAAACGGAGCACGGCGATTACTGGAAAGCCAAACTGCTTTTCCTGATTAGTGGCGATTTTCCATGCAGCCCGAATTTTGGTGGTCCCTGCATCGTCGATGGGGTGCAATTGCCAGCCCACGGTTGGGTCGCTAACGAAGAATGGGCAATCAAGGATTTTGGTGTGTCATCCGACACCACAATCGCCTTCGCTCGATTTTCGATGCATAGCCCTTCGCCTGATATGCCGCTCATTTGGGAAAAGTGCGACATGGTTGTGGAGAATCAGGCCGCCTATTATTCTGTAATGCGAATCAAGAATACTGGCACCACGCCGGTTTCCATCAACCTGACTCGGCACAACACGCTTGGTGCCCCGTTTCTGCAGGCTGGCTGCAAGATCGCTCTGTGCGCTGATCGATTCCAAATAGCACCGGAAGGAACCGAATTTGATCTGACCGGACGTTTGCTTCAAGGCGCTGAGTTTTCAGATCTGACCAAGGTGCCTCTTCGCGCCGGAGGGACCGTCGACCTTACAGAGGTTCCCGGGATGGTGGGCGCCACGGATTTTGTGACCGGAGCCGTTCCCAGTCATTTGTCGTTGGGTTGGAGTTGCGTCGTTAATCCCATTTTGGGTTTGGCCTATATCTGTTTTTTCCCAGGAGAGGAATCGCTGCCTGCTGGTGAAGTCGCTTTGAGTTTCAACGATCTTTGGCTCCAGTATGGCGGCCGACAATTCACGCCTTGGTCGCTCAATGAAGGTGGCTCCGATCGAACATTCTGCCTGGGTACAGAGAATGGCGTGGGGGCCTACGCCAGTGGTCTGGCCTACTCACGCCTGAATCCCGAAATCCTTGGCCGCCCTACGATGGTAACAATTCCGGCCGGAGGGGAACGAAAGCTTTGTTATGGTACGGCTCTCGTTGAACTTGACCATGAACTGCTCCGGGAAGGCGTTGAATCAGTCGAAGCTGAAGACGGCTACCTCATTGTTAAAGGCAGAAATGCGGTTCAAAGGGTGCCCATGGATGCGCGGTTTACTCGAGTTCGAAGGTTCGGGAGCACGGTCTGAAATGGAAAACTGTCTCCTCGGATTGTATGAAAAGTCGATGCCCATCTCGATGGGTCTGGATGAAAAGCTGAAGATAGCATCCGACTCTGGCTTCGATTTCCTGGAAATCAGCATTGATGAGACAGAAGAAAAGCTCGCCCGACTGAAGTGGTCCACCGAAGAAAAGTGTGATCTGGTTAATTCGATGTGTCGGACGGCGTTGCCAATAAAGACACTTTGCCTGAGTGCTCACCGCAAATTTCCGATCGGTAGTGTCGATACAACGACAAGACAACGAGGAATGGAAATCATGGCTGATGCCATTGATTTCGCCTCCTGTCTTGGCATCCGAATCATTCAATTGGCCGGATACGATTGCTATTACGAACCTTCCACCGAAACCAGCAAATTATTCTTTCTTGAAAACCTGAAGCGCTGTGCTGAGATGGCGGCGACCAAAGGTGTGCTGTTAGCTTTTGAAACAATGGAAACTGAGTTCATGAACACAGTGCAGAAAGCCATGCACTACGTCCGGCTTGTCGACTCGCCCTACCTACAGATCTATCCCGATTTAGGCAATATAACCAATGCAGCGATGGCGTACGGCACTTCGGTACAAGAAGATCTTGTCGCGGGCCGAGGGCACCTGGTTGCACTGCACCTCAAGGAAAGCGTTCCGGGGCAATACCGAGAGATCCCCTACGGCATGGGCCATGTTGATTTCGCTGGAGGAATCAGAATGGCCCAGAACCTCGGGGTCAGATTGTACTTGGCGGAATTTTGGGATACAGGAAAAGAAGACTGGCGGGATCAAATTTGTTACGCCCACGACTTTTTGAGAAGCAAACTATGAACGATTGTTTTCTGGGAATCGACAATGGCGGGAGTGTAACCAAGGCGGTTATTTTCGACGCTACTGGCAGGGAAATCGCCTCTGCCTCAGAAAAAGTTCCTATGCTTCGTCCACACCCCGGATTCACCGAGCGGGATATGGAGTCTCTGTGGCAGGCCAACCTCAAAGTCATTCGCGAGGTGATTGAGAATTCAGCGCTCGATGCGGACCAGATCAAAGGCGTGGCCTGTACCGGGCACGGTAAGGGGCTTTATCTGTGGGGTAACGACAACAAACCGGCGTACAACGGAATCGTTTCAACCGACGCACGGGCATGGACGTACCCCGAGCAGTGGGAGAAGGACGGGACGGCTGCGAAAGTATTTCCAAAGACTATGCAAAGGCCTCTGGCCTGCCAGCCCGTAGCCCTCTGGCGCTGGCTTCAGGACAATCGATCCGAGATTTTGTCTCAGGTTCGGTGGATTTTTGCGGTTAAGGACTATATTCGCTTCCGTCTGACAGGCGAAGCCTGGGCCGAGGTCACTGATTACTCAGGCTCGAGCATGATGAATCTTGAGGAAGTCAGTTTTGACCGTGAGGTTCTACAGGATTTTGGCGTGGCGGACATGTACGACAAACTGCCGCCCGTGCGCTATTCAACAGAACTCTGTGGAGCGATCACGCCAGAAGTGGCGGCGTTGACCGGTTTGAGGCAAGGCATTTCAGTAGCGGCCGGGATGTTCGATATCGACGCGTGTGCGGTGGCCATGGATGTAACCGACGAGAAAAACCTGTGTGTCATCGCGGGGACTTGGGGAATCAACGAATACATCTCTCGCCAGCCGGTCTTGAACAAATCGATCAAGATGAATTCCCTGTTCTGCCTCCCAGGTTATTTCCTGATCGAAGAGTCGAGTGCTACATCGGCCAGCAACAATGAATGGTTCACCGAGTTATTTCTTGAAGCCGAAAAAAACCAAGCTCAAGAACGAGGGATCGGTATCTATACACTTGCAGAAGAACTTGCCGCTTCTGTTCGTGTCGATGAGCAATCGATCCTCTTTTTGCCTTTTCTCTATGGTTCGAATGATAACCCTCAAGCCAAAGCATGCTTCATTGGTTTGGAAAGCACCCATACTCGGGCACAGATCATTCGCGCCGTACTAGAAGGTATCGTATTTTCGCATCGGGTTCACATTGACCGACTCCTGGCTAATCGTGATCGTCCTGATGCCATTCGTCTGGCGGGGGGGCAGTGAATAGTCGCACGTGGTCCCAGATATTCTCTGATGTAATTGGGCTTCCCGTAGAGACAATTGATACAAAAGAACTGGGCGCTTTGGGTTGTGCGATAACGGCCTCGGTGGCCTCCGGTTTGTATGCTGATTTGCCGGAAGCGGCTCGGCACATGGTCAGGGTCAAGGAACGTATGGAACCCGACCCGCAAAAAAAGGTTGCCTATGATCGAAAGTACGCGCTTTTCGTTCAAGCGTCACAAGCTCTAGATGGGTTGTGGAAGACTTTCTAAAGTATGATTTGAGGAGTCGAGTGCAATTCGAATCGATGGAGCCTACCAGAACTGCGGCCGTAGACTGTCTTGTGAAGCAGTCTCTTGTATGACTTAGCCGCATAGGACTGTTGACCAACTTGGGTCGGGTTGAAAACGGTGGTATCGGTCGAAGAGCGAGTCTGCCAATGGCAGACTCGAGTTGCAGGTTTGCGATCAGTTTACTGTCGTTAGAGTCGCTGCGTTTCACGTGCTTTGAATGACCGCACCAGGTCGCGAGCACTCAGTGGAGTGCGCGCCATATTGCAATCATTGAAAAAAGCGCTGGTTTCGGCGAACGTCGGCTAGTTGGCGCAGGTGCCTGCTCACACTTCCGGCCAGAAGTGGCCTTTCAATTTCAACAGTAGCATCTGATCACTAGTTATTTCGTGTCGCATGAGCGAATGAAGGAGAGGGCAGCGTGGAATCGATATATGCAGTACTAACCGTTGCGGCAATTGCCGCGATGGGCATCATGAGCCCGGGCCCGGATTTTCTGGCGGTCAGCAATACATCAGTTACTGGCTTGAGGCGCAATGCGTTTGCAGTAGCTTCCGGCGTGATTTTTGGAAATGGTGTTTGGGCAGGCGCCGCCTTGCTGGGTGTTAGTGCATTGTTCGCTTTGTTTCCCTCCCTTTTCTTGGTCATTAAGATGTGTGGGGCGGCCTACATTGCGTGGCTCGGCATTCAATTGTTGCGGTCGGCGAGCAAGCCTTTGCCGGTCAGTACGGAGTCGGCGAATTCGTCTTCAATTTGGGCGATGTTTGCCAAAGGGCTTTCAACCACCATGGCAAACCCAAAGGCAGCTCTCTACTACGCCTCGGCGCTCTCATCTGCAGCTCCTGAGAATGCCAGCCTGTTACTGCTCAGCTCGATGGTGGCCGCAGTTGTAGCCATTGCTGCAATTTGGTTCTCGATTGTCGTTCTTGTTTTGTCGACCGAGCGGGCTGGCAACGCCTTCCGACGATTCAAAATCTACTTCGAGTCACTTTTTGGCGTGTTGCTTCTGGCATTCGGAATAAGGCAGCTGTTGTCTCGTTCTTGAAAGACTTCTACGGGGTGAATCACTACCAAGCTGATTCGTTAGTAGACGAAGATCTCTCAGACCTTTGTCTGATGGGGCAGAGATGCGAAGACTGTCCGCTACAAGCGGCTATTACTTATATCTGCGCGCGCGAAGGAAGCGTCTGAGTGTCGCCTTCGGCTTGCAAGGAGTGCAGGCGACCATAGGCGAGATGGGTTCTCGCCAGATATTCAAGCATCGCCTTGGCGGCACCGTCAGGGTCATGTGAAACCATCCGATCGACAATCTTGGCGTGCTCCCGGTGGCTGAGCATGACCGAGCCTTCGACGTGCACCGCTTCTGTCTGAAAGCGGGCAAGCAAACGGAGAAGATCATGTCCCATTTCGACGAACAGGCCGTTTCCCGAGAGGCTGCAAATGGCGTTGTGCAAGGCCATATCGGTCTCCAGAAAGGCGGGCGGGTCGCCGATGGCTTTTCGGTTAACGGATTTCGCAATCTAACGAACAGCAAGCGTGCGGTCGCAAAGCTCGAGGACATGGACGGAATTAAGTTGCGAGTCATGCAGAATCTCGTTTATCTTGAGTTCTTCAAGGAACTCGGAGCAAGTCCGGTGCCGATGCCGTGGAGCGAGGTTTTCTCCGCGCTTGAGACGCGCACCGTGGACGGCCAGGAAAATCCGGCGCCGACGATCGACACCGCCAAACTGTACGAGGTGCAAAAGTACCTGAGCCTGACGCGCCACGCCTACGCGGCGCACCTCGTAATGGTGAGCAAGAAATGGTGGGATACGCTGACGAAGGACGAGCAGCGCATCATCACCGAGGCGGTGATCGAGACTCGTCCGTTCCAACGCACGCTCAATAACGAAGTAGACACCAAGTCGATCGCGACGCTGAAGGAAAAAGGCATGACCGTGACGACCATTGCTCCGGCAGAGTTACAGCGGATGCGGCAGGTTTCAGAGTGGTGCGGTCTTTCAAATAGCTACTTTTTAGCTTTCACGTACGGTGGCCAAATGCCAGAAGTGTGAATTCGGCTCATTCCCCCCAAGCCGCCGGTGGCAAATCTTCTGTATGTCTGATCCATGAGCAGATTTGAGCGATTCATCTCCGAATACAGCAACTCGGCCACCGCGGCGCTATGGCATTTCGATTACTTCAAGTGCTTGACAGCCACACGTTCGATTTCAAGCCCGTTCGTGTAACGCTCCATGAAGGTGTTGAAACCGGCGACATCCGCCGGGTTTGGCGCAATGCAATTGCTCTTCTGCTCGGCAAATACCTTGTCCCGGAGGAAATCATCCAGCGATTCATTGGCAACCCGATTCGCCATGTACGCCCCTAGGAGCGCAATACCCCACGCACCGCCTTCTCCAGCGTTCTCCATCACCGATACAGGAACATTGACGGCTGCGGCCATGATCTTCTGCCCAACTTCGCGGGTCTTGAAGAAACCGCCGTGGCCGAGGATTTGATCCACTTGAACAAACTCTTTCTCAAACAGGATGTTCAGCCCGGTTCGGAGCGCACCCAACGCGGTATAAAGCTGGACGCGCATGAAATTAGCCAGATTGAAGTTGCCGTTTGACGAGCGCACGAACATCGGACGCCCCTCTTCGAAATGCGTGATGTGTTCGCCGGAAACATATCCGTAGGCCAGCAGACCGCCGCCGTCCGGATCGCCAGTGAGCGCCAGGTCGAAGAGCGTCTCGTACAGTTTCGACTTGTCCACCGTCAAGCCGAAGGCTTTGATGAGTTCATTGAACATGCCGATCCAGGCATCGTATTCCGAAGAGCAATTATTGGAGTGCGCCATCGCGACCAGCTTTCCGTGCGGGGTGGTCACCAGGTCAATCTCCGCATAGACCTTGGACAATTCCTTTTCCAGCACGATCATCGCAAACACCGAGGTGCCGGCAGAGACGTTGCCGGTACGAGTAGAAACACTGTTTGTCGCCACCATCCCGGTACCCGCATCGCCCTCGGGCGGACAGCACGGCACGCCGGCGCTCAGTTGGCCGCTGACGTCGATGAGTCGCGCTCCTTCCGCTGTGAGTTCCCCGCCTTTTTCGCCGGCCAGCAAGACGCTGGGCAAAATCTCGCCCAACTGCCACGGAAGATTCAATGGCTCGATATTTTGATCAAACTGAGCAATCATTCTTGAATCGAATGCACTCGTCTTCAGGTCGATCGGGAATACCCCCGACGCCTCGCCAACGCCCAGCACTTTCTGCCCCGTCAGCTTCCAGTGAACGTAGCCGGCCAGCGTCGTAATGAAGCGGACGTCCTTGACGTGCTCCTCGCCATTCAGGATCGCCTGATAGAGATGCGCAATACTCCAGCGCTGGGGGATCGGATACTGGAACAACTCCGTCAAAGCCGACGAAGCCTGCCCGGTGATGTTGTTCCGCCAGGTGCGGAAGGGGACCAGCAGATTGTCGTCTTTGTCGAAGGCCAGGTAGCCATGCATCATGCCGCTGAAGCCGAGGGACTTCGTACTCTTGATCTCCACTCCGAATTGCGCCGCGACGGCGTCTACCAGCGACTTATAGCTGGATTGCACGCCGCTCCAGATGTCTTCGATCGAGTAACTCCAGATACCGTCGATCAGGG
>JFJP01043869.1_pt1 | contig 10855 bp, 10 predicted proteins | sample 431651 | NCBI WGS metagenome assembly JFJP01 (sample SAMN02602958, study PRJNA72255) | Microbial mat metagenome, whole genome shotgun sequencing project. | biome: fresh water; feature: sink hole; material: water; isolation source: purple microbial (photo- and chemosynthetic) mats found in...
TTCAGCCATCATCTCTCTAAATTCTTTATCAACTCCTTCAAAAACTTTAGTGTCTTCTGGCAATTAAGTCCTAATATCCTCAGAAGCTAAAAAGATATTCACTAAGATTTTCCAATTTTTTTAGACTTTCAGCCATTCAACTACAACTGAGTCAACTCGCGATAATTTTTCTCTCCAATCTTCCACAGTGTTATAGAAGAATTCAACATACTTGCCCTATCCCTTCATAGCCATCAAATCAAGTGAATTCTGATCAAGTAATTCTACCATGTTATCTAGAGGTAAGAAAATTTTTGTCTCCTTATAATCTTCAAACTCGAAAATTTATTTATTCCAAGCCGCTTCAATAGCCTTTAATTTTTTCTCGATTTTAGCTTCCTTCGAAGCAACATCAACAGTTTCGTTAATCTATGATTCAAATCTATAGAGCTAAAGGGCTAAGATATCCTCAAAAGTGAACGAGAGTGATTTGTTATCAAACTGTTTGCCAGTCATTTCCTTAATTTATTTCCAATGTCTATCTTCCATAAATTCGCTATGCAGAGCACTCACTAGAGGCAAGACAACTGACATATTCTTAACTTTATCGACTACCGAGTTGTAGCCTTTCCAATATTTGATTTCCTTAGGAAGGTTCTTTAATTGTGTTGCCAAAACCTTATTGGATTCCAATAAGAAATCTGCTTTGATTTGTCTAAAAGGCTTAGTCTTCCAGTCGTTATATTAATAATTAACCATTGCGATAGCGTCCCACATAATTTTGAGATTTTTTAAATCAGAACTGCATTCTCTTAACTATTTGTAACCACTTTTTTCAAGCTCAAACAGCTTCTCCAACTAATTATAATCATGAGCCTCTTGCTCGATAATTTTCAATTTCTTGTAAAATTCATCAATTTTTATATAGCTGTAGTTGATTTCTTCTGTTGTCATCTATTCATCATAAGTAAAAGGCAACTAGGCAAGAAACTCTTTTCTAAATTCCTAAGCCTTGATACTGAATTAATCTAATCTTTTTTTAATGTTTGTTGTTTCTTAAGTTTATAATGGCAAGATATCAGCTTTAATTTTAAAAACTCTTTAGGCAGTTTCATTAAACTGAGTAAAGGCATTGTCAATGCTTTAAAGAGGGTCTTCTTCTCCCTTCTCCATGATTTAAACTCCATGTTTCTTCAGTTTATTCACCATCTCTTTCATTCTAACAACGATGCCTTCACATTTCGGCTCAACATCCTTCAGATCACTAATAACTCTCATCACCTTCATTAATAAATCTTATTTTCCCTAATTTTCTTCTTCCGCTGGGTTATCCTTGATTCCATCGTTCGTTTTGTTGATGAATTATTTCAGATTTTTCAATGTTGTCTTAAATTGGATAACCAAAAATTCAGTGTAAACTTTGATCCAACTTGTAATCTTGTTCTCCAAAGATGTTTTCAATGGTTAAATATTTATTCTTAGCCATGCAATTTCAACTGGGGTTTGGATTTTGACTATTTCAGCTTGAATCGCTTTAAGGTGTGTGATTTTGTCGTCGAAAAGATCCAGATTCGGAATTCTAGCTCTGCACCCTTATAAAAGTGGGTTATTCTATGATTCATCATCATCACCTGTTGCAGCCTATCCTTCTTCTTTCTTTGGTTCATTCTCGTTCAAGAATTTTTCAAATTATTCTTTTGGGTTCTCCTGCCAAAAGAATTTATAGTCTTCGTACTAAGATTTAAAATCCCCAGTTTATGCTTCAATCCAATCAAGGTTTATGTTAATGTTTGCAACAATTTCTCTGATTTCAAAGAAATCTTTAATTTCAGGAAGGTAATCTCCGATTGGGTTCTACGTATCCAATCTTTAGAATTGTCCAGCAATTGAAAATATGTCGTTGATCCATGATCGAATTGTGTTCCTGACCGTGCTGCCTTGAGTTTATTCTTCAATTTCAGGATCATATCTAATCCCATCCGACAGTTCCAACTTTATATCAAACATGGGGCCGATATCATGCTTCTTGATATAAGAAGGATTAATTTATTCGTTTAAATGAGATAAAGCAGTAATAATAGCTCTTGCTAAACCTTCTATTACAATGGAGTTCAAGTAATATTAGTAATTCATCCAAGCAGGAGATTTCTTATCAGCTTTGATTTGATCACTTACTTCCTTCACAAGTTTGACAATTGCTGTACCATTGTCTTTGACTAGAGAGAGCTTATTTTAGAAAACTGCTTTTAAATATTAATCATAGTCGTCAGGGCTCATTGGGCGATTTTTTCTTTCAAGAATTTTAGTATTGAATCTGTCGAGTGATTGATTAATCTTAGCAAGAGATTCTTTCATTTTCATCACAATTTAATGCAGCTCGTCAACGTTTCCTTTTGCTTCGTTGATAAATGCCGTAATAGCGTCCTTGTTCTTCCATGTATGTTGGTCAATACCGGGCCTCATGATCTCCTCCATCTTCTCAATTCTCGACTTTATCAAAGGTTCTTCCATTGGATGCAAGCAAGTCATTATATAATTATGTGATTCTATAATCATTTCCAGTTAGACGATTTGATCTCGATAAGTTTCGCGATTCTCGTAAATGTCCGTAGCACTTTTAGGCAACTGCACTTTGTCTAACAATAGGATGTATTTAACTTCCCTTAAGAGCCTAACTAATGCAGGGTCAAAGTTGACCTTAAGTAATCCACCATCATCCTTGCATAGGAGCTTTTGCTAAAGCTTTTCAGCTGAGGATTCTTCCACTTCTTTCTCCCAAGTAAGTATTTTTGTTTCTTCATAGTCTTCAATTGTTTTATTGATTGATTAGAATAACTTTTAGACATCTTTGTACTCTTCTCTTTCTGTTATTCCTTGCCCTAATGTAGCAAGTTTTTCCATAGGTTCCTTAATACGGTCTTTAAGACCCTTGCACCAAGTTAAAGCCCCTGCAATTGGGGGCATGTTATTAAATATAGGTGCTTTTTCGTCGAGTTTGTCAACTAGGACCTTCCCTTCAAGAAAAATACTCTAAACTGTTTTTAAGTCTTGTTTGTACATTTCAAGTAATACTATATGCTTCTTTTCTAGTTCATCTTGGATGATTGGTCTTGTGAGCAATCCTTCAAATGAATCCAGTAATTTGAATCTTCCGTAAAGTGTGTCGTAATCATCAAATCCCTAAGTAATGACAGAAGCAAGCCTTCTTTCTAACTCTTTAATTTTGGACCTAAATTCATAGAAATCATCATCAAAGTTTTTCTCATTGATGTCCATGATGTCGTATTTAACCTACTAGAAGTTTTCAACTGCTTTTTAAAATTCTGCTGAGATTTAAAGAACAGACTCGGTAAGTGTTTTACCTTTCGTTCCACCAAGGTCGATTTTAGCAAGTTTGTTGAATTGCACCTAAAATGAGATTACAATTTAAAAAGATGTTAATCAGTTACAATTGTATTTGTTAAATGCAAGATATCGTGGCATCTTTCAAGAAAACTATCGAGTCTAACGAATAAGGCGTTTGTTGTTAGTTTCCATTAGCCTTCAGCTTTTGCTTTATATTCAAAGTAAGCATCCTTAAATTTGGTGCAAACATCAATAGTGAGTTATAATTTTTCGCAAGCATCAACTGTTTCTTCAGAAGAAATCATTTGAAAAATCATTGGGCCCGACACAAATTCCTAGGCTTTTGTGATGATAGCATTGCAGATCTCTCTGATCAGGACCACCAGTCTTGGAGGGGTATTGTAGTATTTAGAGTTCTTCCAGATTAGTAAAATAGTATGCATGATGGGAATGAATAGTTCATGAAGGATGGTAAAGTCAGTGCCAGTTTCTGTTAGGCGGGAGAATGGGTCTGTCAGGAGCTGCAGGTACTTATAGTTGTCATTTGCTTCATTTCTAGCTTTGTGGACGTCTTTCTGAAGCTTGCTGAAAGGATTTGTGTAGGTAGATTTGTTTCCTTCGAGGAATCGAAGAATATTCTTAACTTCCACACTCTCGAGCTAAGTCTTGATGCTGTTAAGATTGGCGGCTTTGTTCTCCCAGAACTAGATTTCAGTCATGGGGCCAGGATTATTTCCTTGTTTAAGTGCTTATTCTGGTTCTAGCTTGAGAACGTTTTTAATTTATTTGGTCCAGGTAATGATGGAACTTTCAAAGACATGCGCTTTGTCTTTGTCCGGTGTGGTATCGGAGGAAGTTAATTTATGCGAAGGCAATGGCTATAGTTATAATTGTAAATAAATGGTGAGTTACGAGCATGGTTCTTCCTTTAATTTGGCCAATCATAACGTAAACCTAAGCGACGTAGGCGTTGAACTTTTCCATGAGGTCCTTTGCAACGAGATCCGTCCATCCTTACTAGTTAGCGGGGTTTTGGAGGATGGGGCTGAGAATATCATTGAAGACTAAGTATAGGTGGTCCAGAACATTCCTTGTCATCTCGAGGAAGACAAGATTCTGCGTAATGTTGGCAGGTGTAAGTCCTTCCTCGGAGAGTTTAATCGCGATGACACCTTTCTTCTTGAACTTGTCTGGGTGTGGAACTTCTGAGAAGATGGAGCAACTCTCACCTGAGCTGATTGCGAAGACATAGAGAATGGAGTCATTGTCTTTGAAAAGCATGTCCAAGACGAGCCTAGATGGTTGGGATATATAGTTATGTTACTTATTGTCTTCAAGTTCAAATGATTTCTTGAACTTGTCGTAGGATATCTTATTCCTGATATTAAAGGTCTGAGCGAGTCGAGTAATAAAATACTCTTCTTTGTTTTCTTTAACCGGCTCTGGTTCAGCCATTTTCGAAAATTTAAATAAAAAAATATTATCTTATTGTCTTGGAAGTTATATTTTTGAAAAAAACTAAGCAAATTATACCCCCCTATTAACTATTTAATTAAAAAATGAAATATAGCGATTCGTTGCGAGACAATAAAAAAGAGCACAGTACTTGGTCGTTCTCATAACCGTTAGGGTAGAGTAATTGCTTCTTCAAGAAATATGAATATTTTATTGCATTTTATCTCATTTCGGATCGTTATTTATCGTTTCATCGCCATAATTTATACCCAAATAGAAGTAAAATTATATCGCAATTAATCACTTTCAAAAACAAAAGCAATTGCGGTCAGGTAAGGTATGTATTTTATTTTTCTATACTTCTTTTTAGAATACGTTAAATCAAATCATTCTTGATATAAGATCATTTATTAATTCCTCTTGGTTTCCCCATTCACCGTTGTTATGGAAAGAAATTCTCTTCTTTCTGAAACCTCCTTTCGGCGATCGGAGTTTGAATGGCCTATTAATCACACCAATATTCATTTTCAAAATTATTACCATAAGAAAGCATTAGCTTCTTTGAAATGAGCTCCAACGGTCACCAGCTCGTGAATCAAATCCTCAACGCACACAATTCCGAATTTCCCAAGATGTTCTTCAATCAAATCATTATTCTGGATTGGGATTCTCTATCCATTTATCTTCGCATAACCTCGCTTGTAAATTAGATCTCTCACCAATGTTCTTGATGGGTATCTAAAACATGTTTACAATTCCCCATTTCAATACCCGTAGCAAATGTAGGGCTCCACTTTGCGAAGCATTTCAACTGTGGCTTTGTTTACTCTGATCAAAGCGACATTGTGCAATTATCTTAATCTTAATAATCTCAAAGTTGTTCTCACCCAAGGATTCAAAGCATTTATACTTTATAAAGAATAGTTTTAACTCACAAATACCCCTTGATTCTTGTTGCAATGATGAGTTTTGATTCCGCTGGAACATAGAATGCGCCTTAGATTTTTGCTTTTCTAAGTTCATTAACTTACAGCCTGTCAGCTGCCTCGTATTCCTTTTCATAAGTCTAAGCATTCTTCAACCAGTTTGCTCTTCTTAGCTTATTTCTCTCTCTTCTCTCGGCTCTTTATTTCTCTTTCGTTTCTCTCGTCTTAGTATCTCTTTCCTACTTTCTCTGGAACCCGTCAGGAATTTTTTATCTTAAAAGAGGAGTGGTGATAATGAGAAGAATTGCCATTACTTACTCGACTTACATCTTTTACTTTGCCTGAGACATGTCTGCTCTTTCTCCTTTGTTTTTCAAAAAATAAATTAAATCTTTATTTGTTTAGAATTAAAAAATACAGACATAAGCCTAATGCTATATATATATATCTATATGTTAAATAAGTAAAAACAAAAAATAAAAAATTAAACTCACAGGCAATAATCAAAATTCCTCAACAATGTAATCTTCTAAGCTTAATCCACTCTTTCGATTATTCAAATTGAAGTCATCAGCACATAAATTAAGGCTTCCCACATTGGGAGGTGGCACAAATAAGTTATCGGTTTGGAACTTTTTCATTGGTTTCGAACCTCTCATAATGTTTCGGCGATTCACTATATTTAGAGACGGAAGAAATATTAAAGATTTCTATTCTTGAGATATGACTAAATCTAATATTTTATAATCCCGAATAACCATAATTACCGTCCATCGAATCAAATTAAAGATACTCCAACGATTACCAGTTTTTAAAATATTCACTCTTTAAAGCAATTTCTGCTGAAATTCTATCCTGCGGGTTTTCTTTCAATAATAGCTAGATTAAAATTTAAGCTTCTTTTGGAACGTGGTATTTGTTTAAAGTGCTAAAACAGATGTTACATTCTTTATTTTTCTTCAAGATATCTTATTAATCAAACCCAAGGAATAGAGTTTTGGATGTATAGCTTGGGAATGAATTAATTTGTATGGGAATATCTTACAGTTTATACATAATAACTCCTAGACTAAATAAGTCACTCTTGTCCAAATTTTCAACGGATATTTGAGACGAATCTTTTTAATTCAAAACCTCTGGAGCAACAAAGCCAACGGTACCACATTTATAGGTTTAATAGGAAGGGTCATTTAGACGGACAGCCAAACCAAAATCTATGATTTTTAAACTTTGGATGTCGTCAGGATTTGCAAACATGATGTTTCCCGGTTTTAAATCCCTGTGTACAATGAAATTACGATGCAGGTAAAGCACTCCTTCGAGAAGTTACTAGTTAGGTAGATGGCAAATGAAATATATTGACCTTCATTATCATTTAGCATTATATATGGTTTAAGTTTGGATTGAGCTTCATATACTCTGAAAGTGTGGCTCCTCTCATTAAATCCAAAACCATGTAGTCGGTGCATGTCCCTTCAAAGCAGCCTCTTATCTGAATGATGTTTGGATGGTTAAGACCTCTCATAATATTAATTTCTTTGAGGAAATAATTCTGGATAAAATATTTTAAAGCAGATCATTTTTACAGAACTAAAATTCTAGGATAGTTATGATTTGGTATAGCATTTAACTGCATATTATTTTGATTGATTAAACAAATCAATCGCCTTATAAACCTAAGAACTAATAGAAAAACAAGGCTACTTATGCAGAGCCTCCTTTTCCAATTTAGCAAATGGGCTAATAAAAGTGTTTGATGTTATCATAAAACACTTTCCCTGAAAGAAACTCTTTTAATACCAACACACCTCCAGTTTAAAGTCAAGTTTAAGATGATACTTAGGATTTGAGTAGTTCCGATTCTAAACAAATCGTTAAGTTAGCACCAATCATAACTTACAGAAGACATTATTAAATATTGATCACTAGCTTTTAAATAATAGGTTCGATCAGGTGTAATAAAATGCTTTCTTTTGCAAGTCAAGTTTAATTCACCATTAAGATTATCTTATTGGAGAATGTTCATTGATTAATAAGGAAATTAGATAATTTAGATATATAAAATATGTCCTGCACGCATTAAACAACAAGAATTAATAAAGCAAGTTCCAAACATTTCAAATATTTACGTTAATCATTTTATTTCATTTCTAATTCATCAAGACAACCTTCTTTTATTTGATTCTGACAAAATTCCTTTCTCATAATCGTAGCTCATAATGATCCGACCATACTCAATTAAGAAGGCTCCTAAATTAGGCAATTTAACTTCCACTTTAACTGCACATAGGTTTAGTAAAGTTAGAAAAATTTCGCATTCATCGCCGCAGCACTAGTTAGAATCCTCTATCCTAAACTGGTGTTTCTTAAAATATTTTTCCATAGAGAATCTAACTAAATTTTATGTTTACCCCTCGTACCGTCTATTGTATTTCAGGTGTCATTTCTTCAGTTGAATCAAAGGCTACATCAATATCGAAGTTTTTAAAGTAAGTTAGGAATAGCATCGGAGGGGACTTATTAAATGCTTCGTGGATATTTTTAACAACTTCTTTCAATAGATCGGAGAGATGGCAGTGCATCTAAACGAGTAGTTCGAAATTAAGGTTATTCAACACAGCGGAAACAAACCTTTCACCTTTTGCCATTCTCTAGAGTACTTCAGCAAAAGTATAATTAAATTAGGCATTTGCAGTAACTTAATTCTTTTAATTTTAAGCTATTTTAAACAATCCTGGTGTTATTCGCATAAAAATAAGTTTATAATCAACCTTACCTGCTTCTGCCAGCGTCTAAATTAGAGGCAACACTTGCTTTTCTTTTTCAGAATTAAATTTTGCTGATATATGAAGATAATCATCATTCGTGATATAAAATCTAAACAAGTAATCTCGCAGTTGCATATCTTCGATTGCTTTCTTCATTTCTTGCTTCTTCTCAGGTTTGCATTTCCATTTCACAACTAGACTATAATCAACATCTAAATTATCTTTATAAAATGCTTTTAATTTGTCAAATTACTCCTGACTTTTAACATCATTAAAGTAAAATTCAAAACTATTAACTTAGGCCAACTTTCAATATTTACTTAAAGGAGGATTTAGCTTATTAGAAATCGTCACCAAAAGTGAAGCCAAGTCGAGACCTCTCATAATCCTATTACTATTGTTACATTTTTTAATTTTTCTATCCTTTCGTTAATAAATATTTAGGAATCTAATGCAAATTATATATTTCACTATTTCATTCTTATTTCTATCTATCAACTACCTTCTCTTCTTCCTTTTTATTATCAACCAGCTTCTCTTTCTCTACTTCTTCTTTTACTGCTTCATCTTCAGCTTTCAGCTTTAGCAGGCTGCTTCCTTCTCCAAAAAGGGACAGGAAGTTTAATCGTCAGACCATAGTAAAAGAAAGCCAGCAGGGTTGTTATAATTTCTAATGTTAATGGGATTAAGCTTAGCAATAGTCAACTTAAAACAGAACAATAATCTACCAAAATACAATCCACAAATATAGTATCGAGAGATAATGCCATCTTTCTAGAACGTAAAATATATAAGCAATAGATCCAAGAAAATGAAATACGCATACTTCACACTTAAGTTAAATTTCATGAATTATATTTTACAGACTGAATTCATTTTATCATAAAACAATGTTAGCCCAATGAAGATAAGAGTGAATTCACAAAACTAGAATATTATGGATAAAGCTCCAAATGCGAGCATGCTAAAGGAAAAAAGCGATCGATATAAAAGAAATAAGATTTACAGCATTTCGGCTTTTTTGTATTCATCATCATCAATTAGAAAATTAGCTCTCATTCCAGTGGCAATATTTTCATGCTAAAATTTATTGATGCCAATTTAATATTACTCGAATAGCAAGCCCGAATATACAGGCAATGATCTAGCATAAAAGAAGAAAAAACTTTCCCTTAACTAGCGTTCCTGATATGGTCATAATTAAATAATAATTGTTATAAGAATAAAGCTTATTCAAATGTATGGAGTAATAAAAATATTGCTATCAAAAGTTTTCCTTCCTTGCCAGTTATGACATTCCTTGGCTAATACTGCTCACTTGCTGCATTCTAGGCAGTAATATTTTTTTTCTTAGCACCTAGCAATACTAATGATTTCATACTCTTTTCATTTACAATGTGACCAAAGGAAGCAATCTGCTTAGTTACCCTAATTACAATCAGAATAGAGGCATTTATTGAGGATCAAATTCCAAGAACAAACCAAATCTCTGCAAAAGTTTGGCGAAAGTATTTAGCAAGGATTTAGCCTACATTTAGTGGAATTAGCTGGCTCAAAAATTAGATCAAGGCTTACTGCCAAAGCATTTGAGTGTTATCATGTCAAAGTAGCAATTTTTTGTACTAGCGGCATATTGATTGCTGGTCTCTATTTCTTTGCAAACAGGTTTAGTCTCACATAAGCAGAGGTTTTATCTAAAATTATATGAGTAGAAGTTAGTTGCATTGCAATCTTTCTCGGTTCTAATCTAGCCACATATTTGACTTAAGCATCGGCAGCAAATTATGATTTTGCTTTTATAGTGCAGTTCAATGAACTACAGGCACTCCGACTCACTTCACTGAACAAATCGCAAGCACAGTATTAGTCCCACTAATTATTTATTTTTGCAGCAAATAATTCTCAGTAAATCCTGTTATGATAAGTCTTGATTTATGTAGAGCAATGCAAATATGGAAATGAGAAAAATATAAAGCGTTTTAATTAATTAAATAATTAATTAATTTTTATATTTATGGTGAGATCTCCAGATGATCAACATAAAGCATGCACTTTAATGTTTGCTTACTTTTAATAGTAGCAACACATCCAAGTATGCTACAAAAACTTGGGCTCTTTACCAATGAATGATTCATACAATGAGTCCACTCATTGGCTGAGCCTGGACATTATTTATAATAATAAAATATCCTATTATGATAAATCGAATACTATTTCTCCTACTATAGTTCCTTCATGCCTAGTCTATTGATACCTATAATTGCAATTTGAAATATGTTGAATTGGTTAGACGCTCTTTACTCAAGTCCGATCTTCTGAATAATATTTTGTTTTGCATATTAGGTAAACATATTTTTCTATATGCTCGTGCAAAGGGCTGGT
>JFJP01030513.1_pt1 | contig 10854 bp, 7 predicted proteins | sample 431651 | NCBI WGS metagenome assembly JFJP01 (sample SAMN02602958, study PRJNA72255) | Microbial mat metagenome, whole genome shotgun sequencing project. | biome: fresh water; feature: sink hole; material: water; isolation source: purple microbial (photo- and chemosynthetic) mats found in...
GGCTTGGGAAGCAGAGATCGAAACGCCGCCGCCAGAAGGCAATCCCGATTGCCTTGATAGCACCCGTGTCCTTCACCAGCTCATGTCCCATCACGTTCCCGTCGATACTGACGCGGACTGGTCGGATATTGAGATCGACCTGCCGAACCTGCCCACAAGCCGGCGTGATCGAGTGTGGGCCGATCGATGGGCTAATATCACCCCGGTTTTGATTCAAGGTCTCCAAGTCGGGAGAATTTCCCGCGCTGATATTGAATGCGCTTTGCAACACGACGAACCCGATCTGGAAATGCAGGAGCTATTGCTGGAACGCATTCTCGGAGAACTGGGCATTCAGGTTGACAACTGGGTGGATGATGATTTGCCGCCTGACTTCGCTCCTCTGGATCCTGAACAGGAGAATCCAGAGGAGCCGATCATCGATGAGGCGCTGTCCTTTATTGAATCATGGCTGGATCAGCGCATGGAGCCTGTTGGTTGCTATCTGCGTGATCTTGGTGACTTTGATTTGCTGACGGCTGAAGAAGAAATTCAAGTTGCCCGGCGTATTGAGGAAAGCATCCACCAGGTGTTGCTGGTTCTGGCCGATTATCCGCTGACCATTAGTGAACTGCTGCGACTTTATGATTCGGCATGTGAGAACGGTAGTCTGTTGACCGATGTCATCAGTGGTTTCAAGGATGTCGAAGACATTGCGCTGCCCTTGCTCGATGTTGCATTACTGCTGGCCGCTGATGATCCGGATGCCGTAGTCGCCGGTGACAGGGCGGCAGCCTTCGACAATGAAGATGAAGACGTGGACGAAGACAGGACATCATCTGCTGCTGAAAACACTCTCAATCCTGAGGACATCACCCGCCACTTTGCAGAGTTACGCTCCCTGTACCAGCAGACCCTTTCCAGTATTGATAAAAACGGCCTCCTGAATTCCCGGACACAGGCACTGCGCCAGCAATTAAGCGAGAGTTTCCTGCAATTCCGTATTGCGCCGAAGACCCTGAATCGGTTGATTGCCCAGGTGTATGGCATGGCTAAACGCATTCATGCCTTGGAGACGTGCAACCCCGACCGGAACGACCTGCATCTACAGCAGGAACGGGTGGCCATTGAGCGGGAAACCCATCTGCCGATTGAATTTATCAAAGATCTCAGCCATCGACTGTCAAGCAGTGACGCGAAGGCCCGCCACGCCCAGCATGAAATGATTACGGCCAATCTGCGGTTGGTGATTTCCATTGCCAAGAAATACACCAACCGGGGTTTGGATTTTATGGACCTGATTCAGGAAGGCAATATTGGCCTGATGAAGGCAGTGGACAAATTTGAATACCAGCGTGGCTACAAATTCTCGACCTATGCGACGTGGTGGATTCGCCAAGCCATTACTCGCGCCATTGCCGATCTGGCCCGCACCATCCGCGTCCCGGTTCACATGACTGAAACCATCAACAAACTGGACCGGATTGCCCGGCAGGTGTGGCAGGAGGTCGGACGAAAACCTACTCCAGAGGAATTATCCATACGGATGGAAATGCCTGAAGACAACGTGCGCAAGGTGCTGAATGTCGTTAAGGAACCGATTTCTTTGGAAGCCCTGATTGACGATGACGAGGGAGATGCAAGTCTGGCTGACCGGCTGGAGGATTTGCAGGCTGTATCGCCGGAACAGGAGGCAATCCATAACAGCCTCAGTGAATACATCCGTGAATTGCTGAAAGCTCTCAAGCCTCGGGATGCTGCGGTTATCCGCCTGCGTTTTGGAATCGATACATTATCCGCACACACCTTGGAAGAAATCGGCCAGCAGTTCGATGTGACCCGTGAGCGGATCCGGCAAATCGAAGCCAAGGCGCTACGCAAGTTTCGGCATCGGAATTGGTCAGAGCAGTTGCGTGATTTTCTATCGCCATGACGCAAACAGTGATGGCTCGATCCCGGTACGCCCCACCCAAGGCCAGTGCGATGCTGGAAGCCCTCCGTGGGCTGGGCTACTCCACCGCTACCGCCTTGGCCGATGTCATTGACAACAGCATCGCCGCCCGGGCTGCAACCGTCCATCTCCGGTTTGTATGGGCGGGATCGGCCAGCGCCATACACATTCTTGACGATGGTGATGGCATGGACGCCAGCGGACTGGACCAAGCCATGCGGCTGGGCGAACGCAATCCACTGGAGACCCGTGCTGCTGATGATTTGGGCCGGTTTGGACTGGGACTGAAAACGGCTTCACTGTCGCAATGTCGGCGGCTGACCGTCGCCAGTCGTCAGGAAGGGCAAACTCACTGCCTGCGCTGGGATCTGGACGAGATTGCCCGGCGTTCTGACGATGGCTGGTATCTGCTGGAAGAGGCTGCCGAGGGTTCGGTCGAGTACCTCCGGCTTCTGGACGAACAGACGCAGGGAACCCTGGTGTTATGGGAAATTCTGGATCGGATCATCACGCCGGGTTTCAGCGAACAGGACTTTCTCGACCTGATGGATCGGGTCGAACAACACCTGTCCATGGTATTTCACCGTTATCTGGAAGGGCCACGTCCCCGACTGCGGATTCTGATCAACAACCGCCCGATCAATCCGTGGGATCCATTTCTGATCGGCCATCCCGCCACATGGTCTTCACCCGTGCAGCGTTACCGGAGTGCGGCAGCCCTGGTTGAAGTTCAAGGCCATGTACTCCCGCACCATGATCGGCTGGAGTCAGGAGCTTACGAACCAGCCGGCGGGCCGGAAGGCTGGACCTTGCAACAGGGCTTCTACGTCTACCGCAATGCCCGGTTGCTGGTCGCAGGCGGCTGGCTGGGACTGGGTCAGGGACGCAGTTGGACACGGGAGGAAGCTCATCGGCTGGCGCGAATCCGTATTGACATCCCCAACAGCGCTGATGCCGACTGGAAAATCGACATTCGCAAGTCCACCGCCCGGCCACCGGTGGCTCTGCGTAAACGGCTGCTCGGCCTTGCCGAGGATGTTCGCCAGCGGGCACGACGGGTCTTTGCTCACCGGGGGCGGATAGTCCAAGTGGGCGGGAAAGAACCCCTCGTCGAAGCCTGGCAGGCCGAACAGGGTAATGGAGGTATGCGCTATCGAATCAGCAAAGAGCATCCAGCCATCAAAGCCGTTCTCGAAAGTGCCGGGCCGCTGCTTCCGCAAATTCGCGCTATGTTGCGGGTTATCGAGGAAACCGTGCCGGTGCAGCGCATCTGGCTCGATACCACCGAGGGCAAGGAAGTCCCGCGTACCGGCTTCGTGGGCGAAGCGCCAACCGAGGTTGTGGCTGTTCTGGAGGTACTGTTCAGGAATATGGTTCAGAGAAGGGGTCTTTCGCCACATCTGGCCCGTGAACAGTTGCTCCGCACTGAACCCTTTCATCACTATCCCGATCTGGTCCGCAACCTGCCGGATACCTTGACGCCTGAATAACTCCCTCAGAGGTCTGCATGAACGCGAATGAACAAAAGATTGTTAGGATGACACTCTTGATGCTGTCAGACATTCCAGATCGCACCGGCATTACCCCTGCGATTATTCAGGAAAAAATTGATCAGATTATGAATATGCACCGAATCACGCAACCTGATTGGGGGCAGGATATAGATTGCAACACCGTGATCGATGATCTGATCCGTCGCTACAGCCAGTGGATTGGCAAGGATTCCACGCTACAGAACGATGAAGGACATATCTCGTGGTTGACCTCCGCCCGTAAACAGAACTGGGTTTACTGGCAGCGTTATCGTGAATGGCTGGAACTCAAACTTTCTCCCGTGGCTGTCGATGCTCTTGACCAGTCCACTGACTGGGTACTCAGCCTGCTGGAGGATCCGCAGCGTGATGGGTGTTGGGATCGGCGTGGCCTGGTCGTCGGACATGTCCAGTCGGGCAAAACGATGCCGGCTACAAAATCATCATTGTCCTGGCAGGGCTGCATAACAACCTGCGAGCGCAGACCCAGATAAGACTGGATGAAGGCTTTCTTGGCTACGAAACCGGACCGGTTACCGGCGATACGTTCCGCACAATTGGCGTGGGCGAACTCAACAGCGATCTTGGCATTCGTCCGAATTTCGCTACTAACCGATCCGAGAAGGGTGATTTCAGCACCAAAGTCGCCCAGAACTTCGGCGTCAGCCCGGAAAAGCGGCCTTGGCTGTTCGTGGTTAAAAAGAACAAGACCGTCCTGAAGCGGCTGTTGGGCTGGATTCACAACCATGTCGCCAATACCAAGGATCAGGAAACCGGACGAAAAATCGTAACCCACCTGCCCCTGCTGCTGATTGACGACGAAGCGGATCATGCTTCGGTCGATACCGGTAACCAGATTTTCGACGAACATGGACATCCTGACCCACAGCACGAACCCACTGCCATCAACCGGCTAGTGCGCCAGATTCTACATACCTTCAGTCGTTCGGCTTATGTGGGCTACACGGCCACGCCGTTTGCCAATATTTTCATTCACCGGCAGGGGGCGACCACAGAAGAAGGCACTGACCTTTTTCCCGCCGCGTTTATCATCAATCTGGCTGCTCCTTCCAACTATGTCGGTCCGGCTCGGGTATTTGGACTGCGCGTTGGCGATTTACGCGAAGATGGTCTGCCGCTAATCCGCGAAGTGACGGATTATGCAGAAGGCGACGGCACCCAAGGCTGGATGCCTCAGCGGCATGGAAACGGCCATATTCCACGCTATCAAGGTCAGGACAGTTTGCCGCCTTCACTGGTGGAGGCTATTGATGCGTTTTTGCTGTCCTGCGCGGTGCGCCAGTTACGCGGACAGAGCCGCGAACATGCGTCGATGCTGGTTCATGTCACCCGATTTACTGCGGTTCAGAAGCAGGTAGCCCGCCAGATCGAGGCACATAAGAAGCATATCCGACAAAGGCTGCAACGACAGGTTGATCACCTTTCTCTGCTTGATCGCTTGGCGATGTTATGGAAACGGGATTTCATTCCGACCAGCACCGGGATCAATGAAGACATCACGGGCAGCATCCCTGCGTTGCCTTCTTGGTCCGCCATCTTGGCGATATTGCTGGAGATCATTGAAGATATTCAGGTACGCATGATCAACGGCACGGCCAAGGATGCGCTGGACTATGTGGAGCATCAGGAAACCGGGTTGAAAGTCATTGCCATTGGTGGTGACAAACTGGCCCGGGGCCTGACTCTGGAAGGTCTGAGTGTCAGCTACTTCCTGCATGCCTCCCGCATGTACGACACGCTCATGCAGATGGGGTGCTGGTTTGGCTACCGACCCGGCTATCTGGATGTCTGCCGACTTTACACTACAGGTGATTTGATCGAATGGTCTGGACATATTGCTGATGCCAGCGAAGAACTGCGCCAGGAATTTGACCTGATGGCCGAAAGCGGAGGGACTCCCCGCGACTATGGGTTGCGAGTCCAGTCACATCGGGTGCTGATGGTCACCTCGTCGCTGAAGATGCGTACTGCCCACAGCATGATGCTGTCTTTCAGTTGAGTCGCCGCCGTGAGGCTTTGTCGCCATCATCCCTGATGTCTCCAAAGCCTCAACCGACTTAACCAGCCCACTCTTAGAGAGAGTTAGACGATGCAACGAGACGCGAAAGCGACACACCTTGGAATGCTTCATCAGTTCCAAGCCCTGTGGGCAACGGGAATGACGGGCGATGCGGTGAATGCCCTAATCCTGAGCCTGAACGACCGTTGCACTCCGGGCGAGATGACCTTTACCTTGCAAGAGGTGGCGTAAGCCAATGAACTCAGTTTTTGTCATAAGCAGCACGAAACAACCCTTGATGCCGACTCGCTCTGCACGGGCGCGGCGGTTATTAACGGGAGGCCGGGCGGCAGTCTATCGGATGCAGCCCTTTACCATCATTCTGAAAGACCGGGCTGATGGTGAAACTCAGGACGTAGAAATAAAAGTTGATCCGGGCAGCAAGACAACCGGAATTGCTTTAGTGGGCCACTTTGAACAACAGGGTGCAGTGGTGTTATTTGGCGCAAATGTTAATCATCGCGGTCAGGCGATGAAAAACCATCTGGAATCGCGCCGCTCATTGCGCCGTGGTCGGCGTGGTCGCAAAACTCGCTATCGTCAAGCGCGGTTCCTTAATCGTACCCGCAAAGCCGGATGGTTGCCGCCATCGGTAGAAAGCCGAGTCGTGAATACCGAATCGATCATTCGCCGATTAGCGTCCGGTTGTCCAATCACCTCCGCCAGCATGGAACTGGTCAAGTTCGATATGCAAGCGATGATCAACCCGGAAATCAGCGGGGTTGCATACCAGCAAGGCGAATTAGTGGGCTATGAAATCCGGGAATACCTGTTAGAGAAATGGCATCGCACCTGTGCCTATTGCGGCAAGAAAGACGTGCCGTTGCAGATTGAACATATCGTGCCTCGCGCCAATGGTGGCAGTAATCGGATTTCTAATCTGACGCTGGCCTGCCAACCGTGCAACCAGAAAAAAGGCAGTCAGCCGATTGCAGCCTTCTTGAAAGGCAAGCCGGAACTGGTGAAAAAAATCCAGGCGCAGGCGAAAGAACCATTGAAAAACGCGGCAGCAGTGAATGCGGCACGGTGGGCATTGGTGAATCGTCTCAAGCCATGTTTGCCGGTATCAACCAGCAGTGGCGGGCGCACCAAGTTCAACAGGACGCGCCAAGGCTACACCAAAGACCATTGGATTGACGCGGCCTGTGTCGGTGAAAGCGGCGAATGGGTGGCTATTCAAGAAGGCATGAGGCCGCTGATCATAACAGCCAAGGGTCGCGGTACTCATCAAGTGGTGCGAAATGACAAGTATGGATTCCCACGCGGGAAAGCCGGACGGATTAAGCGGGTCTTTGGTTTCTCAACCGGCGACCTCGTGAAGCTGAATCAGCCGAAAGGAAAATATGCCGGAACGACTATAGGCAGACTGGCCGGGATTCGCACAACAGGAACCCTGGATATAAAAACGCCAGTGGGAACGATCAGCGCCTCATGGAAAAACTTTACCCTCATTCAACGCAACGACGGTTTTGATTATGCAGCGAGTTAAAGAAAAAGTTGGCGGCGACGGCACAAAGAGGCCGCTGGCCGCCGGTTTCGTGCCGAATCGCATCGGCTTGATGCCTGGCGATTCTCTGTCACTACGCAATGGCTTAAACCAGCGGGGTCGCCCGCCATCCTTGCCGGGCTTCGTGGTTGTATTCTTGAATACAGTTGCCCTGTACCGGGATCAGGGACCATTACAGCGCAATCTGGATGCAACTTCGCCGGTCATGGTTTTTAGCTAAGCCTTAAAATGAATACTTTGAACGATAGTAAATCTTTGATTCTTAATCTCCCAAACGATGCTCGGATGCTCGACATTGTTCGGGATGGTATTCAGTGGGCTGATGAAGCTGCATTCGCAGTTTCGTTTACACGTTGCAGCGGTTTATCTCTCTTGCTCGATTCTCTTATTCAACTTGGTGAACGCGGTGCAAAGTTGCGTTTATTGACATCTACATATCTTAATGTGACTCAACCTGACGCTCTGGAATCACTACTGGCGCTAGAAGGTATCGAATGCCGTGTTCAGACGGGACACACAGCTTTTCACACAAAGTTTTGGATGTTTGGTAATCATAAAGCCTGGGTAGGTTCTTCAAACCTTACGCGAGGTGGACTAACGAGTAATATTGAATGGAATCTAGCTACTCAGGATGAAAAAGTAATTGCTGAAGCGCAATTTAATTTTGAAACTCTTTGGAATCGTTCTGATGTTCAACCGCTTACATCCGAATTGATCTACTCTTATCGCAAGATATTTAACGAACTAAATCGCAATTTATTCATAGAAATACCAAGGTATTCAGCTACCCCACAGCCAAATAAGGCGCAAATTGAAGCCTTAGAGCAACTTGCTAAAATCCGACAATGCGGAGAAAAAAGTTCGGCTGTGATTGCTGCTACAGGTGTAGGAAAAACTTATCTTGCTGCTTTTGACTTTAAAGCATCAAACTCTCAAACATTGCTTTACGTTTCACACAGAAAAGAACATTTAGATCAGGCATGGAATACTTTTGCTGATGTATTGGGTTCATCTAAGGGATTCGGTTTTTTGATTGAATCATATAAAGATTTAGAAGCGCCGATATTGTTTGCGGGCATACAGGCATTATCGAGAAACCCCAGTGTTACAGATAGATGTTTTGATTACATTGTAATAGATGAATTTCATCATGCCGCAGCACCTAGTTATACACCGCTTAAAAAGGTTGTTGCAAATGGGTTCTTACTTGGCATGACCGCGACACCAGAGCGGCAGGATGGACACGATGTTTTGGAATGGTGTAATTGGAATGTCGCTTATGAGGTTAGATTGCCTGAAGCGATACGAAAACAATGGTTGCTCCCGTTCCACTATTTTGGGATCGCCGATGATACTGTCGATTTTGAAAAGCTATGGAGAAAAGGCAGTTTCGATCCAGACGCATTGGAAAACGCATTAATGATAGAAAAGCGTGTTGATCTTATTATCGAACACGCGATTAAACACGGCTACGATGGAATCAAACGTGTCACCGTAGGTTTTTGTGCTGGGATTATGCACGCCCGCTACATGGCGCAAGCATTCGTGCGGAGGGGATTCATAGCCACTTATGTAGATGGAAGTATGAGCCTAGAATCTCGTAAGGCTATCTACGCTAACTTGGGAGACCCCTCCCATTTACTGGAATGGCTATTTGTCTCCGATGTCCTAAACGAAGGTGTTGATATTCCAGCGATTAATAGTCTATTGTTTCTCCGTCCAACGGATTCACCAACAATTTTTATTCAGCAACTTGGGCGTGGCCTGCGGCTTTATGAGGGTACAGAAGTATTAACCATTCTGGATTTTGTTGGACACCACCGTAATGCTTGGCTTGCATTGCGTGCGCTCCATGATCCGGGTAGAGGACGTAATCCATCAAGTATCCCAGAATTAGATATTGACCCGCCACCTGGATGTGAGGTGGTGCTTCAGGATCGAACCAAAGAAATCTTGATCAAAATTCGCAAGCAAACCACATCTGTTAAAGAACGATGGATAAATCTTTACCAGCAGGTCAGGCAAGATTTAGGGCATCCATTGCTACCAGTGGATTTTTTGCACCGCGAAGATGTTGCCGATCTAGGTCACTATCGCCGAGCGTTTAAGACCTGGTTAGAGTTACAGATTGCAGTTGAAGATGCTACAGAATGGTCATTAGTTCTGGCTAAAGATTCTTTTCTATTTAGATTACTAGCTGCGGCGGAACGGGATTGGCAGCGCCCTAGAGTATCCGCATACGCTGCACTATGGGCAATGTGTTCTAACCCAGAACAGCCACAAGTGGGTTTTAATGATTTCTTTATTCATTATCCTCGTTGGCAAGTCGAGAAAGAGTCATTTAACATTGGATTTGCAGGGGTACAAAAATGCCTAGACAATGATTTATTAGATGGTGCATCTTTAAAACAAGATGTTTTTGTGATGCTCTCAAACAAAGAAGTTTTGTTTCAGATTGAAGGACGTTTAGCTTGGACTCTTGATAGAGACTGGAAAATGCGTCATGGTGGGGTTTTGAGGACACCATCAGATATAGTTTTACATCGAAAATACTCAAGAGCCGAAGCAGTAAACTATTTTGGAACACAGTATGATCCACAACGTCATAATGTTGGCATTTGTTGGTTTGGCAATGAATGTATGATTATGACCAAAATAGACACTAGTGGAGCGCACTCCCAGTTTCAGTACTATAATCGACTTGTGGACAATAAAACTTTTGTATGGTCTAGCCAAAATAGGCAGCGCAGAGATAATGAGGCAGGGCGAAGAATTACGGAGCATCAACAGCGGGGATTGAACTTACATTTATTCGTTCAGCCGCGATCTCACGAATCTGCTGTTTATCTTGGTAAAGTGCGGTTTGTTTCTGCTGAAAGAGATGCGCCGATGCTGGTTACATTTGAGCTTGAGAATACGTTGCCTTTTGCTGTTATAGCGGAACTGACTGATGCTGATTCCGCGATTTGAAAAAGGCTGGCACTGCGCCGGGTCGTAATGAATGGCGTAATGACCATCCTTGGCAAAATGACTCATCACTGTCGGTGCCGGCTGGTCTGCAAGCTGGACTCGGAACCGGTCGTTAAACTTGCCCGATGCCCAACTGCGGTGACGGGGTGCCAGCGCCTCCGGAAAATCGGATGACCGGGGTGAAACGCCCATCTGCCGGGCATACACCGTGCAGAACAGATAACGCGCCAAGTCCTCCGGCATGTGCGTGCGGGTTTCGTGGTTCAGCACCAGTGGCGGGGCCTGGCCGCGGTACCAGCCGGCCAGATCTTCAGGCAGTTCCTCCGGAAAACCGGCATGGTCGCACGGGGTCACGCTGCGCCCGCCCCGTGGTCTGTTCATCGTGACGACCTGACAGGCGGCATTCTCGAAGACCGCCCGCAGTGCCGGTTCCTGGATAGTGAGCGCAACATCCGCGAATAGCGGTTTCAGGGTGTCTGCCCAGTCACCCACTGCACAGGCTGATTTCAGCCATGACAACCCGCTGTGTAATGACGGCAGATCAGCCAGCACCTGCCGGGTCGGGATGTCTAACGGCTGCCCCTCTGTTCCTGTTAGCTGACTGAGGCGCGGAAAAGCATCAACCACACCGTCAAATTTACCTGCCAAATCTTCCCGCAACCCCAGCAGGATCACCCGGTGCCGGGTCTGGGGAATACCGTAGCGTTCGGCCTGAACGATGAACCAGTCCGGGCGGACTGATGTGGCAGGCTGCCCATGCCGGAAATAACGCCCATCAACGAGCGAATAAATTCGGTAGCAGGATCGGGAATTACTTTGTTGTCCATTAGTTGTG
>JFJP01040660.1_pt1 | contig 10854 bp, 6 predicted proteins | sample 431651 | NCBI WGS metagenome assembly JFJP01 (sample SAMN02602958, study PRJNA72255) | Microbial mat metagenome, whole genome shotgun sequencing project. | biome: fresh water; feature: sink hole; material: water; isolation source: purple microbial (photo- and chemosynthetic) mats found in...
TGCTTGATGCTCCTATGTTACCAACTTTGAGTCCCTAGCTGGGCTATGGGGTTTGCTTGGTGTTACCGATGTTACCGGCATCCCGCACCTAGCGGAGCGGTGTTGGTTTCTGTTTCTTGCTTCTGATACCGGCATTAAGCCCCTAGCGGGGCTTACTTGTTAGTACTTGATGCTCCTATGTTACCGACTTTAAGCCCCTAGCGGGGCTATTTCATTTTTTTGTTATCATCAGAGATTTATAACCCCGATAGGGGTTTAATATCGGTAACAACAATAGTCGAAGAATCCCTACATCCGCCCCGTAGGGCCGGAATGTCTCATCTCATTTGTTAGTATTATCTAAGATATCTACAAATCACTTCCCAATGGGAATGTCGTATGTAAAAAATACAACTAAAAAAGTATCATCAATCAAAAAAACATCTATTTTCGTAGCGATTATAACACAAAAATACAAACCCTAAAACCAAACCAAATGTCTAATACCTACACGCAGATTCACATCCAAGCAGTTTTTGCTGTTAAAAACAGGATTTCTTTAATTAATCATTCATGGGAAGAAAGCTTGTATATGTATATTACAGGGATAATTCAAAACCACGGACACAAGCTAATAGCAATTAATGGAATGCCTGATCATATACATATTTTTTTTGGTTTGAGGCCATTACAATCTTTATCTGATTTGATACGCAATGTTAAAGGAGATTCTTCTTATTGGATCAATCAACAAAAATTTGTTTCTGGAAAGTTTTCATGGCAGGAAGGATTTGGAGCATTTTCATACTCTAAATCTCACATTTCAAATGTGGCTAATTATATTAAAAATCAGAAAATTCACCATCAACGTAAAGATTTTATATCTGAGTATATCAAAATCCTTGAAGATTATGAAGTAAAATTTGATGAGAGGTATATTTTTAAACCGATTTAAGCGAGTTATATGTAAGGGTATTTTAGGAGAAGGACATCCCGCACCTAGCGGAGCGGTGGTTGTATTCTCATATTTCTTTTTAACGATATTAAGCCCCTATCGGGGCAATAACCAGCCCCCTTCTTCACGCAAACCAACCCCGCCATATGTTTAATATAATGCCATTTCCAACCCCGCTAGGGGTTCAATGACGCAAGGGCTTTTAAACCGATTTAAGCGAGTTATATGTAAGGGTATTTTAGGAGAAGGACATCCCGCACCTAACGGAGCGGTGTTGGTTTCTGTTTCTTGCTTCTGTTCTTACCGATGTTAAGCCCTTAGCAGGGCTATATTGGGGTTTGCTTGTTGTTACCGATGTTAGACCCCTAGCAGGGCTATATTGCAATTGATTGATGTTAAAGATATTAATCCCCTATCGGGGCAATATCCAGTCCCCTTCACCCAAACCAACTCCGCTAAATGTTAAATAATATGCCAACCCCGCTATACGTATAATGCCATACCAACCCCGCTAGGGGTTCAATGTCAGGGTTCAATATCGCTAGGGCCGAAATTATCACTGCTTCACATAATACGCCACCTTTTCCAAGGAGGTGATCATGTCGTAATTCTCTAAATGTATTTTTGAAGGAACTTTAATAGGAACGGTAGTGAAATTTAATATTCCTTTGATGTTCGCATTTACCAGCATTTCAGCTTTTTTCGCCGCAACGGAAGGTGGTACCGTAATGATACCTATACTGATATTCTTGCTTTTGATGATCTCACTCATGCGACTCACATGATAGCATTTTACACCGGCAATTACCTTGTCTACTTTAGCCGGATCGTTATCGAAGGCAGCTACTATGTTTAAACGACTCCTTTTACCAACAAAATAGGAGGTAATGGCTTTGCCCAAATTACCTAAACCTACAATAGCCACATTCAAACCTTCTTCAGAATCCAATATCTTACCAATTGCCTGGGTCATCTCTTTGATGTCATAGCCTTTTTTTAACACCCCTGAGAATCCCATTAACATAATATCACGGCGTACTTGTACCGCTGTAATATCGTGCAGTTTGGCTAGCTCATGCGAATAAATATGGGTACGACCTTCATCGAGACAATTCAACAATGTCCTCCTGTATTCGCTTAGCCGTTCTACCGTTTTCTCAGGCAATAATGGCGTTTTCTCGGGCATTTCCATTGTATTGGTATTCTAAGTTATGTGCAAATTTACATTTTTTTACCGAATTTCATTCAATTAATTTGAATTCCCCGTTATATTTCAAATTATAAGGCTCTTATAGCAAAATAAACGCCTTAAAATCTATTGTTTTAAATGAGGCTTCTATTAACATTAACTTAATTTTAAATTAACGATGAGTTCATAAGCAGCGAATACTTTTGCAGCAGTTTAAAAAAGTGTGGTGTTGAAAGAGTTTGCGTTATTGTCTTTATTGTTATTGTGTTCAAGGGTATACTCCGGAAACATTAAAGGCGTTGTGAGGGATGCTTCAACTGGTGATTTGCTGATTGGAGCCACTGTAATGATCGTAGAAAACGAGAAAGGAATGTTTTCTGGCTTCGATGGCTCTTTTGTTTTTAGAAATTTGCAGGCAGGAAAATACCAGATTATATGTTCCTATGTCAGTTATCAAACCCAAACAGTTAGTACTCAGGTTCCCGCTAATGGCGATGCACAAGTTGAGATAAACTTGTCCTCTGTTTCAAAAGATATTTCGGAAGTAGTGGTATATGGCAACAGCGATCTCAGTACCGATAAGAGTGCCCGCGCTTCGGAAAGAAATGCCATGAATGTAATCAATATTGTTAGCGCCAATATGATTGAGCTGTCGCCCGATTTAAATGTTGCTTCTGTTGTTCAAAGAATGTCGGGTGTTACCATGGAAAAGAACAGTTCGGGCGAGCCGCAATATGCCATTTTAAGGGGAATGGACAAACGATATAACTATACTTTGGTAAACGGAATTAAAATTCCCAGTCCCGATAATAAACACCGCTTTGTACCGCTAGATATTTTTCCTGGTGAATTACTCGATCGTTTAGAAGTGACTAAATCGCTTACCGCAGATATGGAAGGCGATGCTTCGGGTGGTGTTATTAATATGATTATGAAAGATGCTCCTACCGGAATGTCATTACAGGCTAATGCCGCAATGGGTTATAATTCAAGGTTTATTAAAAATGATTTTATTGGTTTTAATACCGATAAAATTATTATGAAATCACCCCGCGAAGTAAATGGTAAAACATATGCAGCTACCATGGCAGATTTTAATAATCAAAATGGTGCATTAATATCGCAAAGTTTTTCTCCTAATTATACTGCAGGTTTGTCAATTGGAAACCGATTCTTAAATCGCAAATTGGGAGTTCTATTTGCTACTAATATACAGAACAATTACAGGGGAGCTAATTCAACCTATTTCGACGATCAAATGATCCAGACTGATAAATATATTAGGGTAACTGAGCAAAATGACAGAATTTATTTCGAAAATCAGAAACAATATGGATTCCATATTAAAATGGATTATCAGTTTAATGCCCGCAACAAAATTGAAATGTATACTGCCTATATTGATATGCAGAATTTTCAAGTACGTCAAAATACGGCTACCAGCTTTAAATTAAACTACGATCCTTCTGTTGGGAATTACGACCTATCTTATCAAACCCGTTTTAGAAGCATTTTTCAACAAGTATATACTTCAACATTGCAAGGTAAACATCTTTTGTGGGCAGATATAAATGCTCAATGGAGTTTGGTTTATTCAATTGCAAAAAACAGAATGCCGGAGCAAACCCATATCAATATTGATAATTTGGTGCAGAATAATGTTGATAACATTTATGCCGATGCCGATGGATCAACCCGAAGGTGGGAGCATAATTCAGATAGGGACTATGCGGGATATCTAAATTTTTCGAAGAAATTTTTGATTTCGGATATTCCTTTGAATATTAAATCAGGTGCTTTATACAGAAATAAATCAAGAACCAATTCATATGTTAATTATCGCTTTAAACCCGTTAATGGCGATCAACGATATGGATTGCATTATGAAACCCTTGATGAAATTTCATGGACACTTTTTACCCCTTCTGGTAGTGTTGGCCCATTAGAATATGATGCACATGAAAACATTTTTTCTACCTATATTATGGCATCCATAGAATATGAAAATCTTTTTTTCAATGCGGGAATTCGTGATGAATTCACCGACCAGGGCTATTACATGCATTTTCCAAATGCTGGCGAAAGCCCAGATGGATCACAAGTTTATAGTGATATTCTTCCTTCTGCCCAATTCAAATATTCTCCTAATAAAAAAAGTAATATAAGGTTAACTTATTTTAAATCGGTAAACCGTCCCGGATTTTTTGAAATTGTACCCTATCAAATAATCAACGAAGATTATGATGAATTTGGAAATAAAAATCTGAAAAGAGCCAAAATTGATAATTTGGATATGAGGTTTGAATATTTTCCTAAACCCACCGAACAATTAATGGCGGGTATATTTTATAAAAAATTAAAGGATCCTATTGAATTTGCTTTTTATACGGTAAACAGCCGGCAATGGGGTTATATGCCAATCAATTTTGGCGTTGCAAATAACCTGGGATTTGAAATCGATTTTATAAAGTATATCAGGAATGTAGGGTTTAAAATTAATTATACCTATACGTATTCGGCTATTACTACTTCAAAAATTCAATATTCATATGATGAAACCAATACGTTGAGACGAAATTCCTTGGATCAAATCAGGCCTTTAGCCAATCAAGCTAATCATGTAGCAAACGCAACACTTATGTGTAGAATTCCTCGAATTGGTTTCGATGGTCAAATCTCGTCTTCGTATACCGGTGAAAAAATTACTATTGTTTCGCAATATTATGATTCTGATTATTGGCAAAAACCTGCTTGGATATTTGATGCATCCGCCGAGCAAAAGCTGAAATCGGGCCTATCTATTTTTATTAAGGTAAATAATATTTTAAATGCCCCGCAAGTACTTTTTGTTAAAACTCATAATACATACAATGATAAATTCCCCATGCAAAATCCCCAATCAAATGAAACTCTTATTAGAGAAGATTTCTATGGAAGGGTCTATTTAGTGGGTTTACGATATAAATTTATTCCTAAGTCAAATATTTAAATTAAAAATTATGAAAATTAGAAATTTCTTTTATCTCGCTATGGCTGTTATCACAGTCCTTTCGTCTTGCAAAAAAGATGATGAAAAAAATGATGATCCAAAGTATCCCGCAGGTGCAATAGTATGGCCTAAAGATACTGTGGTTACATTGAGCAATCACTACATTGTGGCTAAAGGTGCTTCTTTATTTATTGAAGAAGGTGTTGAAATCATTCTTGATGATACTGTAAAAAGACCTGAGTTTGTAGTGTTAGGAAATTTGTATTGCATGGGTACTGCTGCTAAGCCTATCAAGTTTTCTTGTGCTGTTGCTTACCGCACCGAAGAAAAAAGATTCAACCGCTATTGGGGTGGAATTATTTGCGGTTACGAATCACAAGAAGTTTTATTGGATAATGTAATTGTTGAATTTGGTGGTGCACAAACTACCGAAGAATCTGCTTCATTCCAAAACCAATTATTTAAAACCGAAACTGGAGAAGGTGTTCCTGGCTTTCATTTCTGTAATAAAGATGGTAGATTTGTAATTCAAAACTGTACATTCCGTAATAATGCTGAAGATCAAATTTATATCACAGGTGGTAAATCAATTGTAACGAATAATAAATTCATCGCTTCAGGTTTTGATGGTGGTGAGGCTATTAATTATAAATCTGATTGCCTTGCCGACGTTTGTTACAATTTAGTGTACGATGCTAATTCTAATGCTTTGAAATTATCAAATAGTGGTTTTGTTGCTTTACAATCTGAGATTATAGCTTATAACAATACTGTTGTTAATACTGGATGGAGAAGACCAAAGAAAAAAGGTGGTTCTATTTGGTTAGAAGAAACAATTAATGCAAAACTTTATAACAATCTAATGTTTGATTGTCGTTGGGCTTGTAAAACTGACGTGGGTAATCCATATGATTCAATTAAGTCAGTAATTACTCCTAATTATTATTTCGCATCAACAGAAACAGGTGTTACTCAATATACGCCTAGCGCAGTTGATGGAATTCTTCGCGGTGCTAGTGATATTTTTAGTGCTACTGCCGGAGATAAGAATCCAAATTTCGAAAGCTTCACTATCCAATCTAACATTGATATCAATGTTGGAACTACAAAAAGTGGTAATATTCCACAAACTTTTGCTAGTTCAATGGACTTCCACCTAAAAAATGGTTCTCCTGCCCTTACAGGTGGTAAAACTGATTTTACCCGTCATTTTGCTTCTACCGGTATTGTAATTAACGGTAAAGCTTATACTTCTCCTGCTCCTGCAGCTCATTTTGGTGCTTACGGATTGAAATAATTTATTTGAGGCTGTTTAAATAGCATAAAACGGTGGTTGAGATGGTCCCTGAGCTGGTTCCTGAGCAGATCCCCTGAGCTGGTCCCTGAGCGAAGTCGAAGGGTAAGTCGAAAGGGTAAGTCGAAGGGTAAGTCGAAAGGGAAGTCTTAACCACCGTTTACTTTTAATACATAACCTCATTTTAAATATTTTTTAACTTTTTAGCATTATTTTTGTTTACCTTCCTAGTAAATTTAAATTCATAGATTATGAAGCGTATGTCCCGTTTGTTTGTGATTACAGGTTTGATATTGTCTTTGACTTTTAACCTAAACTCTCAATCTCAACCTCAACCTCAACCTCAACCTCAGCCTCAACCTTTTTTATTCAAGCCTCAAGATTCGGTTGCTCTTGAAAGTCTGGATGGTAAATTTAATTTTATTATTGCCAATGATTTGGGTAGGAACGGCTATTACGATCAAAAGCCAGTGGCTGAAATGATGGGCGAAACCGCTGGTTTAGCAGGTGCTGAATTTGTTGCTGCCAATGGCGATGTCCATCACTTTATGGGGGTACAATCGGTTTCAGATCCTTTGTGGCTCACCAACTTTGAATGGGTGTACAGCCATCCCGAATTGATGATTCCTTGGTATCCCACTCTGGGTAATCATGAATATAGAGGAAATACTCAGGCGGTACTCGATTATTCAAAAATAAGTAAGCGTTGGCAAATGCCCGCATCCTATTATTCAAAGTCCTTTCAGTTTTCCGATAAGTCTGAAGTGTTACTTGTTTTTATCAATACTGCACCCCTGATTGATAAATACCGCAAAGAAACAGCTGATTATCCCGATGCAGTGAAAGAAAATTTAGATTTGCAAATCAAATGGATAGATGAAACACTAAAAAATTCAAATGCCAAATGGAAAATTGTGTTGGGGCATCATCCTGTTTATGCCGGCACAACTAAAGATATCAATGAGCAAACCGATTTACAAAAACGCATTGATCCTATATTAATTAAAAATAATGTTCATTTATATTTCGCTGGCCATATTCACAATTTCCAACATATCAAAGTAAATAATTCACCAGTAGATTACTTCGTAAATACTTCCGCTTCATTAACCCGCAAAGTGGTGAAAAGAAACGACATGGCATTCAGTAGTTCCGATTCAGGTTTTATTTTATGTTCTGTTGAAGACAATCAAATTATTGTGTCTTGTATTAACAAAACAGGCAAAATTATTTATCAGTATATTAAAAAATAAAATTATTTATTCTTTTATAATTTTGTACAGCTGACTCCCTGAGTCAGTTGTTATTTGGATGAAATAGATACCTGATACCAGCTCATTTATATCTATTGTTTTTTCCTGATAGCCTTGTCCTGATAAATGAACCGATTTTACCGATCTACCCATAGCATCTCTTAGGTAAAGTGTTTGTTCCCCCTCACCATAATATCCAATATTTATTTCAGTGCTTGCGGGGTTAGGATATACTGACAGCGCATTTCCTTCATAAGTAGCAAATCCAATACCTCCTGCTTTCAATCGGTTGTCTTCTAAATTTGAAATGGATGAGCTATAGGGACCTTCTTTTATTTTTAATATTCCTTCGGCAAAACATGAGGCAGGAGTAGTTGCTGAAACCACATAATCTACAGGTCCTGCAGGTACTTGATCATCTCTATAACTATGAAGATTTGACGGAATCGATTCAATTTTTTCCCATCCATTTTTTTGCGAATATCTTAAAATATCATAGGTTTCAACTATAAAACCTTGATAATCGTCCCAAATTAAATTAACGGTATTATTTAAACCTAAATTTAAAACCAAATGCATGGTTTTATGCTCTTCACTTAATGACGACTCTAACCCGCATTCATTTACAGCACTCATCTTATAACGCCAAGCTCTAGATTTAGAATTGGATAGCGTGTCGACAAATTTACTTAATTTTTCGAAAGCTACAGTTCCAATTTTTTGGTAATTACCGGCTTTCGTTGTTTCTTTATAAATGTTGTACGAAGCAACTCCACTGGTTTGAACCTTGTTCCATAATATGAGATTTTTACCTGTGGTACTATCTACAGTAACCACGCAAATAGGCTGGGGTAGGGGTTTGTCACTTTTTAATATGTCTAAAGCTAGTAACGATTCACAATTGTTTTTATCGGTTACTGTAACTGTATATTTACCGGGCAGCACATTCAAGAGATTTTGACTGATGCTGTTGTTCGACCATTTATAGGTGTATGGAGATGTTGTTCCAGATATACTGATATAAGCTGAACCATTGGCATTTATACAGCCAGCGTTCTTGATAGAATCTATTTTTATAATAGGGCCGTCTTTGCTGGTTAAAGTAGCAGCGCTTGTTTTTGAACAATTATTGCCATCGGTAACTTTTATGCCATAGCTGCCAGCAGTTAAGCCAGTAAGATTAGATTCGGTTGCATTGTTACTCCATAAATAGGAATACGTTCCAAAACCTCCGCTTACCAATGCACTTATTGATCCATTGCTATTGCCGCATTGAGGATTTACCGTATTCAAATTGATGATAATACTTTCTGGTTCTTCAATAATATATCGGGCATTACTCTGACAATTTTTCGCATCTTTCACAATTACTTCGTATGATCCGCCTTGAAGCAAACTGATGTCTTGCGAGCTAGATCCATTTGACCAAAGATATTTGTAGGGTAGGGTACCTCCTGTAACATTGATATCAATACTTCCTTGTTTATCCCCAGAACAATTATTATTATTTTTATTGATTAGCTCAAGTTGAGGACCGCCTATATCGCTAAGAGTAGCAATGTCGAAATAACTGAATCCGGTGGCATCTTTTACTGTAACTTGATAGATTCCGGCAGGTAAATTCTTGGCAGTTTGGGTGGTATCTCCATTCGACCATTGATAGCTAATTTTGCCACTCAAACCGCTTACAATAGCCTTTGCACTACCGCTACTGTCGCCGCATGCGGGATGTGTTATATCCATCGCAATTCCAATTGGACCTCGAACAATAACTCTTATAGTATTTGAGTACTCATTCGTATTATAACAATAATTGGTACCCCGTACTTTTATATCTGCTGTTCCGGTATAATCATAATTCCAATAAACAGTAGCAGTATTATAATAGCCATAAATAGAGCCTGCTTCGGGCGGGGTTATATCCCATTCATATTGGTAGATATCTGATTGTTCATTGGTTTTGTATTCTGAATAATCTGAGTTAAATACATCTTTAGGTCCTTCGGGTGTAGTTAATATGGCTGGAGGATTGATCCCTGATTCAATAGTAAATTTTTCTTTGATGGTACAGCCATTCGCATCTTTAATTATATAGTTGTATGTTCCTGCGGAAAGCCCTTCAAAATAGTATGTTTCTTGAAAGCTGACCCCGTTATCCTTTGAATATAGTATGGGCAACGCTCCACCATATGAATAACTATAAATACTACCGCCATTGGCATCGCAAACATCATAATAATAGGTATTTGAAGTTAAGGGCTCAACAGGTACTGGAACGGTAAAATATAAAGCTGATGAAGAAGTATTACACAAGCCACTAGTGGATACCGTTACTGTTATTTCGCTCGAATATAAATCTTTACAATAAGCACCTTTTATGAGAGCCCTGTAAGTGCGTGTAGTAGTGGTTTTTGTTGCAAAGTATGATGTATCGCTATTTGCCATGGATACCCAGTTAGTACCGTTTTTATATTGCCAGGTTATGTTGTTCTGTGTATCGTCTATATTGGATAACCAAAGGTAGAATTCTTCGTTACTACAAACCGCAGGTTCTGTTGATGGATCGCCCCAAATATTCAATGTGGTATAGATATCTCCAATAATACAATCCTCGTCAATATATATTGCTATGGTGTCTGAAACGTGAGAAAATCCTTTTTCATCAACTATTATAGCCCTTACATAATAATAATAATCAAGCGGATCAGGGGCGGGTAAATAAGCTGAAAAAAAGTTGTTTAGGTCCTCTATTCTGCCCCAAGTATTGGAATCGTAAGAATATTCCCAATAAATATCACCCATATAATAACTAGCAATGTCTACTTGAATTGCTTGATTTGGGCAAACAAAAAAATAATCCTGCGCTTGTAAATTAAGAGCACTAAAAAACAGAATAACGCTTATGATGAGACTTCGTAAATGATTTTTCATATTTATACATTTGTTTATTACACAATTGAAGTTCAACAAATGTAGAAAAAATATTTCACTAAAGTTTTTAAAATACGTTCAATTATATTGTCATTTTTTAATATTAATAACCTGCTCATTAATAATTTAACTTATCAATACCCAGATTCTAATTGATACTTTGGTAAATATAAGAAAATTATTGATATCACAAATTTGTTAGGGTGCATAAGAAAAAACGATTCCGACTGCGATTTTTTAATAAAATATTTTGATTTAGTTATC